>Ga0126342_10023021_pt1 | contig 10234 bp, 9 predicted proteins | sample Cyp1metagenome_FD_92528 | JGI IMG/M metagenome (GOLD analysis project Ga0126342, IMG submission 92528) | Coral microbial communities from Lord Howe Island, Old Settlement Bay, Australia - Cyphastrea 1 metagenome | ecosystem: Host-associated > Invertebrates > Cnidaria > Coral ... | reverse complement strand
GTTATTTTTTGAACTGCGTTGGTCCGCTATACATGGCTATCAAATTCTTCGCGTTTTTTTTTCCGACAATCAGTACTTTCGGATGTTTTTGGTTTCAATGGCCGACATCATTGGCAGTTACGATGCGGTGCGGGCGGTTTAAGATATCTGAAGTGCTCCGTTCCCTGCAACTTCACAGTTGATATCAAAAATAGAACATTTATGGAAATTTTAAGGCATTAAAACGATCCAAATATATGCAGATGATATCAGATGATACTAAAGATAGAAAAGTGTTGTGTGGATTTTCTCCCAACATTTCTCCCAACATTTCTCCCAACATGTCTCCCAACATTTCTCCCAACATTTCTCCCCACATTTCTCCCCAAAATCTGGGTCAAACTTCACTTACATGTCTCCGGGATTCTGGGAAAATGTTTCCCTATATGTTTCGGGGTCATAACATCCTCAAACAACTTTTCTATCTTATTGCGTCTCTCTTTCTGACGGGATTGTTCATGGTCTGAGTTCTCATACTGGACTAGATACATAACAATCCCACTTCAAACCTGAGTCCTACAGGAATCATCAACCACACCCCCCTGAACTGGCATTGCTCAAGTTAATCCCAAATGCGAAAGGGCTGCCATCCAGTTGCTGATGTATCTGGTCTATTCCAGACAGCACCAAGAAAGGCGAAGGTGGTGCCCATTTCACCCTGGTATAGCTACCGTATCAGTTAATGGCGTTTATAGACCAACTTATGAAAACGGCGTACCACCTGAAATATCAAAGAAGCTGTCAGGAGAAAGGGCTGTCCAAATACCCCTCCCCCTTTCATGACTTCTGAACTCACGACTCTGGAGCATCAAGATTTGAAGATTCCTGGCTAGTAAATCTGCCGGGAACCTTTTTGACTCAACTCTTTGACAGGCTGGTGCTCCCTTCCAAACACGATTGTATAGTATGTATGGACTAGTGACTAGTTTGCTGTGTTTGGGTGCGTCTCAAAAAATATGGTACCCTAAAAATACAGCGTTGATGCTCGTGTTCCCTATGAACATCGCTGAACTAATCGCTGAATGATCTTCATGTCCCCTTTAAAAACAGCCACCCTTCGTCCGCTTCAAACTCAGCGGTCCCCTGTCCCATTTCGCCAAGGGGCCGCGACGCCTGAGGATGAGGATTTAGCCAAATGTGGATTGAACCATCGAAGGGGAACCATCAATGGATTTGGATTGAACGTGATTGAACCATCAATAAGAAGGTAAACCCAAGAATACATGTTTCCTCAAATCGTAGTCGAATTAGCTGCAAATAGCCCTAGATGGCCGTTGAAGTCGGGGGATGGTGTTTTGCTTACCCTTCAGTACCCTCACCATATAATCTATATAGAAGCTGTCAGAACCTGTCAAAGGAGACCCACTGAATTCTAGATGATCTATATACATACCTCTCATTTGTTGATGTTCCATTTCCAGGGTATTTTCTGGAGGGGGCCGACACAAAAACAGGGAATAGATTGGGTACTTCCAGCAGCAAGCCATCATATTTTCTCCGTACTCGTTGACTTAATACCCAAACAAAATGAAATCTGAACCGAAAACAACTGGGATGTAACCCATCAACATGTCAACATGGGTGTATCACTCAAACATCGGCTAGTGGCTAGTGCAATACCATTTTTCGATATGTTTATTATTATGATCAAATTTGCTCAGTCCATTGGTTTCTCCATTGCTTTGCGGCATTCACAGGATCTCCTGCACACCTTTTTGGGCAAACAAACAGCCACTCAGCTTCTGCAGCTACACGTGGCACCTGTAGCATTCATCGACCCCATGTCGTCCCATATCCCAGCTAAGCCATGACACCCGTGACCAAAAATGCTGTAGGGGTCCAACTAGATAGTTCTGAAATAGACCATGGTAGGACTTCTTTAGCATCTCCAGTGAAACTGGACATACCCAACTCATGAACCAATGCGGTATGGGTAAAAACCTGAGACCCGATACGGGGATGAAGATCCATTTGCCAGCTATTTTGGTGCACCAAGGGTACCATGGATTCACGGTCATGCTTTATCACTTCGTGCCTTGGAGCTCATTCCGTGCCACTGCTCACAGCCAGCGCAGCTGTGAGATGGATCTACAGCATATTGGTAGTAGTACATCGGAACTGGGCGGTGGTTAAGCCAAGTATGCCAAACATATTGGTGTGTTGGGCACAATAACTATATATATACATATATATGGAAAGGTACCAAGAACTTGAAACCAACCAGCTGTTCGTCGCCTAGAATCTGGGTTATTACAATCCCCAATAACTTTGGTAGTATAACTTCCTATTCCAAATCCAATCAACCAGCCTATTTTGAATGGTCCATATGTCGATGGTGAAACCTCCAAGCTTTTTCGCTGGCCGGTCTCAGTACGTCACGAAGACCGGCGGAGCCAGGAAGGAAAACACCTGTCACTATGGCAGTTGATGGATTCATAATTATCATAACCTGCATCAATATGGCGTTGTCGGAAAATGGTGTGTACCCTCCAATATGGTCATGCAATAATATCTAATTGTCGGAAATTTACAGACAAAACCATGGGATTCGGGGACCTAATTTTCAGACAAAGCCATATAATTTGGGATGATGATAATGAAATATGATGACAACAATGAAATGATAATGATAAAATGATGATGTTGATGAAGATTAAGATTAAGATGAAGATGCAGATTCTGATTCTGATTCTGATTCTGATGATGATGATGATGATGATGAGGATGAGGATGAGGATGAGGATGAGGAGGAGGAGGAGGGGCCAAGCTTGACCGTGTAGGATAATCCCCACACGTTTTGTTCAACCAGATTGTGGTACGGCCTTGAGCATCTCAGGTTGTGGTCATGGACGTTGACCAAGGTATGAGGTTTTTGGGGTTGTGATTCCTTACCACCCCACGAATCGTCTTGCGCTCGAAGTCCTGAAGTTGAGGCCCCCAATGCCTTTACCGAGGCACGTTGTAATTTGGATCAGAATAGATGCGGAGCAAGCCTGGGCTTCCCAGTCCCAGGCCTAAAGTATTTCATGTCATCATCGTCGTCGTCATCATCATCAGATTTGGTCAACTACAAAGACGCAGATATCATGCTTCACTTGATCTTGGAATATGTCCAGAGATGGGTCACAATTCATGCGCTGCTTGAACAAATTCATTGCCAACGAACCATTCCTCGTTCCTTCATTCACTGGCCTCTGGTTCCATTTTTGAAGTATCCCACTTGGAAACTGCTTGCTATTTCAGCTTCCAGAATTCCGCCCAGCCACAGCTGGGCTGGGTCGCCTCCCATATCTTTCTCCAAGCGTCGGCTCCTCTGAGCTGCTCGTTTCTGATCCACAATCAATTCCTGGCAGAGGGGATCGTCTTCAGCGGCTACCAACCGGCTACCAACCGGCTACATGGTGCTTCAAAGGTACCACAGTTTCAGTTCATGCAATAGGACTTGTTGCAACCATAGCACTTGAGATCAAAGTGAGAAGCATATATTATAGATTCAGTTCCAGCTTTGCTGTTGTCATTGGAGCATGACAGGCCATCTCTGATAAAGATTCAGGCCCATCCCATGGCCGCACCTTTAAGTCTGCCACCAAGTTTGTATTCAGATCAAAGTAACCTCAGCCATGGCTGGTTGTCGGCAAAATGCCCAATTTTAATCAATTTTACAGGACTGGCTTTCCAAAGCAAACTCTATCTTAACAAGAAAGTCTGGTAATTCACTGCAGAAGCAGTGCAAAACCTGTCCAACTTGTCCTGAGGTGGATATGGGTCAAGTCATTTTGTACCCCAATAATTGGATGGTGAATACCAAACATCAGATACATAAACTCAAATCTATGGGTCTGAAAATTTTTGGATCAGGTCTTTCATTTTCCCATAATGTGGGTAAAACAATCATAAACCATCCCCCAGTCATCACCATAAATATATAGGTGGTATAGTATAAACCTTTCCCAGTCATGGGTGGTTTATGACATTGTTTCACCCACATGAATGGATTTTCTAGGCAATGGATGGTTTCTATGGGATTTTTCTAGGTATATAAATGCTATACCCAATGATAATAGCATTACAAACTGATCCTTGGTATCCAATATTGGAGGTAGAATTGGATTGTTGAATAATGATCATGATAAATACGCTATACCTATCTATACCTAAGGTTTCTATGGGATTTTTCGATGTTTTTTTAAATGCTATACCCATTTTCCCGGCGCATTTTCCCAAGGCACCATGGCGCATGCCATTGACGTTCGCATCCATGGAGCTACAGTCCACCACATCAATGCGCGGCCGCAGCGCCGCCAGCGACGTTGCCGGGTCCTCCGGGTCCTCCTGGGAGGGACGCCAGGATGGTAACTCCTGAGCGGAGAGCCCATCCTGGACATGGCTAGTGACGGAAATCGTGAGATGTTGTAAATAAAATGTAAAATTGAAATATGTGTATGTGTATATATATATATATAGATATATTATATATATATAGATATATTATATATATATCGTAACTCATTCTCGATGTTGGAAAAAACTGGGAATCATTGTGATCTCATGAGCCATATTTCAAAACATCCCTTTCCATCTGCATATCAAAAGCCCCGGTCCATGAGAGGCACCGCCATGAATGCCGTCAAGCAACGACGTCGCCACCTGGGCATGGGCTGACCAGTGGAAACGGCTCTGTATGGCAACCCAGCACTTTCGTTCGCGCTAGCAACTCCAAAGCCCATAGGGCGAAGTCGTCACCTCGCGCTTGAGAAAGACCAAGGGTGAGGAATCCAAGAACCAAGCAGTGTCGATGCAGATTTTTCTCCGGCCAGTTCAAGAAGAGATGGGAAATGATCTCGAACCACATCCAACTTTGTAGGACCAAAAATTACAACAAAATCAGTTCATCATTATCAGAGAAACAGGATAAGTCACAAGTTTGGCGGTTTGATCGGCTTTTCCAAGGACCCCCCCATCCGTGCAGCGCAAGGGTCGATCCACGTACAAGGTCAAGCGCTCACAGATGCCCATGATGCGGCTCAACATGGGTTGCTCAAAGTCCGAAAGAGGACAAGAGGCATTGCCTAAGCCAGCCCAGATGAGAAATGGCTCATATTTCAAACACCAAAGGACCCACAAAATGCGTCGGTTCAATAAATCTCTCAGAAACAGGGGTGCAGAAACCATCCAAAACTGGAGGGTTACTACCGGGTCTACCACATTATAAACCACTCGTTTTGGTGCTTGATATGATGAACAAAGCCACTGAAATATGACAGCTCCGCAACTCCCATCAACTTCCTGCCAATGCCAACACTGATGCCCCAACAGCGTCACTATAGAAGCCGATTCACACATCTTCAATCTGGACAATCTTTTTTGCATGACATGCATCTTTCTTACAAGTCACACTGCTCAACTCAAAAACCTGGTAGTACCAGTTGAAATCCTTTTTCAGGGCTTCAGTTGGGATGATAATCCTATATATGATAACTTTCCAAATTCATCTCTCAGCCGGACACCCATTGAGCTGTGCGGCAGAAAGAGATGGTCTTGACGAGTGGTTGACTGCCACCCTCCTCCAGTCTTTCAGGCTATACAAATCACTGGAAGTCTAAAACATCATTGGAAGGTGCTGGGTTCACCGTTCCAAAAGCAACTCCGGTGGATAGGGTCCTTTCCATCATTGGATCGGTTTCAGGGAAATCTGCGAGAAACCGCCATAATACTTCTTGCGGCTTTCTCTCAAACCATCCCAGTGTTTTCCTAGGTAGCAAAACCCCAAGTCGCTCTTGTAGCTCCTGATTCTGCGAAGACTTCCCTTCCCGCCCAACGGAAGGCGCACAGAAAGCATGGAAAATCACAAGGCAGACTCCATTGACCATCTAAAATCACAATCAAAGCTAGGTTTAGAGATGATTTGGCCAATTGAAAGTAGGGAAAAAAAAACTAAAACAGCCGTCCTGGTTCAGCCGTTCCAAATGCTCCAGCGCAGCAGTCACCAGTTCACAGCCCATGGAATGGGCCATGAGATGCATTTCCTGCATTGAAAGTGGCCGGCTATCTTAATGCCAAGTTACATAATTCAAAAATCACTAGGGGGGTCCCAAAAATGTTGTACCGTTTTTCTATTTCAATCTGGGGGCACAAAATTTGTGGGACCCCCCTGGTGATTTTTGAATAATGTGAGGAAAACAAAAGTGTTTACCATCCCAACTTTTCCCCTTTTCTTGTGGGGGGCGTAAAACCATCAAAAATGATCTTAAAATATCTGTGGTTGATCATTGCTTGCAATGTTACTAACATTAGTCATGTTTAATGACTCCAAAATTGTCAAGATGCTAATGCAAGTCCGAAGGGATTGGATCTGGGATGTGGAGGATATGGCCTGTTTTCCAACATGAAGTGGCGTGGTGATTGTTGCCCTGTTATGAGGATTTGTATTCTGTTGCAACATAGGCAAACCCAATAAACATATGGAGGTTTCCTAAAATGGGGCTACCCCCAAATCATCCATTTGAATAAGATTGTCCATTACAAACCATCCATACCCCCATTCATGGAAACCTCCATTTCACGGTGTCTTGGTCGCGATCAATTCTTGCTGCGGCCCCTCATCTATTTGCTCGCCTTCACTCCAGCCCGTCGCAGGCACGCAAGGAATTCCGCCAAGTCGGGGGCGAAGTCCACGAGCTGCTTTCGCACTTGGAAGAAGGAGGGAATGCGTCCTGCGGCCGGGTTTTCGTCGAAATGGATGTGCCTCAAAATGGTGAATTTAGCGCCAAAATGGCTCTGTCTATCTGGAAATGATACTACAACAGCTATTTTTAGACAAACCCAATTCACAACATGCAAGGTCATCTTCCCCGCAGGACTTGAGCATATTGCAGCCATGTACAATGTTTGAGTTGCACTATCCTACATGAATTCAGCATTACGCTTCGCATGGTCCAACTCACTGGATTTGTTTTTTAGGATACCTTGCCAGGAACAAACATTTTTCATGGATTTGGATTGCAAATATTATATATATATATATATACATATACATATACTTGTATATGTATACATGTGTATATATATATATATAATTATATATATATAATTATATATATATATGAATATACATGGGAGACATCCATAGAAATCCTAATTTCCTGTAGATGTTCCCATCCCTCCAAGGCCTGTAGGCCAAGAGAACACCAAGGGCAACACGCTGGAGCCGAAGTTGCCTTAGCAAACAAAAGGACACCAGGAGACCAGGCTCCAAACAGCCCAAGCACTGTATTTGATGCCTGTAGTACCAAGAAAGAAGACCTCACTTCATTACATTTCAGAGATTGTAGAGGTGCCTTTACAGCTCGTCTTGTCAGTTCGATCCTTGCCTGTTTGGAATCTTGAACAAAATCGCAAATACCAGGTTAAATTGAATAGTCCAAGAATGTTTTGTGATACATGCTCAAATTTGTGCCTTCAAAAAATCCAACCAACCCCACTCCCATTTTCCCCCAGGACCAAAAAATATACCAATCCGCTGGGGTCGAATCCTCCGATCCTTCGAAATCTGATTTCAACTTTGACGCGTCACCCAAAGTCATCAGCTGGCCCAAGCGCATGCAAGCCCAGTCCTGGGCAGAAATGGAACCATGACTTCAGGCAATGCCCAGGTTTTCATATCAGTGAGGATGCTTCCGATTCCATCCAAGGTCCCTCTTTACATTCCAAAGGTTGATGAACTTCATGTGTCATTTCCGAAAGAATTGCTATCCCGGATGTCACAAACATCTTGTGTCGTCCGTTCCTGCTGTGGGTTTCATCCCTGCGCCCACCGAGCCAAGGATCAATGGGACAGTTGTATCCGTGAACGAAAACCAACACCGAATCCGCAGGCGTCGCCAGAAAGGACATTCGGGCTGTGGAGTTGGCGTCCCGAGCGTCCCTTGTCTCTGATCCTAGTGGAGGCGGGAAAAGTTTCAGAACTTTCGATGATTTTCAATTAATTAGTAATGTGATATGATTTATACGATGATATAATCCATATATTTCACATTATTTCACAGGGAAAAAGAAGGATGGAACTATCATTGCCATTGAGAATACCCAACTATCCAAAATGGTGCCAACCAACTTCCATCGCCTGCAGTGGATTGAAGGTCATGCACCTGACGAACCCCAGTGCCAATGATGTCCCTTAACGGGAGAACGGGAGAGGGTGGGAAGTGCGGAGGGTTGCCGGGGTTTTCCCCTAATTGATCAAACAAAGCAGGACATCTACCAGGTTTCGCATCACATCGATGTTGGGAACCCTCTTAGCCACAGCTTCACTATTGCAATTCCCAAAGCTCACGAGTTCCAGTGCCAAAGTATCCCCAGAGCCCCAAGCGTACCAAGCTGTGGAGATAGTCCTCAACAAATGATCCCGTGACCTTCATGCACTGATGTTGATATTTTTGGGCTCTAAAACAGCACGTTATCCTCCATGTTTCTTGGTAATTTGGAAAATCCTCTGTCAAAAGCATAGTGACTTTCGCACCTTTTCTTGATATTTCTTGATCACTTCTTCAACAAATCTCCTGATCCTGATCCTGTGTCACGGCAATCCCACCAACCCTTCCACACTGAAAGCCGCCCCAAGCACCATCTGCTCTGCATGGGGAAAGGTCTTCTGGTGGTATTCAAACAGCTGGGGCAAATGGGCCAGGAAGGCTCCTGTCGAAGCAACCTACAGACTTGGTCAGGCCTCTGGTATCGCATCATCTTATGGGTGGTGTTGCCTTGTAATTGGAAAAGCCATTCCCACTTAGAATCTCCACAAGTTTTACATACCAGCGTGTGACAAGAACTATCTGCCAGGTGAAAAAGTGGCAAAGGGAGGATGCCTCATAAGTTAATCTTGTCTGTTGCGACTAAAAAGGGAAGGAATACGGTCAGAAGGTGTGTTACAGTATCAAGTGTGATGTGCCTTCGCTCGCAGGTAGGCCAAGTACTCAAAACTGAAAAGGAGAAACAGCACAGGGAGATTCGCTGTTTCTATCCTTCTTTCAAGTCTTTGGACCTGAGAATGCCAAGGAATCTCACACATCGATTACTTTCTCCGCGGTTTGATTAAGAAAAGTATGCTGATAGGGATTCTCTTTGAATGTATGTCCCTCAGATTTTCCGCGAAGTGCTGGAAACGCCCCAGTTCGCAAGTCCCCTATGGATTTTCCCATTCACGATACTGTATGTTGCAAGTTCATGCAAATTCCCAGGCTTGATGTGCTGAACAGACCCTCCCAGACCTGAAGCTGAACATTCCACCCCACAGGTGCCGAACAAGAAGGTCTCTGTCTCAGGCGGTGGCAGGGTTGGGGCAGCACAGAGTTGGGCAAGTTTTCATGATACCATCCCCCATTCTTGGAGTGGTACACCCGTTTCACCTATAGACGCCATAATTAGCCCATAAGACGCTTTGCTGTGATTGACAGAAATCCCAAAACACCTATCTCGATGACCTTTGACCTCACCCAACTTCTTGGGACAGAAAAACGAACTGCTGATGAGCAACTCGCTCGCGCGTCCAATGTAGCTCCGACAGGCCTTCCAGGCGCTTTGTCCCGTAGCCGGTCTTCAATCCTGGCCACATCACTGACATCTGGGAGCAAAGGCAGAACAATGACAAGCACCTTTGAAAAGCCCAAAAAATGGATGGCTCATGAGCCTCTGAATGCGGTGATAGTGAGGCAATACTGGAACGCAGCAACACAGCGAGGAGAGAGCAGAGCAAGGAGAGAGCAGAGCAAGGAGGGAGCAGAGCAAGGAGAGAGGAGAGCAAGGAGAGAGCAGAGCAAGAAGAGAGGAGAGCAAGGAGAGAGCAGAGCAAGGAGAGAGGAGAGAGCAAGGCAAGAAGAGAGAGAGCAAGGAGAGAGCAAGGAGAGACCAAGGAGAGACCAAGGAGAGAGCAAGGAGAGAGCAAGGAGAGAGCAAGGAGAGAGCAAGGAGAGAGCAAGGAGAGAGCAAGGAGAGCGAGGAGAGGAAGGAAGAGAGCAAGAAGGAGAGCAAGAAGGAGAGCAAGAAGGAGAGCAAGAAGGAGAGCAAGGAGAGGAAGGAGAGGAAGGAGGAGAGCAAGGAGGAGAGCAAGGAGGAGAGCAAGGAGGAGAGCAAGGAGGAGAGCAAGGAGGAGAGCAAGGAGGAGAGCAAGGAGGAGAGCAAGGAGGAGAGCAAGGAGGAG
>Ga0126342_10023020_pt1 | contig 10235 bp, 16 predicted proteins | sample Cyp1metagenome_FD_92528 | JGI IMG/M metagenome (GOLD analysis project Ga0126342, IMG submission 92528) | Coral microbial communities from Lord Howe Island, Old Settlement Bay, Australia - Cyphastrea 1 metagenome | ecosystem: Host-associated > Invertebrates > Cnidaria > Coral ... | reverse complement strand
TTTGTTTCCTTGGTGCTGTAAGGGGCTGGTGTTTTTTCTCCCGTTTTGAATTTTTTGATTTGTTTAATTATTGACAGAATCGACCTTGCTGAGCAAAAGAGGGCGGTAACCAAGTGAGTCTTTATATATATATAAAGTAGTACTGGGAAGTGTTTTGTGCAAGCTGTGTAGTACAAAGCAGTACTAGGAAGTGCTTTGTGCAAGCTTTGTAGTACAAAGTAGTACTGGAAAGTACTCTGTGCAAGCTTTGTAGCACAAAGTAGTATATACTGGGAAGTCGTTTGTGCAAGCTTTGTATCACAACGTAGTACTGGGAAGTGTTTTGTGCAAGCTTTGTAGTTCAACGTAGTACTGGGAAGTAGTTGGTGCAAGCTTTGTAGTACAAAGCAGTACCGGCTGCAGCGACTTTACATTGAAAAATGCGATGTTTCGCGCTCCCACATCCTCCCCAAAACAAGTCCCGTGCAACAATCCTGCAGCCACCACAATGCGATTTGCAACTGCACATTGCAGCGCAACCGCCTCACACACAAGCTGCCCTTCATCGCCGGCTGCAGCCAATCGGAAAAACATTGGGTTTCGCGCTCCAGCATCCTTCCCAAAACAAGTCCCATGCAGCAATCCTGCAGCCATTTACAATGAGATTTGCAAGTGCGCATTGCAGAGCAACCGCCTCACACACACACGAGCTGCCCTTCATCGCCGGCGGCAGCCACAATGTTTCGCGCTCCAGCATCCTCCCCAAAACAGGTGCCATGCAACAATCCTGCAGCCATTATCAAAGGGAAAACACAAAGTTTCGCGCTCCGGCATCCTCCCCAAAACACGTCCCATGCAACCATTAGAAGGCGATGGCGCAGGTCATCACTTCCCTCAGTCGCCACTTCCCAAAGCCACGTCCCTAAGTCACCACTTCCGAAAACCACTTCCCAAAGTCACCACTTCCTTACATCACCACTTCCCTAAGTTACCACTGCCCAAAGTCACCTTGGTTACCACTGCCCTAAGTCACCACTTCCTTTAGTCATCACTTCCCAATTTCCCAAAGTCACAACTTCCCTAAGTCACCACTTCCCACCACTTCCCTTACCTACGTCAACACCTTCCTAATTCAACACTCCCCTCCGTCACCACTTCCCCAAGTCACCACGTCCCAAAGTCACCATTTAATTTCCCTAAGTCACAACTTCCCTATGTCACCACTTCCCTAAGTCAGCACTTCCCTATGTCACCACTTGCCAGAGTCACCACTTCCCTTGGTCACCGCTTCCCAACGTTACCGTTTCCTGAAGTACTGCATTACATTTCATCCGTAGCTCATTCGGCAAATGGTTTTTTAGGACCCCCTTATGTTGCAAAGGTCAGGACAAGCACTTTCATTTGGAAACGCGAACATGGGGGGTAGTGAGGCTATGTCACGGGAATGGCGAATAGCCTCTATTATGAAACTATGTTGAAAATCTGCAAACTGTCAGGTCCCAGAAAAAGAATTTTTGGGTGATTGTAGCGGAGGGTGGAAGATGGAATGGAAATCAACAAAATGTTGATACACCATTTTAATTTTGGCCAGGGGAAGACATGCATTTTGCAAAAAGGAGGAGCAACGCCAAATAAGTTTATTTTACAGGGGGGAAACGTTGAGGCTACAAGTTTTGCACAAGTTGTAACCCACCCAAATATTTTTGAATAGGCGGATGAGCATCCAACTTGGTATTCCTCGGGGTTCTGGGTAAAAATAATAGCGGTGCCAAAACAGAACTATTTTTTCAGATGGTACGTTCTTTTGATATTCAAACGTTTGTTTTCTGAGTATTGCTGCTGTTTTCTTCGATGTGGCAGAATGTTGCAAGACATCTTCTTTTAAATGTGACGCCTTTGCAAAACCCAAAATATGAGCCGAAAAGGGGCAGCTTGGCAGGTGTCAAAAATCAAACTCAGGGCCAAGGATATTTTAAGCCATTAGTGAATGTTTGGAAGGTGGGCACGCAGGAAAAAAAAGCAGCAAACCAATAAGTTGCGTTGGCGGACATGTAATCTCAGACCAAAAATGCCAAAAGGTGTAGAATAGAATGGAGAGTGTGAAGTTTGGAGTGTGGATTGGGGAGTGTGAAGTGTGGAGTGTGGAGTGTGCAGTGTGGAGTGTGGAGTGGGGAGTTTGAAATGTGGAATGTGAGGTGTGGAGTGGAGAGTGTCAAGCTTTGGGTTGAGAGTGTGAAGTGTGGAGTGGTGAGTGTGGAGTGTGGAGTGGAGAGTGTGAAGTGTGAAGTGTGGAGGGGAAAGCTTAAGTGTGGAGTGTGAAGTGGAGAGTGTGAAGTATGGATTGTGCAGTGCGGAAGTGTGACGTGTGAAGTGTAAAGTCCAGAGTGTGAAGTGTGGAGCGTGATGCGCGAAGTGAGGAGTGGAGAGTATAAAATGTGGAGTGGAGAGTGTGAAGTGCGGAGCATGGAGTATGGAGTGGAGAATGTGAAGTGTGGAGTGTGAAGTGTAAGGTGCGCAGTGTGAAGTGTGAAGTGGAGAGTGTGAAGTGGGAGTGTGAAGTGGGAGTGTGGAGTGTGGAGTTTGAAGTGCGCAGTGTGAAGTGGAGAGTGTGAAGTGTGGTGTGGAGAGTGGGAAGTGCGGACTGTAGAGTGTGAAGTGCCGAGTGGAGAGTGTGGAGGTGTGAAGTATGGAGGTGTGAAAAGTGGAGTGTGGAGTTTGAAGTGTGGAGTGCAGAGTGTGACATGTGGAGTGCAGAGTGTGAAGTGTGAAGTGTGGTGGAGAGTGGGGAGTGTGAAGTGTGGAGTGCGGAGTGTGGAGTGGAGAGTGTGAAGTGCGAAGTGCGAAGTGTGGGGGTGGAAAGTGCGAAGTGTGAAGTGGAGAGAGTGTGATGTGTGGAGCCAAAACATGTGTTCAAAAACATGTGTTCACAAAACGGTTTGTGCTGACAGTAAGCTTGCCCTTGCGATGTGGAGTGTGGAGTGTGGAGTGTGGAGCGAAGAGTTTGAAATGTGGAATGTGAAGTGTGGAGTGTAAGGTGCCGAGTGTGGAGTGGAAAGTGTGGACTGTGGAATGGCAAGCGTGGAGTGTGAAGTGTAAAGTGTGGAATGTGTACTGTGAAGGGTGTAGCGCGAAAAGTCTGTAATGTGAAGTGCCGAATGTGAAGTGTAGGGTGTAGAGTGTGGATTCTAGAGTGTAGAACGTGTCATGTTGCGTATGAAGTGTGCAGTGTACAGTGTGAGAGTTGTGCTGCTACAGCCTGTGCTTGATTGGGTGGTCTCGTCTTGGGGACTGTCCACTGTAACGCGCGGTAGACTGCAGAGTGCGGAGTGAGGAGCGCAAAGCAAGTGCAGTTTTCAGCATATTTTGAGCATTTGAAATATTTGTTTTTTGTGTCTATCTATTCATGCATTCATTTAACACATGCATTCGGGTTTGTGGGTGTCTATCAGTTTTTTTCCTTGGGATATGGACATGGCACGACTTGGCAATGTTATGCAATGCTGGCGTGCTCCTGATGCTGAAACTTACCATGCACAATGAACACAAACTGGAGATTGACTTGTTTTAGTGAACCGAACGCCCCGGAGGTCTGCTTCTGCTCTGACTCTCTGAGATGTTAATTTTTGAATGGACGCGGCTTGCAGTGCAGTTCGTGCTGTTAGGATTCACTTCGACGAAGTCTGCCGATGTCTGCCGTTTTTGGGCGTGTGGGCAAGCGGCAAACGTTTTTTAATGTAGATGTAGATGTATTATATTATATATTTTTATTTTTGTTCAAACAGGAACGCGGGCATGGGAAAGGTGGTTCCAAGTACTTCTGTTGAAGCATGTTCAATAAGTTTTTTCAACCACTAATCAGAGCGGGGGATGTGTTCAATCTCTTCAATCATAATCCCAACGCAGTGAGTCAGACATCCAGCATCTTAGCGTTTCCGGTATCTCGATGGTTGGTTGTTTCCGTTTGGAGGAGATTTGAACTTATGTGACGACTTTTTGAGACAGACTGTCAACCTTAAATTCAGAGTGAGAAAGTCCAGCAGATCCTTTTATTGAGCAATGCTCAGATGTTGGATCCTTTTTTGAGAATGAATTGGTTGCTTTTCGTACACAGTGGAACCATGCATCTTGCAGATGGTGATGATTTTGACCCATGCATGCATGCACACACCATCAATCACACACACAGATGTTTTCATTTTTTCCCTAAAGTCGGCTTAAAGTTTGAAGCAGATCATTGACAAGTGGATACAAGTGGTTCACATTATTTCATACATTTCGCCTCTGGTTGCTCGAAAGCGGGTCCCACAGCACCTGATACATTTGCTGCACATTCGGCTTTGAGAGCAACTGGTGGCCGATTTCTTTGGTGATGTTCCCTATGGGTTTGTGTTTACCACCAGAGGTTTAGTTCACGGTTTCCAAGACGGACCTGTGTGGGTCGTTGCACCTCATTGGTTTTCACGTCCAGATTCAGATGTAGCGAGAGTATGTTTATGCAACAGTATTCTCGATTTTTGGCAAACAGCCCCGTGATAACGCTGATCATTGACCACAGGCCGACCTTTTCGAGTACTTCTCGAAGGGGTTCAACCCAACTAGTCAAAGCGAGGAGTAACATACTAAAGATCAAGTTCGTGTCAAACATCACGATTTTTTTTTTTAACTCCTGCAGTCGGCCAACCAGTTGCTGCACAGAACGATGGTGAGTTCTAATGAACTACTGCGTAGTGATGTGCCCCAAAACCTGCACACATTTATCTCATATTCAGGCATATTATTCATGCTCACAGAGACATTCCCGTTGGTTCTGGATTTCTTGCAACTACCAGTGTCTTCTGTTCCGTTTTTAGGGTAGTTAGGTATGGAGAGGTTTCTCTACACTGTGTCTTTCCAGACTCACGATCTTAAGCAGCCTTTGGCCTTTGGTGTTTGGCCAGCCAAAGGTTTTTCTCCCGCTGGCCCGTCGAAGCTGTTTTTTTTCAACGACACAGGCAGAGCGAAGGACCTGATGTCTGAGTCACTCACTTCTTATCACCAGCCTGCGTTTTCGTAAACTGCAAAAACTGAATTCCAGTCGAATCCCAAATAACTAATTCGAAACTTGCAACTTGTAATACTTTTCCTGCACCTAGCACGTGCCAAGTAAGCATTGGATGGCAATTTATCTTGTACACTGGCAGAGATACAATCAACGAGTAATCAGGACACCAGGAACTTTTGGGACATATTGAAGGGGAGGACACTCGGAAGTCACGATGGGGATGTGTTTGGTTCTTCCGTCTTGTTTTCCTTCATGTCTTCCATTGTAGTTTTCCCACTATCTTTTACTTTGTCTCCCACTCCCGGTGGTGTTCGGGTTTACCTTCCTTGGCTCCCTTCACTGATATCTTTCTGTCCTTTAGCATGTCTCCAGTAGCCTGTAAGGCTTGGACATGACTTGAACAGGTCTTCGGCCGAGTCTGAGTCAGTTGAGATCAGCAGTGGCAATACAAACATCCTGCAACGCCCTGCAGCTTGATGCAGCTTGGCCTTTGTTGTGCTAAGCACTTGTCCGCCAGGTTTGCTACAGTTGTAACATATTATGACATATTTTGACGATCAGCTTGTCTGCGCGTCACACACGCGTCAGACACGGATGCGACGAACAGATACAAAAAGGCCTACTTGCCATGTGCCGTCGGATGCGTTCAATTGGCGCTGGGACCAGAGGATGCAAATTTGCGGTCAGCATGTCTGTCAAATTCTGGAGCTTGGGCTTGAGTACACTGTACTTGGGTGCAAATCACACATGCTTTGATGCTTTTTTTATAGCTGCTCTATCTGCAAATGCTGGCCAACCAAACTCGACAAAGCTTGATGTATGCATCAAACGTTGGCAACTGTTTGTAAGATGCTTGCATGATGAGCGTTTGTGCCGTGGACCAACTGAGTAGAAGCACCAGATCGAGGTTCAAGGCCGCGACTTTCCAGGGAAGGTGAACGATTGTAAACAGGGGAAGCATTGCGTAATTGATCATGCAGAATGCAGGCTATATTAATTAGGCTATGTTTTTAGATGTCTGTAGAGTTTTAGATCTATCGTGATCTATCCATCGTGGACCCTGATACATGTTGGATCATTTTGGGTCACTATCAACATACTTAAGTGATCTTAAGTGTAATCAAAGCCTCGCATGTTCAACTGATAAGCCCCTTCGAGGACAGGGTGCATTTGGACATATGCCAGTCCCCCAGATCTGTCACGAATCATTTGGCACAGACCTGCATGTCCACAAGTCATGGCAAGTTTGAAGTCAAATCAACCATGGGATTTGGGGTACATACTCTCTATTTTCAGACAAATCACATCAAGCACCAGAACAGCTACAGATACTACAGTTTTACAGGTGCTGCAGACAGGCTAGAGGAAAAAAGAAAACATTGCCAAAGGCATTTGATGCTTAGACCAGCCTTGCGCCACCAAAAAAGCTTGCGGCTATTTTCGATATTTTTCGATGGCCTGGATGCACCCCGCAATGATTGGATTTAGTTTTGGTTTAGCCGTTTAGCATCGTTTAGCCATAAGGTTGTGGACCCTGGATTTGTTATAGAATCCAAAACAACTCTAGGGATCTATAGGATATCATGTGTATCAATAAGGCTAGCGTATCTGAACTTCCTGACGATTGTCTCTCAGACCCCTGTGCTGTACACAATTATCTATATATAACAAGATGATTTAGTATGTATGTGAATTGGGGAAAAACTATGCCCTTCGGAAGCATTTTTCTAAATTCGAATATTCAATATTCTATCATATTGAATTGATTTCCCCAGTTTCCCTTTCCATGCGGTGAGACGATCTACTTATAGATGTTGGTTTTGCATAGCTTCACATACATCCACATCAAGTAAACGATTCTGCAAACACAATCAATTCACCAATCAACCCACATCCACAAAAACCAGTCACAAGCAAATCAAACTAATTACAATTCAATCTCTATAATATATACATATATCATTATTCACACTTTATACACACATTCATAAGATCACCTGCTTACAAGAACAGCTCTTTGCTTATCAACTCACCTCCTGCAAGACTTACTTGAAACATCAAATCATATACCACAAAGCCATGGAAGGTTCTTATTTCCCCTATTTGAGGAAGCGCAAAACCATGGAGGGTCTTTATTTCCCCTATTCCCCCTGTTTGTTTGGTCCATGTCAAGTCTTGAGTCTTGAGGCTGATCTGCCCCAGAAATAGAGGTAAATAGGGACGCTCCATAGTTTCGTGCTTCCCTCAAATAGCAAAAAAATAGGGGAAAGGGGATCCTTCAGCTTCCCTAGCTTAGGGTATGCGAACGATGAAGGGACTGTCTCACTGTTTCAGTTTCCCAAGCTTGAAACACTGGAAGCAGCTCTTCTCATAAATATCTGGGTGCATGCTCACAAGATCTTCTGAGCATCTCCTCTGCTTACAAGCTCAGACCTTGTCTCAACTCTAGCACTATGTGGGTTCCTACCCTCACGACATTTTGCTGTAGAGGTTTCTTGCTGCTGCCACGCAACGAGAATATTGTCAGATAATCGGGCAGATACTGTAGTCTCACAGAATATCTGCGAAATAATGCGTTAGAACGTAGGCTGAGCAATATGCCAGGGAGCCGAATATACCCAAAGACGTGACATGTGTTTGCCAGAATATACACATCAAAAATATGCCTCAGATGCGCAAGCTGTGTGCAGGAATCGTTGTGGTTGTTCTGTATGCTGCAAATGCTGGAACAATTGCGGCAGCTTGAGAGGATTCGGTTGTCAAGATGATGATGATGATGATGGTGATGGTGATGGTGATGGTGGTGATGGTGATGGTGATGATGATGATGATGACGATGATCACGATGATGATGACGATGAAGATGATGATGGAGATGATGGTGATGATGGTGATGGTGACGGTGATGATGCTGATGATGGTGATGGTGATGGTGATGGTGATGGCGATGATGACGAATATGATGATCATGATGATGACGATGATGATGATGATGATGCTGGTGGTGGTGATAGTGATAGTGATGGTGAGGATGAGGATGATGATGATGACGACGACGATGATGATGATGGTGCTGTTGATGTTGTTTATGTTGATGTTGATGATGATGATGTTGATGATGATGATGACGTGTCGTGTTTGCAGGAGATGTCCCTCCTTTCAGAACATCTCAATACCTACATCGACATAGAAGTCGGAGCGTCAATGTCATGCCATCAAACTGTTCTTAGAAACAACTCAGTGCGCAGAAGTCATCCCAGGCTGTCATCATGATTTTTCCACAGTGAACCACCCCAAGAAAGGCAAACACTTTATGTCCTTGTAGGATCTTATAGGCTGGATTTCTTTCACATGGCACCTGTATCCATCATGTGTACGCAAAAGACTGGGTTGCAGGCGCCCTCTCGGTTTGCAATCTGCAGCGCTTGTCCCAGACAAGTTAAGTTGTAGAGTTGCAATATTGCTAGCTGGTATTTAACGGTCAAGTATAGAATCGGGATTCCTTCACATTTCTGCAGCACTTAATTTGATATGTCAGTTTCTTGACAAATATCAAGCGCACGTGCATGCTAATTCTACTGTGGATGCGGGTCATTATTGGAAGTAAAACTATTTTGCATCATGTTGCTACACAGGTCAAACTTGAATGGTAGTGTAAAAAAAAAGTTGCTGCCCTTGTTTCTGGATCCCAGGAGGCACCGTTTTTCCCCGATCCCATATTATAATATAATATAATATAATATAATGTAATATAATATAATATATATATATATATATGCAATGTACAGTAAATATGTATGTATGCGACGCCGCCCCATGTTTTTTCCTTGGTAGATATCTCCTTGGCCTCGTCTTCCTTAGACTTAGACTACTATGTAGCTTCGGCCACGTATTGTAGTGCAGTTGGTAGATAGGCACTTTGGATGTGTGAGCCTTGGTACAGCTGGACCACACATGCCACCATCATCACCATGTCTTCGGAGTCCATATTAGGACCTGGAATTTTGAAAGGACATATTGATACATATTGCACATTTGGCACAAGAATTGCTGCGCTGCGGTTTCTAAAGTGAGTATGCATTCATTTTGTTGAAAGTCAGAGTGCGTACTTAAAATGACAAGTGTTTGTTTAAAAAGTGTGTTGCGCTGATCATCGTGTATATGTGTTTCAAGGAAGGAATGCTATCCATTGAAAAAATGATACATTTTGTCTCCTTTGAATAAACGCATTTGTTGGAAAAAATGTTGTTGTCAATGAGATTTGTTTCGTCAATTTTTGCCACGTTCCAGGAACTATTGTTTCACATGTAAGTTTTATTGTATTTGTTAAGGTAATGTTTTTCTTGCAAAATATGTTTCCCTTCCAAAAGTATTGCGTTCTCCAAAGCGAGTGTATTAGTGTACAGTGTCCACTCAGGTTTTGGAAAGGACTAGTATGTACACTAATAGCGACTACGGATTCAAAAGGAGTGCACCCTTTTCACAGAATGCTGCGTCCTTTGTATCTATGCGTTCAACAAATTCATCCATCAATAAGATTTACCTCTCGAAGAGAAGGGTGCATTTTCCCCAAAATTCATGCCGCATTTTTGACAGGAATATCATGTTTTGAAGTAACAGTGCGTTTGTTTAAGATGCCCTGTGTTATGCAAGGATATTTCGAAACGTACTATTTATTATTGTTTCCTTCAAAGAATATTGTGCTTCAAAGCGGATATATATATATATATATAATGTATGTGTATATATATATTATGTGTATATATATATATGTGTGTGTATGTGTGTATATTATATATATATGTAGTTATATATATATGTAGTTATATATATATATATGTTTATTTATTTGTATGCCTATGTGTATGTATATGTGTATATATGTAGGTGTATATCTATATATACATACATGTGTATATATATATGTACATATATATATATATATATGTACATATATATATATGTATATATATATATATGAATATATGTATATTTATTTAAATGTTTAATATTTATATATGTATTTTTCATATATTTATATTTATATATTATAGTTGCAGTGTGTATGTATATGTGTATTTACAGTACATATATTTTTTTCCCATTGCAATTTAAAGCCTTACAGGCACTCAGACAGAAACTAACAAAAGCGTGCAATTCGCGACAGCAGCTCACATCCGGGTGTCAAAGCACCCCCAATCTGGTTTCCAGCTAG
>Ga0126342_10023019_pt1 | contig 10235 bp, 9 predicted proteins | sample Cyp1metagenome_FD_92528 | JGI IMG/M metagenome (GOLD analysis project Ga0126342, IMG submission 92528) | Coral microbial communities from Lord Howe Island, Old Settlement Bay, Australia - Cyphastrea 1 metagenome | ecosystem: Host-associated > Invertebrates > Cnidaria > Coral ... | reverse complement strand
TTCTTTCACGGTGACGTGGAAGCACACCGGGAGCAGCATTACCGTGTTTGGAGCAATTGGGTGCGACAGGAGAGATGCTCTCAAAGTCACATCGTTGACCAGGCTCAGCTTGTGTCCTGTCGGCGCACGGACAGCCACCGGATATAGAAGTAATCCTTCCTCTGGGATGTTGGTGTCGTGGGTGACGTAGTTTGCTTTGCATGTGTCACTGTTCCTGTCTATGTCCGGGTAGATGCCAAAAGCAAGAACTTGTTCACGGACTCGACGGCCGTATCGAGCGCAGTGAAACATGACCCTGAACAAGATACTCAGCCGATAACTGGCTTCTTGTCGGTCCCACGCCCGTTTGTCATTGGCCTTTCGTGGGGCGAGGAATGTGTGTGGAACTCTGGATGAGTCTTGTTTCCAAACGTTCTCGTACTTGAGAAGGTCGTCAATCGGAACACATCCTGCATCGTCACAAACGAGACCAAGGTTGTTTCTGTTCATGACCTTGCCTGCATGATGTCTGAGGACACGATTCAAAGCATTGCTAACATCCTTCTCATACGGATCAAGTTCGTTTCTTTGTCCGAATTTGTAGTTGATGTCGATCTCAACCCCACTATATTATATAGAGATCGTAGTTGTGGAAGTAACATCCCGTGATTGGCACGATCTTGAGGAATCCGTCAGCAGGGGCCTCAACTCTTTTGTACATGGTCTTTCGGGCATTGACATCGGTGTATGCCGCCATGAAGTCTGGAACTTTCCAAACGTCTCCACCTCCACGTACAATTGCGTCACGAATGACGTCATTGAGCTCGTCCTGGTTCGGGGTCCTTCTTCGGTAACGTTCCGCCCGCTGATGCAGAACTTCCCAGCCTCATCCATGCATGTCACCCACTTCAGACATGTACAGAATGTTTTCGTACCAGTGGTACTCCCCGGTGCGGGCTTCGGCTGGTTCTTCTTCAGTAGGTCGTTGTCCAGCTTCATCGGTACCCTCCTTTCTTTCTCCACCTTCGGCCTCCATGTCCACATCAGACCCTGAGCCTTCTTCCTCCAGTGATGCTCGAATGCCCTTTAGCACCTTGTTGATGTCACTTTTCTCCTGGTCGGTGCAATCTGCATGGTCATGTTTTGTACTTCCACAGAAGAGGCAAACATTTGCGGACTCGGAAACAGCAAATAGATTTCCCAGCGCATCCAGGAGTTGCTGTTTTCCAGATCTTTCAGATTCTCGGGCAGCATCGGCGGAATCGTCCTGTGGCTCTTCAGCGTCCGCCGTTCCAGGATGGGTCGATGACCCTAGTCCCGGTTGAGCTTCAGCGTCATCACCCGTGTTGACGTTGTCGACTGTGATGCCCTTCTTCTTGTGAAATTCCTCAATTACATACGATGCCTCGGCTTCTGTCATGCAGTTGAAGTCCCTCAAGCTCTCGTAGTCAGGAATGTCATCGAGAATCTTTATGACCTGTTGAGCCTCGGCTGGCTGGAGGGTGCAGTCAAATGACCCGCGTCTAGCTCTTTCAAGTCCGTTGAGGAAGTCGGCAGGATCAGTGTCATCACCAAACACATCGACCACGCCCTTCGCCATGTTGGCGACATCAAGAACGCCTAGCCAAAATTCGATGATGTCTCCCACCTTCTCCGCGGAGGCTCTCGTGTGGGAACTGCAACCTGTTCGAAGAAATCCTTGTAGGCCACGTTGCCGCAGTCCTTCGTGAGGCGAAATGCCAACACGTGCTCCTTTGACACTGGGTCAAAGATGCGCTCGCGATACACGCTGAACTGCTTTCCTCGGCCATTCTTGAAGATCTCTCTGGCCTGGTGGGGTGGTACCCTCACGCCTCCCATGTGTGACAACGACTTCATGAGCTCCTCCCCGTATCTGAGGTTGGCATTTGCTACTACCGATGCAGCAGCGAAAACGAGCCATTGTTGGAACCCTTGATTGATGTCGATGTGCTCTAGGCCGCAGTTTGCGAATGCCACCTTCAATGGAGCCGCAAGCATCAACACAGACTTTCTGGCACCAAGTGTCGGCGCAGACTTCTTGTAGTGATCCTGTGTGTTTGCTGAGCAGTTGATGCAAGTTGTCGGCCTGAATTGGTTCATCTCAATTTCGTCCATGGTCTGAGATTTCAGGCAACTCCCACACAAAAAATCACTGCTATCATTGAATACTGGAAACCAATAGCAAGTAGACATTGGTGAGGGTTCCAATTCATGGATTTGTACCATCGGCTCGACCCATTGAGCTTTGTACCTTTTGTCCTTGTTGAACCGGGTTGTTGGTGCGCCAGCAGGTGGACCTCTTTGGAAGACCGTTGCGTCAGCGGAAGCATACTCCTCAGGAGCCATTTCTCCACTTGCAATTTTGAAGACTTGCGTAGGTCCGGTGACCTCCCTCAAGAGTGCAGCATCAATGCCAGACTGATCGGGTTTATATGCACCCTCGTTGAGGGCAGGCACATGCTCCCGGTTCGTCGCACACATCAGAAACACTCTCTGCCTGAAAAAGTTCTTCTCGATGACTGACCAAATTGCAGTCTTTCCGAGAGATCCCTTTCTAGTGGTGTTCAGGATCGGGAATTGCCTCCCAAATTGGGAATACATCGACCTCCACATCCGTCGATCTATTGTCACCATCACCCCCTGAGCCTTCAGCCGCTCAGTCATCTCCACGGCAGTCCTGGACGTGATGGAGTCGACACAGTTGAACATGGAGTCAGTGTTGATCGCAACAATCACAGGCCTCGAAATAAGTTGATCCAGGTCCGTCACTCCTTTCACAAATTGTGTCATGAAGGTGCCCTCCAATAAGACATGGTGAGGAGGCCGCAATTCATGCAAGAATTGCATAGACAACCAGATGTGGACTGTAAGATTTCCTTCATCGGCCACCTGGTTCTTCAAGAAATCGGTGACTCGCTCCATGGTTGCAAGGAACCGCTGGATGGGTCTTTCGGCATCAGATTCGTGGATCTTGAAAAGTTCAATAGCCCATCCCATATCAGCAAGCCCCATCCCCATGTCGTGACATCCGGTTTGTGTACCCACCCGAAACATCAAGTCTGTGATCAGGATGGTAGTACCATGTCGGAATTCTCCAGCGAGTGTGTCCGATTCTCGGCTGGCATGTGGTGTTTCAATGATCTTGCAGGCAAGCGGATTGGAGATGTTCTTCTTGATCCTGCCCAATCCCGAGGCATTAGCAAGCTCGTTGTCGTGCTTGCCAAGCATCATCAGCAGTCCGGCTGTTGAAAGATAGCATCCGGCCTTCGCCAATACATGCGTTCTGACCAAATGGCTATAGGCTATAGCATTTCAGCCAATCTGCTTCCGAAATCTTTGCTGCGTCATCGTCAGTGACAACGGCAGGGTTGCACACCCCAAAGATCATGCAACCGTACGCCGAAACACGGCGAAGGTATTGTGCCCAGCCTGTGATGTTCGTCGCTGATGCTGCAGGACCCTGCATGATCGACAACAAGAACTGGTCCAGGCAATTCATCCATGCTGATGTCATAAACAATGAACCGCGATGATCAGGATTGGTAGACGTCTTGAACGTGTATCCATTTGGCGTCTTGGCAATCACCCAATCTGGTGGTGTAGGAGGCTGTGTAGGTCGAGCTTTCGGTGGCGGCTTTGCAGATGCCCCAGCCGATCCCGTTGGCGTTGATGCGCCGCCTCCGTGGGAGGTAGGGCGTGCCTTCGCCTCTGGTTGTGGCTGCGACGCTGCTTCACGCCGTCGCCTCTCTTCCTCTGCCGCCATCTGTGTCGAGTTCATCATCACAATGGGATGTGGGTCCCATGACGGCGGAACTGCAAGTGCAGGAGGGTTGCGTCCATCTTTCGGCTGTAGAGGCTCATCCCACCGTGGGATGTGCACCACATCGGCCGCCCCTTGGGCGATCTGGCTTGCAGAAGCAGTGGTCACGAAATCATGGATGCATGAGAAAGTTCTGTTTCTCATTTCGATCGCTTCATAAAGCCCCTGGTCTGCACTGGCCACATTGTATCCTCCCATCTCCCAGATGTCATCACGGAGATCCAACGCCATCTTCACGTCCCTCAGTTCGGTACGCACATGGTTGTACAACTCCCGATGGTCAGGGTACTTCGCCAGCTGAGTCTTCCACGTGTGCAAGATGCTGGACGTCATCAGGACTGCCTGCACATGTACCACGGCTGCAGTCCTCTCCAATGGGAGATCATAGCGCATGGAAGTCCAGTCTTCCAGCACGTTCTGCCAAACGTGTTGTGCCCCATCCGGGCGTTGTGCCGCCTCATGGCGTACGCCATCCCAATAGCCTCCTCCTTGAGAATTTCACAAAGGAGTCTGACCCTTCTCTCCATTAGAGGTTGAGTGGATTGGGTATCGGCAGCCATCCTTTCGAAGGTCCATTGCTCCCAGTACTCACGAGTCAGGGGTGCAAACTTCGTTCTCAATCGGATCTGCTGGCAGTGGCTGTTGTAGGGTGGATGCGACTGGTTCAGCGATCCCAGATCGACGACACTAGTTCGAGCAATCTTCTCCCTGAGCTCCTTGACAGTAATCGTCTTGTTGATCATGTTGTTGGTGCCTGAGTACTGGCTTCGCAGTGTGTCCCAGAACTCTTCAACGCGGACCGCACAGTCGAAGGTGCAGAGCATCTCGAGGATGTCCATCTCTCCATCCTTGCGAGCGTTGCGCTCCATGAGCTTGGAGCAGCGGGACCCTTTCTCTACGAATTCTGCCACGGGAAGCTCGGACTCATCCTGGTCACTCACCCTATGCATCAACTTCAACAACAGATGGATTGCATGCGTAACTTGTTCACGGTGTGGTCTCTTCATGACGAAGGCCAACGCTATGACAATCGGCGCAGGGATCCGCACTACATCCAACCAGCTGTTGATGTCGCTCTCCTGACACATCTTGGTTTTCGCCTCGGCATACGTGGAGAATGCCCTGGGCAACTGTTCAACTTGCCCTCTCTCTTTGATCAAGACGAGGGTGGCTCTCAGAGCGCTGTAGCCCTTCACGGCAGTTGGGATAGCCACAGCTTCTTTTCGGCCCAACCAGAGGGGGATTCGGATCAGCCAGAGCGTACCTACGTTGTAGGCTTGACCCCAGCTTCACCTTCACACCACCTCGGCGGAGAACCAAGTCGAGTAGCTGTTGGTCACGTATTGCAGTGATGTCATTGTAGGTATCATCATCTCCGACAACAATGCATGCACATGACTTGACCTGTGACCTGAGTTGACTTCCCTTCACATTGCCGCTCTTCTGGTACTTTCTCCTATATGCATTGTTCAACAACATTTGGTTCTTGATACCTCGAATGATATATCTTACGATTTTGTCGGTATACAATTGTGTGGCACGAGTCTCTCTACCTGCACATGGTCCATGAGAATGTGAGCCATCACACTTCGTATGCAAATCAGAAAATGATACCGCCCACGATACGATTCTCCATGGTTTCTTGATGGCAGTTCCGGCATCTTTGAATTGTGCAACTTCAATCCATACATGCATCCGTCAAATTCGTGTACCGTTGATTCAGTATCATTCACCATGAATTTCATTCTTTCATCATTCCAGTAGTCGCATCCTCTAGGGAGTTCTAATAATGCCATTGCGTACAATACATGAACTCTTTGGAGACATAATGAGAATTCCTCCCAAAGTTCCCAGTACAGGAATGCCTTCATCCTAATGTTGTGCGCAGTAGCTTCACTCACGTTTTTGTTCAAACGATTCCAAGGTGAACCACCCGTGCAAGGCCCAGCAAAGAACACGCAGTCACTTGCACTCCTGATACATCGTCGCCACTTGGCTCTTCCAAAGTTGGACATCAAATTGTCATCTTCGGTGATTGTGACCACGTGCATCAACTTGAATCGATCCATCTTGTGAACCTTCGTGAGAATGCCCTGCACTCCAGCACACATTAGTAATAGGCAAGGAGTCTCGTCCTTCATTTCATATAGGTCCAGGCAAATCACGGTGTCACTAAGGAACTGTCCGATGAAATCAGACATTGATTGTTTGAAGTGATACACCAATGAACTACCATTCTTTCGATGCAGGACCATTTTGATATCCCAATCTCTATCCTTCCTGGTCTCATGCTTCAGTTGGTATTGATGGGTAATGAACATGTCATCCAACGGGATTATTTTCATGTTACCATCAAACGTGCAGGTAACCACGGTGTCTTGGCACGATGCCTATCCTCCACATCAGATCCACTTTCCATAAGGTCTTTCAAGTCAGCATTGGCTATGATCTTGAAGGTTGTGGTCCCTGTCCAAACTTCGTTCCTCCGATTCGTTCGTTCGATGTTATTCCCGGCCAATCTCCATGAACCTTTAATGGTTCTCCCACTTGATTGAAACACTTGGTACGTTTCCCGAACATCCCGAAATCGTTTCAAATTGCAAGGGAGAAACTCAGCTTCCTTGGGAACAAACATTCTTCTTCTTGGGGTGTTGTGCACTCTCACCAGAGTTGTTTCATCCTGCCATATCCATTTATCATCACATTCTTCATTCTTTGCCATCTTACGTCCCTTTCTGGACTGTGTTGAGTTGTGGGCTCGATCTCTCGAAACTCTCCCAAAAACTGGGTCGCCATCAGCGAAAATGATACGACGACGATTGGGATCTTTGTTTTCAGTGGGATATGGGTCATCGTTTGGAAGACTACCCCAACCAGAACTCCCCCCATGAACGACACGAAGAAGCGTGTTGATCACCCGAGCAGTACCGGCAGGAGCTGCATGAATGGTTGTAGGTTTGTCTCCATGTGATTGATGACAGAACAGTTGATCAGCACCCACAGTCAATTGTGGATATGTCTGGACTTGGATCTGATGAGTTGGCATCGTAGCGGGGGCCCCTGGTCGTACTTGTGACGCCGAGTGTCGCGTTGTGACCAGCCCGGGCTGACGCTTAGCGTCCACCGTTGGAGGTTCGCTAAGTGTGTTTGGATGGTATTGGAAACAAGCACGTTCTACCCATTGATCAAAACGATCTTGTTGTTGAACAGGATGAGCTCGATCCTCTACCTTGATCCATTTGCCATGAGCCAGTATCCATGTACTGCATAAACAGTCATTGGGTAACGACACACCTGGTGGTCGCCTTCGAAAGAAGGTGGGCGTCTTGACAACCAAAATGGGGTCCATCCCTGGTAATTGTCGAACTTGTTCTTTAACTGAAAGCCCTTTCTGATACACCTCTGGTGGTAGAATGGGGATTTCGGTACACGGAAAATTTGGAACTTCATTGATTTTGGTTTGGAAAACTTGGCGAACCGTGGTGTCGACATCTGTAGTCGGTGAGACCATGTCACTGAGGTCCTTCGAACTGAGATCACCAGGGTCCAGCAAATTGATGAGCATACATGCTCTTTTCCATGCAAGGGGGTTCTTAAATCCTTTGGTGTGAATGTCCGCGGCCATTTTGGAAGTAACTTCATACATAAGCACGTAGTTCTCCCTTGTAAAATGTTCATGGAGTGAAGTGATGGCTATGCCATGGGTTCTCTCAAGATGCCGCATAGTGGGGTTACGACCCGACCGGACCACACCGATCATGCCCTGATTGTCGTCATGGAACAATAATTTGGGCGATTTCCCCGTAAGTGTCTCCCAAATGCTCAATGCAGGCAATCCCATTGTCCGAAGCGTGACATCAGCAGCCACAATCTCAGCCTCAGGAGTGGAATGACTTACACATCCCTGACGCTTGCTGCCTCCAGACAGGGGAAAGCGGGTATGAAGCCCCTGAATGTGCATATGAGACCCAGAAGTAGGCCTCAATGATTGTGCACACCCTGCAAAATCCGCATCAGCGAAAAGAGATAATGAGAGATCCTTGAATTTATCTCCAACCCATCCTGTCATGATTTTGGTTAGGCTAGAGTTCACGTAACACATCAATTGGTACAATTTTGCATCATCATCGACTGCCCATTTGGTCACATTCCTGGCCAGTGAATTGATTGACCTAAGCAAGTCGAATCGAGCGATCCTGGCAGCGTACAGCAACTTCATGAGCACGCTGGCAGCATGTGGCGCGAGTGCGCCTCTTGCAGACTGCCCAGAGGAGACGTCATCCCCTGTGGTACCGGGTTGGTAGAACTCCGGCGCGCCCGGATCAAATTCATGAGAACACCAAGGACAGGATACCTTATTTTTGGGGTTACCTGGGCATGGTGCTCGAGATTTGTGTTTCTTGGTTTCTTCCGGAAGACTGGGGGTTGATACATTCTTCAATTTGGTATCTTTTTTCCCACAATGTCAAGATATTTCTCAACCGACAGTTTCAACAAGCCCTCCATGTCATAGGTCATAGTTGAGACCGGGGTACCATCATTCAGTTTGGCAGATCCCTTGCTCAAAACGCATCCCAAATAGAGTCCTAAATCAGTTTCAGGCTCAATGTTCGGCTTAGAGCGTAGCATCTCCCATCCCTTAGTCAGGTTCTCTTCCGGCCCTGCCAGTTTCAAGTCATCTACATAGATAACTAAGAGCAATTGGAGCTTCTTGTGAAAATACATTGATGGCCATTCTTCACCTACAGGGATGAAATCTAACTCCCGTACTTTCCGATCACAATGTTGCTCCCACATTGTACCTGAGTCAGGGTGACCATAGAGTGCCTTTATCAATCTCACTACTGGTCTACGGAATTTCCGAAAGTCAACATCATCTGGCCATGCATCCTCGGGCAACTCCACCCAGCAAGGTGGTCCAGTCAGGACTGCCTGAATGCATGCTTGGATTGCATCAGCTAGTTTTACTCCATGCCCTGGTAAACACCCGTAGAAGTCCGCCCAGCGAGACGCCTCAAAAGTGGCAGGCGAGTTGCCAAGGTCCTTGACTTGGTTGCCGAGCAGAACTCCCCTTCCTTTGAATTTCCTGCTGGGGTTGCCTTTGGGCAGCTGATAGTTCTTTTCTACGCAGATACCATGGATCCTAGCCATGTGTACCTCCGTGCCATTTCTTTTAGCTTCACGAACAACATCGTCGTATTCCCTTACTACGCTAAAGTCGTAAACTCCAGCTGCATGTTGACCTAACCATTCTTTTCTCATGGCCTTACGGGCATCCTCATTTTCCATCATTTCCTTTCTAGCAACTGGACGTGCTACTGCAGTGTTGAACATCTTATTGATGTTGATACCACCATCATCAACAGTGTTCTTTTCCCTGTGATAATCAGATTGATTGATGCATGGCATGCATGGAAATGAATGGATGTTCCCGGTCTGGCTACATGACTCATGAACATTGGGTCCGGTTTCGTGCAAAGTTGCAGTTGCGACCACCTTCCCCTGGTTGAAGTCATACATATGGTTGTTGTGCCAAGTGGCCTTCGGACCTCGTCCTTTCTAGACCTCGGACCATTCGTCCCATTCCACAAGGAAGTCGTTGTCGTCAGACAAACCAAGACCAGTAATAGTGGTCCCTTTCCCGTTGGGAATAGGGGACATCTTACCGTACTGAAATACCTTTCCTCTGCAAACATGATCCTGTCGTTTGGCCACTCCCGTCTCGTGGTCACCATCCTTCTTCTTTCCGGAGCCTGAAGACTTCTTCTCAGCTTTGGCTTTCTTCTTCTCTTCTCTTTTCTTCATTCGATCTTCACTCTCCTTGATTTTGGCCTCGCTTTTCTTTCTCTCCATCTCCGCCTCAATCTTCTTCTCCTCGGCTTTGGCAATCCCTTTTCGTACATCGGGGGACATCTTCTGCCATTCCATTGGAGTGTATCTCGACGGCCTTGGAGTACCTGAAATGCGGCGAAATCCTCGTTCATCAATGCGGTATGGATGACCGCGAGAGTTGAGTTTGACCCATTCACCATCATCGTTCGAGTAGACAACACCGTCACCAGCCTTCCCTACAGAGTAGTGTTCAGGGCCTCCTTCAGGAATCTTGAGATCTGGGTGAGCTGGTTTGTCAATACCTGGTGGTCCCATTCTTGCCGGTGAATCTTCAGGGAACAGTTCAGCTTCTATCTCTTCCAGTGATAGTTCCCCTTCTACCTTCTTTTGCGGGACCTTCGATGAAGGTAACCCACCACCATCTCCTCCATCACCGTCTTCATCATCATCGTCATCTTCCGGTGGTGGTGGTGGTGGTGGTGGTGGTAGCATTTCAGAGTTCCCATCCAACCTGTCCTTGACCTTCAGACCTTCAATGGTAACATTGATTCTTTCATACTCAGCTTTGCATGGGAATTCCAAT
>Ga0126342_10023018_pt1 | contig 10235 bp, 10 predicted proteins | sample Cyp1metagenome_FD_92528 | JGI IMG/M metagenome (GOLD analysis project Ga0126342, IMG submission 92528) | Coral microbial communities from Lord Howe Island, Old Settlement Bay, Australia - Cyphastrea 1 metagenome | ecosystem: Host-associated > Invertebrates > Cnidaria > Coral ... | reverse complement strand
TTTTACAGAAGGGGGGGGCCCATGAAGTACATGCGCCAAAGACAGAAATGGAAAATGTAAGGGGATACAGTTTAAAAAAAACCAAAGGCAATCCAAAAAAAAGGGGCCCCACACAACCAAAAGGTAAAACGGAGGCAAACCCAAGGAAATTGCCTCATGAGCCGTCGTCCCTTCCAACTGAAGCGCTTTAAAGCCGTCAAAAAAACAACCTGTGTTGGCGCGCACCTGGCGCAAGCCACCTAAAATTTAGGGTGTGCTAACGTTCTGGGCGCGCGCTCGTGGGCCCTATAGATACTTCTTTCACGGGCCCACTCACCATGGCGCGCCGTGCGTGGCAGTACACCCACCCCAAACCACCCGGCGAACAGGATTTTAGGGTTTAGTTCCTAAAGTCATTTTGGTGTTCTTACCGGGCGTGGGCCTGTTTCAACCTGCGGCAGGCCGTGCGTTTCCCTGCCCTGACCTGCCCTGGCGGGGGCCGGTGAATGCAAACGACGGGTGCAAACAAGCTTGGGCTGAACACTCTCGGCAAGCTTCGTGTTCTTTTGCCGTGGGCTGCATGTTTCCCTGCCCTGAGCAAACAAGGATAGCATATGGGTTGGTATTACTACCGGCGTAATTGTTATGAGGACAGCATGCGATCAGCAGATTGGAATGTCGAAGAGCTTTTGCAACGTAAAAGACAGGATGGAGCGCCAACCACCACCACAGTGCTTTTCATTGCAGAGTTTGGTGACAAGATGTTGAAACAAGCTTAAGCTACAATTTCAGAAAGATTCCACACTCCGAACCGCAGACGACCAACGGCTTTCCCGGTCTTCGATTCACCAAACCTGGCAAACCAGGGCGACCAGCCCCCAAGGCAAGAGGGAGAGGGTTCCTTGACGATAAAGGCCAAAATTTCAAAGCATGCAAGGTATGCTGCAAGGGTGGGTCGGCAACCAGGCAATTTCATTCAGAATTGCTGCTGACTCACAGCAAAGTTCACAACATCAAGTCCAAGTGACTTGCCGTCCAAATGCCAAAGCTTGACAGAAGCACATTCTCCTCAGGGAATTTGCCGGCTTCAGCGGACTGCATTGCCATGAACTCAGCACGGGGTCACATAACACAAAAAAAGGATAAAGTTCAAAAAGGTTTTAGCACTTGCATCAAGTGCGTTCGACATGGCCGAGGGTCTGTCAATCTTGCTCGAGGCTTCAAACACACAAGCCCTCTGTGAGGCATGGGAAGCAAAAAACAGCTGCGACATTGATATATATATATGTGTGTGTGTGTGAGGAAATCATGTTGCTCCACGCCAGGTTCCAAAATTGCAAATGACCAAAGTGAAGAAGGAAACGCAGTTTCAATTGAGAACACCGTGGCATCGCAACGGCATGCGCTTGATTTCTTCAACAACATGAGTGCTTGTTGTGACATCGGTCCCTTTGCAGTAGGGCTCGCCTGTACAGATGCCTGCCCTTTCACCGCTTTGGGTAAAAGCCGCTTGGCGGAGGCTGTACCAAATAACACCGCCCAGGGCTTTGCCTATATATACACGTCAAAACGCAAGCTACATAGCCGGTCGAAAATGCTTGCGGGTCACGCGGCTGCCCAGCAAGTAGTCTGCATCGTACTGCACGCGGCTGATGGCCACGTAGCCCGCCGCCTTGGCCTTCTTGACGTCGAGCCAAACGGTAATGTGCTCCAACTCGGCGCCCTGCAGTTTGTGAATGGTGCTGGCATACCCAGGACGGATGGGATACGCAGTCACGTAGCCGCAGTCCGGCACATAGTCCGTCATGGGATACACGGCAAGCTGCCGGCCCGTCTTGGTGACAACATGAACGCACCTGGAGCTGGAATCGTAGGACTCGACCGTGGCCTCCATGCCGTTGACAAAGTCGGCCTCCTTGTTGACGTTCCTGGTGAGGTGCAGCCGCATCCCCTTGAAGAGCGGCATCTGCAAGGCCATGGGAGGACGACCGACGATGAGCTCGTTGTTGTTGTCCGGGTCGTAGTTGTCGGCATTGGATTCCCAGTCCACCGGCACGGTCGCAAGGCGACGCTTCTTGCGGGTGGTGAAGAGGATCCAGATAGCCAGGTCGTTCACCTTTGCAGCGGCGCGACGGGTGCAAGTGGCAATGATCGTCTTCGGATGGCTGCGAAAGAGTTGCTGCAGATCCCAGGCGGTGGGCTCGTGATGACCTGACCACGCCTTGTGGCCGCGGCAGAGGCCGTTCAACTGCGCCTGCGTGGGACGGGAGGTGCGCAGGACCTCGAGCTTCTTCTTCAGAACTTCATCCTTGCACCGCCACATCTGATGCAGGTTGATTTGATGGACCATGGACCACCGAGGGCTGTCCGTGGCCTTGGACGGCTCACGGCCTTTCGCTCGACTGAAGCCGGGGAGCTGCCAGAAGTCGCCGGCAAAGACCAAAGCAGGAACCTTGTCGGCCGCCTCCCACATCTGGATGATGCGCTCAAAGTCCGCTTGGGAGAGCTGCGAGATCTCGTCGACGGCCACAAGGTCATACTGGGTCAAAAGGTCCATCACCTCGACAGCATCCCGGTAAAGGAAAAGGGCCCCAGAGCAGGTATCAACATCAGCCTGCGGATGCTTGGCCCTCACCCGTGATGCTTGCTGAGCGGTGGGCAAGGCATACAAAACGCGGCCTCCATCCCGTAGGCAACGGCGAACACACTTGTCCAAGACGGTGGTCTTCCCCGTGCCAGGAGGGCCAGTCACAAAGTTCGGACGGCTGTGCAGGTGGGCCTCTTCGACAACTTCTTCCCATTCCTGATCATTGGCTGCCAGTCTGCCGCGCTTGGCACGGTCCAGCAGCTTGTTGACGCCCTTCTCGAATCTCCGCTGCTCCCGATTGAACTCGACGCCCTCGAACATCGGGTCCTCCTCGCCTTCGATCAAGCCAACGTCCACCATGGCGGCCTTGACCCCCGCATCGTCTTCCTTGGACAGCTCGCCGCTGAGGAAGCGCTCCACCAAAGAACGTTGGGCCCGAACCATGGCCAAGAAGGTCTCGATCTTGTCGTTTCCAGTGGCTTCCAGCTCCAGGTCAGCACGAATCTGATCGTCATCATCCCAGTAGTCAGGACATTGGTGGATGGTGTTGGCAAAGAATTTGTACTGCTCAGGGACCTGATATTAGATATATATACACAAAAGGAAAGGGAAGATCATACAGTGGTAATTAAGTCTGGCTCAACAAAAGCAATGTAATATATACAGAATGTGTTTGGCAACGTCCAAACAAACACCGAAAAGACAGGGTCCAGGCACTTTGGCAATGACGTTGGCATCCAGCAGGTCGTTGAGATCACGAAAAGGCTTCCGCAAAGTCAACCACTGCGCGAACCACCTATCGTTGAAGAGGGACAGCATGTCACAGGCAATGACGCGCTCGCCACGCATGGCGCAGGAGTTGGCAAAGACTTCCAGGGTCACGGTCACCTTGGCTTCCTTGTAGGCACGCTAGACCCACTGATGTATTTCCCCCTTGTCATTGATCTTGCGCAGGAACTCCAGGAAGCTCATGTTGTCCCGTCGCCACGCGGATGTTTCATAGAGCTCGACCTCTTTTGGCAGCTTGTCTTTCCCTGGCCACGGACACAGCAAAGGATGCATGGTGCCGCCGTAGCGGCAGGCGGGAAAGAGCTCAGCGAAGATGTAGAGCCACATTTCGGGTTCCCCGGGCTGATAGTCAAAGAGGACCCTGCGAGCCACCGAGAAAGCCGAGGCCTCGTCATTCAACCATTCTCGCGCAAAGCTGTCCGAAAACTTGGGGGTGTAGGTGGCAACATACTTCAGCAGCAGACCTTGCCAGTTGCCGTGCAGCACATCTTGGTGGCACTTAAGAATCTCCAGGACCTCCTTGAAAAAGGCACGGTGTCCTTGTTCCTGGCGGCGAAGGACAGAGGTGAACTTTAGGGAGGTATCGGTTACAAAATACCTAGTACCAATGTAATTATGTGGAAACATGTGTATAGCTGGGGCGTGACAACAAAGTTCCCGGTTTCAAACGATGAAAGACCCATCCTGTCCTTGTCTTCTGCAGTGTGGTGCAGCTTCACCAGACCCGTCTCAAGATCAAACCGGTTGGGGCCCTCCTCCACCTCCCAGCCGCTGTCGCTTCTTCCATGCGGCCTTCCGAGCATGTAGCCTCGAAGCGCAGGCTGATCCTCCCCAGGCACCGTGGCAGACATCTTCTCTTCGAGGCCGGCCTGCTCCACGTTCTCCATGTAGTCCAGGCTATGAACGTGGACCCTGCCGCTGCCGTGATAGTCTTGGGTCGGGAGCTTTCGCTTGCCGTCCTGATACTCCAAGCGCTGAAAGTAGTTCACCACGGTTCTGGTCTCGCCATCCAAAGCACCGAGCAGGTGGTTCTTCCAGCCGCCGTCCTTGGCAGTGCGGTTCATGCCGCTGTAGAGCCCTCGGTTCATCTCCGTGAAAACGTGGGCGGTGTGCAAGGTCTCCAGGCAAGCGGACTGCATGCGACCCCGGCCACACTTCTCCATCTCGTCCAGGATGAAGATGTGATATGGGAAGCTAAATTCCCACGGGGCCATCGTCTTGAACAACCTCGGGAACTTGCACTGGCGCTGCATGTCTATCAGGGCCTGATGCTTCTCATTCCAGCTTCTCCTTCCAGTACAGCGGCGAAAAAGTTTCGCCCTTGAGCACCAAACGCAAACTGAGCCCCTGTACTGCATTCTTGCCGCCGCCGATGCGAGACCACATGCAGAGGTCATAGACGAACTGCAAAAGCTCGAAGTCCTGACTGTACCCGATGATGGGGCTGAGAACCTTGCGCATAAAGCTGCGTTTCACACTGTGGCGTTCACCGGGCTGGCCATCTTCATCCTCGTTCAGAACAGCCTTGTCCCCACCTTGTCGGACCAAACGGCGGACGTCTGTGGCTCGCTCCAGGGTCTCCGTCATCTCGGTGCACCAGTAGAGCGTTGGCCACAGAGCGCACTCGATGCCCACCTCCTCCAGAAATTGCAGGGGCCGGCGACGTTGGAGCGCATCGGCATCAGGATGCTTCCTGAGAAATTTGTCGTGCTTCTTGACAAACTCCCGGTAGCTGCTCTCCCACTCTTCTGGGCCCTTCTTCTTCATGAGGTAGTCATAGGCCTTCTGGATCTTCGCACGCTTGCGCCGCGAGCGGACCTGACAGCAACAGGAACAAAGAAGCAAATGTGAGAGGGTTTCCCATAGCAACAACATCATTAATTAGATTCATCCTTATATAGATATATTGCTATCAAAACGTCGGCGACATACAATCAAAAGAATATACGCCTGGCCTGAGCGATCTTCTCCGTCACCGACTGCTCGCACCAGCTAAAGCGGATCATCCGGGCATGATGCCGATATCCAGTGGTAGACTTTTTCACCGGCCCAATGTCAATGTCCAAGGGGCGCAGGACCCGGCTCAACTTGAGGCTGAGTTTGCGCAAGGGGCGTGGAATCTCATCTGGCTGAGGCACCCAGTTCCCCTTCTTGCACTGCTTGCAGGCCTTGACCGTGATTTCAGCTGGTGCTACACGCCGGGTGTCCAAGGGCTCCATAGAGCGAGGCTGCACAGAGTGACACTTCCTGCAGATGCCCCACGAGCCAAACTTGCACCACTGCTCCACAAAGGCGGCCCGTTCCGTCGAACAAGCAGCAGGCAGACCACAGTCGTTCTTCGCAATGTCGGCCACGGCATCGGGCTTCGGAAGGCCATTGTCCAGGAAGAACTTCTTCTCGACCCTGTTTCTGTCGGCTTTGCGGCGCTTCTTGTATGCAGTGACTTCTTCGCTAGACAAATCAGCCAAAGAACGCTTGCGGTTGCCCAAAGCAGCGGTCCAATCCTCTGCAACACGCTGGGCTTGTTGGGGAGAGGCCGCCTTGCGCGGCTTCTTGGATTTGCCGCGCTTCGGCTTCAGCGCTTCTGCGTGAAATGTCTCACGCCATTCATCTGGCACCAGCATCATAGCAGAGTTGTACACATGGCCGTGGGTCTCATAATGCGACCGAAATATTTTCAAGGATTGAGTGACGTTGGCACGGCCCTTGATGCTGGCGCACGCTTCAGTCATCTTCTCTGGATCACAGAAAACGCATTGGCCCCTCTTGCTCTCAGCGGGCTCCCCAATCTTCGTCCGGCAATAGATACACGGCAGCTGCGCCGAGAAGCCACTGCATCGCTTGGACATGGTGCAGGCTTCAGCGGTCAAGACCGAGAAAGACGAATTGAAGATTCTTGAGCAAATCAGAAGAAGTAAGTTCACCATGCAGCAATTAGCACAAGGAAACCTGGCAACTTGCTTTCTCGAATATTCTTCGATAGGCAGCGGTGCCGGGTCAAACCAGGGAGCAGGGCCCAGGAAACAAGGTTCAAAAAAGGTCAGCTACAATTTTTGAAATGCTTTCGGTTGTGCTTTACTAGATATGCCCAGATGAGAAGGGATTACACGGTTGCCATTAGGAAGCCGGGGAAATAACCAATTAAGATATGATCAACTTGTAAGCCATTACTGTAAGATGGCGGCTTTCCAGCATGACAGAATAGGTAGCGAGAAAGCAGCTGCAAATTCCTTTGCCCAGCATTGCATTTCAGATACCAGCTTTGTTCACGTCTCATCCACGAAAAAAGGGGCCAAACTGTACATCCTATCGGCCCGCAAAAAGGGAATCTATATGCCGGAGGGCCCTCACGAATCAGAGTCTGAGGAGGAACTTTGGCTTTCAGCAGGGTCGAACTCATGCGCAGCACTCGTCCGCATGAGAACCTCGAAGCCTCCGATCACGCAGTACAGCGAGGTGACCTCGATCAACATTCCCTCGATGTAGCCATGGCAGTCGGTGTAGCGTCGCGCCTTCACCCGGTGCAGGTGGAAGGCGGTGCCGTGCTCCTGCAAGAATTCGACGGCAGCACAGAAAATGTGGCCGGGAAATGCCGTGGCCACACGCTCTGCCGAGATCCGGCGTCCCCGCACAGGGCCCCCCCACGATCGAGGCGGCGCTTGGCGCTTGTACCTGATCGAAACACGGCGTTCCACTCGTGGAAGGGTGTGCCCGTGCCACCACGGCCCTTGCAGAGTAGGGTCATCAAACCGCAGCAGCCTGGACACGGAGAGCGCAAACAAGAGCTGCACCATGACAGGAACCGATAGCTGTGTGACAGGCGAAAGATACAAGCCAAAATCCGCCAACTGCCACCGCAACCGCTGGATGCTTTCCTGCGTCGGAGTGCACCGACGATGTGTTGCATAGAGTTGCAAACAGGGGATCCACCCCAAGTATTCTTCCACCAAGGGCCACGCAGCGACCAAGGCGAACCAGTTTGCCATCCGCTGCAGCGGAGTGGAATGGGAGAGCTTTTGCACCACTACTCGGAGCACAGAAACAGCTGCGGCAATCGACTTGTGCTGCTGATCCACGGCCAGAGGCCACAAACACAAAACAGCCGGCTCCAGCCGAAGCAATACATCAAGCCTTCAAGGTTGAAAATACCATCCCCCAACAAACTGCTCGCGCAAATGCAGGACTGCTGACACTCGTCCCCTTACATTGGCCCCAAAAAAATGCCAAGGCAAGCAAACAACAACATCCCCAGCAGCGCTGCATTTTCAGCGGCGCGCATGTCACTCAAAGGCCTACCTAAAATTGGCGGAGACTTACCAAAAAACGATTTCCCAAAGCCATCGGGGCCCAAGGGCGGTTGCAGGAAGCAACATCATCAGAAGCTGCTGCAAACCCACGAGAATGATAACGGGCTCCTCCTGAAACAGGTAGATCCGAACATAGGCAGCCAACACGTCCATACCCGGCCGGGAGATGCCGACCCAAGGTGCCCAGCGAGCACGCCATGTAACAAACAACGTCCAAAGGAGCCTGGGCGAAAGCCCTGCAGCCATGTCCTGTGCGGGCGCTATATCATAAAAATCTGCTCTTTCATTGGCGAGCGGCAATGCACAAGGGGGCACTGGCAGCTGCGGCTCCGCTGCCGGGCCTAACCGCGGAGCAGCAGGAGGGTCAGGCACAAAGTTCGCCAACAGTCCAGGATGCAGCCGGGATTGGTTCTCATCGGCATGCGTTGGGCTCAAATCGCCCCAGCTAGTGGCCATCTAAACACTATATCGTTGTTGGTTTGAATTGGAAAGGGCTGCGATAGTCCGAGATATGACATGAAGCCGCACAACAAACACCTTCCAACCAGCTTCTCCCATTTAGTTGCTCAGAGATGATCTGGGTGCCTATAGGCAGCAGCGCATGAGAATGCAACAGCAGCGGCGCATTGTTTTGCAGCAATTGGCACCTGTTGCTCTGTCAACTGCGAGCCTCTATATATCTGTCAACAGGAAGGCCACGCCTATGTCTGCACGCCTGTGTGGTCACGTGCTGCGCGACACAAACAAAGCAACATACTACACTAGCTGGACCTAGCTAAGGTCCAAGTTCTGCATCCTACGTCCTGTACTGTCACGTGCTGCGCGACACAAACCTCAATAAAATCCAGCCGATCTAGCGCGACAGCAAAGACCGATAGGTGTTCTCACTTCTTCTGTGCTTTCAGGAGGGCAGCCAGTAGGTCAGCAGGGCCCACGAAGGAAAAGCCTTCAATAGGAGGAAGGTCTGCGAGGGCTTCCGGGATGTCAGACGTCTGTAACATCAAGGCTGTGAAGTGGAAACCTTCGTGCCGCAGAAAGATTGGATGCATGTCGTCCATGCTTGCCCCCTCGGCTGCCCAGACCCGAGTCTTGCCACCAGAAGCATCAACGACGAAGATCACCTTCGCCTGGGTCGCCTCATTCTCGATTTCGAACTTGACGTAGTCGTCATAGAGGCCCTCCCCGAGGTTGGCTTCATTGGCCGTCACACGGCACGCCTTCTGCTTGTTCTCCGGGAGTTTCTCGACCCATTGGGCGGCCCAGGCGTGAACCTCAGCTTGCTTCGCATCGGGACCCAGCGTGGCACGGGCCAGAGACAAAGGCATGCAGCAGTTCTTGTGCGTCTTGCCAGACACTTCCAGACGCGTGCCTTCGTCGACCTCTTTCAACAGCTTGGGGCTGAACTTCTTGGGTGCCTTCGTGCTCCTCGACGCGGGCGATGAAGAGGACGAGCGGCCGCTGGCACTGCTCTTGGTGCTGCCTCTGCTCTTCTTGTACCTACCTTTCTTCTCCTTGCCGCTCTTCTTCTTCTCCTTGTGCGACTTTTTGTCCTTGTCCTTGCTCTTCTTCTCTTTCTTGGTGCTCTTCTTGGCAGGCTTGTCCCGATCTTTCTTATCCTTCTTGGATTCCTTCTTGCCTTTCTTTGCCGGTGGGGAGGAAGACTTCCCGGAAGCGCCTCCAGACCCAGAACCACTTTGAGATGCAGACCTGCTCGAAGAAGCGGATTGCTTGCGCTTCTCTTTTCTCTTGTCCTTCTTGCTCACCTTGGCATCATCGGTATCGGACGCCTCTGAGGAGAGCCCGCCCCGCTTCTTGGTCTTCTGGGTGACCTGTGCCACATAGGAGGCGCGCAAAGCATTCTCAAGGCGCTCCTTGGAAGAAGGCCCCCGGAGCCATCTCTGCACTTCATCCGGCTGCAGATCCCTGCGCGTCTTCACCTTGTCGGCCCATGCCTTTACGTCTTTGCAAAGGGCAAACCACTGCAACATCTCCATGGCAAAGACGAACTGGATGGCGCTGCTTCGCGCGAGGCGCTGCCAAGACTTTGCCTTCTCCTTGCTGTCCGTACTGAAGTATTCCACCCATGCGGCGGCGGCCTCGGCCAGACTGAGCTTCGGCTTGTCCCCAGCGAAGTTCCTGTCAAAGACTTGGGCGGCCGTGCGTAACTGCTTGGCCTTGGACTTGCCCATGTCGGCGGCCAAATGGTCAAGGCCCAGCTTCTGCAAGCACGTCACGGGATCATCGAGGTAACGGTCCACAAAGTCCGTCATCATGTTGATAGTGCCACCGGCTTCGCTCAGGGCAACGCCCATGCGGTTGCACGCCTCGGCGGTATTGGGGCTCAGGCGGTCCAGGATATTGCGCAAGGCCAGGTGGTCAGCATCCGACATTCCCCTCGTGTAGAAAGGGCTTCCGCTTTCGGAGGCATAAGGCCTGAGTGATGCTTTCCCAAAGTGCCACTTGGAGTCCACAGCCTGCAAGTACTTGGGTTCCCACTTCTTCTTCTCGTCATTGTCGCTCACGGCATCCGGTTGCTCGCGGCGACGCGTGCTGCCACCACCCTTGCCCTTGTA
>Ga0126342_10023017_pt1 | contig 10235 bp, 3 predicted proteins | sample Cyp1metagenome_FD_92528 | JGI IMG/M metagenome (GOLD analysis project Ga0126342, IMG submission 92528) | Coral microbial communities from Lord Howe Island, Old Settlement Bay, Australia - Cyphastrea 1 metagenome | ecosystem: Host-associated > Invertebrates > Cnidaria > Coral ... | reverse complement strand
GCGCGAAGCACATTTCGAAGTCAAAATGTACAAAACACACCAGGTTCGGACCACTTTTGGAAGTTGAGATGTCGAAAAAGTGCACGCCGTTGTGGCGCGAAGCACATTTCGAAGTCAAAATGTTAAAGACACCACATGCTCGGACCACTTTTTGACGTTCAGATGTCGTTTCGCGTGGCAGGCGCAAGGGATTGTGCACCTTGTCAAAAGTGAGCAAAACGTGAGGGTTTTGTAGCAGTTGCCAAAACGATGGCAGGCGTGGGAAAGTCAGGGCGCTGATTTCCTGAGAGGGGTTGCATTTTGGAGCATCAAATCTTCAGTTTTGGGAAGATGATTTTGCGTGACAGGTGCAGCACTTCGTATGACCTGGCATCAATTTTTCGTGGCAAGCGCAATACTTTAGAGGCATGAAGTGGAAAAATCGCCAAACGCATTGGTACGAGGCCGGCAGCTCTGCACTCAACTTTCCATTTTTGAAGGAAGTTTTGCAGAATTGCTTCGTTTTTGATGTTGTCAAGTTCAAAAATTGAGGAGGTCTCGCAGAATTGCTTCGTTTTGGATGTTGCCAAGTTTAAGAATTGAGGAAGTCTCGCAGAATTGCTTCGTTTTGGATCTTGCCAACTTCAAAAATCGAGAAAGTCTCGCAGAATTGCTTCGTTTCCAAGCTTGCAGGTAGACAGACAGACAGGCAGACAAACAGATAGATAGATAGATAGATAGATAGTAGATAGATAGATAGATAGATCGATCGATCGATCGATCGATCGATCGATAGATCGCTAGAATATCGCTAGATCGCTAGATCCCTAGATCGCAAGATCGCGAGAGATCGAGAGATCGAGAGATCGAGAGATCGAGAGATCGAGAGATCGAGAGATCGAGAGAGATCGAGAGATCGAGAGATCGAGAGATCGATAGATCGAGACATCGATAGATCGATAGATAGATAGATAGATAGATAGACAATTACAACTACAGCTACCACTACACTACACTACACTACTGCTACAACTGCAAATACAAATATACTACGCTACAATACACTACACTAACTACACTACACTACACTAATTACATCTAATTACACTACACTACACCAATTACACTAACAACTACAACAACAACTACTACCACAACTACAACTACAATTACAACTACACTACGCTACACTAAATACACTGCAGCGCACTACAACTACAAATACAGCGACAACTACAACCACACTACATTACACAACACTACACTACACTGATTACATTGCATCACACTACAACTACAATTGCAGCTGCAACTACCACTACAACTACCACTACATTACACTACACTACACATACTACACTACAGTACACTACAGTACGCTACACTACACTGCGCTACAATAATTACACTAATTACACTGCACTACACTACACTACAATACACTACACTACACTGATTACACTGCACTAATTACACTGCACTACACTACAACTACAACTACACTACCTTACACTAGACTACACTACACTATACCACACTACACTACACGACATTACACTGCACTACACTACACTAATTACACCACACCACGACTACAACTGCAACTGCATTTGCAACTACACTAATTACACTACATTACAACTACAGATCCACTACACTACAACTACAGCTACAGCTACTACTACAACTGCAACTGCACTACACCACACTACATCCAGCAGTTGTGGTAAGGTGACCACTGCAACCATTGCAACCAATTCCAAAAAACACAACTCCAACCACCTGTCGGTCCATCAGTGGATTCGCTCTGCCATCCGTGATTCACAACAACCAACCTCTCCTATAGGTTTCCTATTTTTGAAGCTTCCGCCACCGCCTTGTGCGGTACTACTGGTATGATTTGATATGATTCGGTAGTTGTAAGTTAATATCCCAGATATTCTCAGATTGCATTAATGCATTTTAAAAAAATGCATAGGGTTTTTGGTTCGAGCCTATCCAGTTGTAGGCATGTTGTACAAAACAGATGGGTAGAACTCGTTTTTAGTGGCTGCAAAACCATTCTCCCAACGAACAGATTTCCAAGCTTATGGATTGTGATCATCCCCAATATGTTGGATAGAGAACCGGACCCCAAATCTAATCATCAACCAGGGATGACAGAAAAAAATTGAACCTGCCCATTTGGATCCATTTTGGACTGGGTATCCTCCGGGAATCTCAGATTGCATTTTTTCGGCATTCACATGTGAATATCATGAGAACCTCATCTAGAAAAACCCTGGATTTCCCATGTATATATATAATATATATATATGTCAGATTCCCAGTGTGAATGTTTCCTGCTGGTGTGGCCTCATTCTATGCTACTATAGTCAATTGAGATCATGATCTGCTTAAGGAAGCCCCCAAAAATAAAAAACATATGCCCGGCATAGATAAAGCAGTGGCCCGCAACGTTATAGTCTGTAAACCTCATCGACATCCAGAAAAACTATAGATATATCTACCAGAAATTGGCTATATCCCTGTAGAATGGGGGCCCCAAGATAGCTAAGGTGCCTTAGGTTTATGGTAGATATAACTAAAATATTTATGGGGTTTATACACCAACAAACATCACTGGGGGGCACCATCCTGTGGTAAAATCTACATAAATTGGCTATATATGGTTGATGAGTAAGATATATAGGTAGACAGATTGGTATATATGACTAATCTCTATAAACCATGGGTGGGTAAGCAGTGACCCATGACTTTTCTCACCCACTGGACCATTGCATGGCCGAGAACATTGCCAGTAGCCCGGCTGCTTTGCGGTCGCAAGGATCGGCACAGGCGCAGGACAAGTCATCGACGCGTCGCGACCAGGGGAAGGATAGTGCGAAATGGGATATGGGGGTTTCCATAAATGGGGGGGTATCCCTAAATGGATGGTTTATTTCATGGAAAATCCTTTTTAAAATGGATGATTTGGAGGTACCATCATTTCAGGAAACCTCCATATAATTATATAGCAGAGCCAGTTGTATGATCGGATTGTACGAATGTTGTGTAACAATAAATTTTACATGCAAATATGTTTATAGCTCTTCATCAGTAGATTGTATCAAGCTACAAGGTGGTGCCAAACAGATAAGTTGACGCAACTTGGTGAACATGTGGGTGAGGGATGAAACTGATATAAAGGGTTTATAAACTGCCAAGTGATGTGCGTCAACTGATATATATACATATGATATAAGTATTGTATAGCTAATGACTAATGGCTTTATAAACCACTTACTAAGTGGGATGCACATCCAAGCTAGCATTTTGGCTAGAACCAAAAAGTAATACAAGCGGATTTTCGCCCGATGCTTGTCACTCTGCTCATCTGTTCAAAGTGGGAAGTTGCAAGATCATTATACATGGGGTACGGTCATCCACCGACATGAATGGCAAACCAACACATCATGGGGACATGAATCCCTATGAAAATGGATTGACATGGATTGACCCCCCCAATGTGGATTGATCTAATCCAAGCTTTGACCATGGCATTCACATCATACCTTTATGTATAGCTTATTTTTTAATCCCCTGATCTTCCCATTTCCATGGCTGCTTTAATCCCCACGGCTGATCAGTGGCTTAAACTTCTTTCATGCCGTCCTTGGGCCAAAAGATGCGGCCTCTATGGTGCTATATAAGGTCCAAGAGTTACAACAATAATGTTACGGGATATTTATGGGGATAGACCATATAGTCAATTAATGGGAAAAGAATATTCATGTGACCTATGTTATGGGATACATTAAATCAGTGACCAACAATGATGAGTCTGAAAATACCAAACCAAATATGAGGTATACCGCAACCCCCCCCCCCCGCAAATGGTTGTTTTAGTGGAGAACCTGATTCTTCTGTCCATGGAATTTTTCAAACATAGCTGGGCCTTTCAAAATCAACATCTTCTGGTATTTTTTGCAAAGGACAGCAACGTTTGTTCCTGGTATCTCCAATATGCCCAAGGGGCAATCTGTGTCTGCTGTTCGAAGAATGTCCAAGTGACCTAGAGTGGATCCACGTTCAACCTTAAACCTTTGTGCGTCTTTAGTTTCACTTCAATTTAGGTATATCCTAGGGTAAACTAGTATAGATGTGGAAAACCCATGGTTTCCCTGTGAAAATAATCTACAACATTTACAATGATTACAAATAGTGGACTTTCCACGTCTATGTTAGCTTACTGGAGGGTATCTGGTGAAGGGATCAGATATATCCAGATATTCCCAAACCATGGATCCAGCCAAGATCATCTTCCAGGCTCCAAAAATTGGTAGATCCATTTGGATAGCAGACAAGCCTCATCTACCATGAAATGCGGGCTGCAATCATGTGGAGCCCCAATTCTTTCTGTTTCATGTTTCTACACCACTGGGTAAACTAACATAGATGCGGGAAAAAAAACAATGGTTTCCCATTCGGAAAATGGTCTACATTCATGGTGAATTGTCCACGTCTTTCTGTGAGTTTCTCCCAAGGTATTTTTTGGGACCCACTGGTAACCTCCGAAGCAGGGCAGCAGCACTGTTCGGCTCCGGATTGGCTTGGATGGCTTTGTTGGTGGAGACTTTGCTCCTGCGAACAGATCGATCTACTCAGAGCGGACGCAAGTGGAGATGTAGGGGACATGTACCCCCTGGTGATTTAACAGTTTGCTGCGGAAAATTATGCATTTATAGATGATTTATGATGATAGCCTATCAAGAATGGTGATATAGCTACGTTATATAACCAGAGGGTATGTTTAAACACAATGCATACATCATATCAAATCATATCATACCATATCATGTATCTATGTGTGCATCTACTACATTGATCAATCTGTCTATCCAATCCACGCGGATCTGAAGCGATCTACTTCGTCTAGTCGATCCGATTGCATATAATCCAATTTGCCAGACTTGTTTACATAGCTCCGTTTAGGAAACGGGTTTTTACATGTTTTTACTATCAAACATGTGTGTGCGTGTGCGTGTGTGTTTCCAAGCTGCTTTCCATGTCCAAAACCAAGTCTAAAAAGGATGTTGTTTCAATTTCAATAATTACTATAATTGCATCATGGTCTACAATTAAATCTACTCAGGTTCTAAGCCTTACACTCATGATCAAAGTGAACCAAACCCTATCTAGCACTGTTTACCCTCCGGTAGTCGCTGGAAAATTCCTGGATTTCTGGCATGGCCATCGATAGCAAAATCACCAAATTGGACTCTGATCGACTGGTCAAGTGGAGTTTTTTATCCAAGATTTTACTGGGTGGTTACCCTCTGGTTATGTCAAAATAGCTATTGAAAATGGCCATTTATAGTGGATTTTCCCATTAAAAATGGTGATTTTCCATAGTTATGTTAGTTTACCAGAGGGTATATCATGTATATATATATCTTGGCAATTTTCGATAGCAACCTGTTAAATTGCCCTCGTGGGATCCAGTTAGGTTAAGCTCGGACAATAGGACCGTTCAAACAGGGGGCTCAATCAAGTTCAAGATTGCCATGCAAGGTAGGGGCTTGAAATCCTCCACTGTTCTCACATCCCAATGATACTTAGTATTGCTGGCTAAAGTAAAATATGTCACTAACCTGAAATAAGGCGATTCGTTGGGATAGTTACCCCTAAAAAAACTATCATGTCAGTGAGGTCGCGACGTGAGGTCACAAGAAAACCCAGATCTATGGTGATTTCAGTACGTTTCAAATCCATGTGGATCTTCATTGGATCCAAGCTGCACCTTCGACAAATCACTGAAAATTGATGGAAAGAAATTCATCCAACCCAATAATCCTCCCCGTTGCAGTGAAAATGGAAATCTTCATGTGATTTTAACTGGGGGAGGACTTCCCTGTATTTACCACATCATGTTTTTCCCAGTGAAGATCGGGGAAGAACCCCAAACCGGCGCAGCCTGCTTGCAGCCGCCAAAGACCGGCGCTCCTCGGAGTCCAAACCGATGGAAACCAACAATATAACCCATATAGGATCCATGTATGCTATATGGTAACATAGATCCCATCAATATACCCCCAATGTTAGCATATATACCATACATGGATCCTATGGGTAATGGGCTTGTCTGAAAATGTGGTTAGTCCATTAATCCCGATGAAAAAATCAGCCATTTTTCATGGCTAATATGACCATAGATGATCAACTTTCCAGGTGTTCATCTTTTTTCAGACAAACCCATGTATGGATATGTATTTTGATGTAAAAACAGACCAGATCCCATGATTTGAGGTCCGCCACAACTTGTTTACCAAAGTTCCTGGTTTGACACGATTCTGGTTTGTGACGAAACGCATTTTTGGAACTAAACTATTCCAACTTCTGGAACAGAAATACCGGATACACTAACTATTGCCCCTTTTTTTGCGGTGTTTTTGTTGGTGTCATACCCTCTGGTAATGAAGGGTTAGCTATTGAAAATGGCCATAGTTAAATAGTTGATTTACCTATTAATAATGTGGATTTACCATAGCTACATTAGTTTACCAGAGGGTACCCTCTGGTAATTTAACACAACTATAGAAAATCACCATTTTTTTATGGGAAAATTCACTATAAATGGGCAATTTTCCATAGTTATGTTAGTTTACCAAAGGCTAGATCCCCTTGCCCACAGGCTTGCGCTTGCGCGCCTGCCAGCGCCTGCGAGTTTTCAGACGCCAAAACGCTCGACCTGGGAATGATTCAACGGAGTTGGACGGGGATTCAACCAACAGAAATGAGAACCTTAATGGTGGTTGATGGGACATTTGAAAAGACATATTGTACAGTATATATATATATCAATATGTATATATATATATCAATATATATATATATTGGAAACCTGGAAATTGTGACGTGAATAGCCTCCAGTGTTTTCTAACAAAAAAATAGGATCCATGGTTTTCCCTTTCGGAAATAATCTAGATTCATAGTGAATGTTCCATTGTTATCTTGGATTACCGGAGGGTATATCATGAAACATGACATCCTGAACTCTTCATCGCTCAACAACTTGCCTGAAACGTGTTTTCGCCGCGCGGGCCGATGATCACATGCCCATTTATGAGGCTGCCATCCCATGAAATACGGTGGATGGTTGCGAAATCCTGCACCAGTTGATAGATGGCCAAAATCCCATTATTTATAGGGGTTTAACTGTTTAACCATCCGTTTGGTGGCGCAGATTTCGCTGGCCCATCCACAGTATGTTGAAATATCGCAACTATTTCTCCCGGAGAGGACAACATGCAACATTAGTTAATCATGAAAATTGCACTGTACCCTCTGGTAAACTAACATACCTATAGAAAATCACCATTTTTAATGGGTCAGTCAACTATTTAACTATGGCCATTTTCAATAGCTAACCCTTAGTCATTACCAGAGGGTAACTGGCAGCCAGAGCTGCAAGAAGGGATCACATCTGGCAAGTGACCTCCATGTGTTTTTCTGGATCTTAGGATCAATTGTGGATGCTTCAATACGCCCTTAACATCCCCACTTTGACACCGGATCCATCATGAAACAATGGGATGGTTAATGGATGGTTAATGGATGGTTAATGGATGGTGAATGGATGGTTAATGGATGGTTAATGGATGGTGAATGGATGGTTAATGGATGGTTAATGGATGGTTAACGGATGATATAGCAATTCAATCTGACCTGTTCATCCCAGCTCGCTTAAGCCACAGGATTTTTGGACACTTTGGAAATCCCGAGAAAAACTGGCTGGTTATTTCCCCCTAATAAACCCTAGTTACCCTAGTTCATCAAGATATGTTTACGAAGTTGGCTATCCTTTGGGAGCCCCACCAACAGTAAAAAATGACGGCCGCCAAGCGAACGTGGGTCCAAAACAACCCGTAAACCCTGACGTGTTGATCGTCTCATATTTTCCCCAAATAAGAATTGCCAAAACTTCGCTAATATCCAGCCAAGCTACATATATATAAAATATATGATTATAAATGGTCATACATACATCCACTAATACACTATCTACACAATATATATATATCAGAATCCATATAATTATATGATATACTATGATAGATTCATGGATTCATGGATTGATAGATTGATTGACTGATTGATAGATTGATAGATTGATATATAGATTGATGGATTGATTGCTAGACAGACAGACAGATAGACAGATATATATATATATATATACATACATAAGATCTGGGTAAATTATAATATTTCACTAACCTGAATAGTTCGGCCATAAAAGGGGATGATTTCCCCAACATCTAAACCATGATTTCCAGGCTTCGGGAGAACAGGGTTCGGTCGTGATGAAATTTACCCAGATATGATGAACTATGATGATACATCCTACACATCCATGATATATATATATATATCTATATCCATAGATATAGTTACATACATATGATGAACTATGATGAACTATGAAACATATATCTATAGATACAGCAATGATACATCCTACACATGAAAAATCCCTTTTGACGGATCTCGGATCCAAGAGGCGTCCAGCTGCGCAGTGTTGCAACCACTGCACCAAGGCTATTTTCGTCGTCGTCCTCGGAAAACGTCGACTCGACTTCAAAGGCTTCAAAGGAGTCATGGGACATGGTGGATACCATAGGAAAATGATGAGTTCATCAAGAAATTTATAGGGATTTATATATAGAAATTATACTGGGATTCAGTGCTGATTTTCTATGGGATTCAGTGCTGATTTTCTATGGGATTTTAAAGGATGATTTTTTCGGATCTTTGGATTTGCTGATGATTTATGCTGACAAATGTGGTGATTTCAGGGGATTTCATGGGAGCTTTTAGTGGGATTGCATGGTTGGCCAATGCTTAATTTTTCTCGGTGATAATCGTGGGTCATTCATGGGATGTTCACTTCACGGCTTTCCCTGGAAGATCGACTCGACAAATACAAGCTTTCAAAATCCCGCCGGATGTTTGATTGATGGTCCATGCTAAAAAAAAATTACCCTCCAGTAAATTAACATAGACCCTGCCAGATAGGGGTTGGAAGACTAGTTTCCACTATAAATTGGTCATTTTCAGGGTCCAACTGTTAATTTACCAGAGGGTATCTGACGGCGGAATCTCATTGACCCCTTGAAATTCAGGAGATTTTAGGATTTGTTCAGGATTTTGAACGATAGTTTTGGAAAGTGTAACATAGTGTAACATGTGATTTAATTAACAACGATGGCCGATGGCAATAAAAAAAATGCGGGTGCTGAAAAATAAACTTAGAAATGTGTACATGTTTACCGCGCAGTAAGGAACCATCCGTTTATTTGCTCTTGTGGTTGGCTGATTTATTCTTCTTGAATTGAATGGAGGGAAAAGGTATAGGAAAACCATGCATTGCACTAGTAAACATTCAAAGTTTCCTATATTTTGTGCTTCCACCAACATAGCATTTCTTTTCAAAACCAACCCAATAGGTGTTCCTTCACACCTCTTCCTTTGCCAGTGTTATAGATTCCTTAGGCTGAAGTTTCCATCTGAAAGGCTCACCAAAACAGTGATGGAGGAACAAAAAACAGAATCCAGAGGCTGTTTAGAAAGTTTGGGGGCTGAGATTGGGTATCTGATGCTAAGTTAACAATAGGGCATCAAGTCAGGTTTTCCCCTGCATTACAGATGATATGCTCATGATTCTCCATCTTCATGATTTGTAATGCTAGTCCCAGAATTCGTTCAAACAAAACCGAAACCGGAAGCGATGCTCAAGGAGGGCTCAGATGTGGGTCATCAATAGTACCACTCCCCATAGAACCAGGATCCATTGATGCAGAGTTGGTGTTACCCTCCAGTAAATAAACATAGTCTGGCAGATAGGGGTTGGAAGATGAGTTTCCACCAAAAATGAGTTATTTTCAGGGTCTATATCAATTTAATCCCCATCCCCTTTTACTAAACGTCCCCCAAATACTAAAAACAAGGGCCCGCGTTAAATTTGGGGAAATTTCAGACTGGCCAATTTGATTTTTAATTGATCCCCTTTCGAACACAAATTAAAAATGAAGGTCCCATTTCAGGGTTTCACCCCCTAATAATAAAAACTAGTCAACCCCCGGGTGTTTTTTATTCAGAACAGGCCACTGTGGGAGTGCGCAAATTGCAGCATTTCCTGTGCAAAGATCCAACAGCATATGGCGCAACCGGACAAAATTGAATTCCATTCCTCTCTGCTGTTCATTGGCTGAATG
>Ga0126342_10023016_pt1 | contig 10235 bp, 8 predicted proteins | sample Cyp1metagenome_FD_92528 | JGI IMG/M metagenome (GOLD analysis project Ga0126342, IMG submission 92528) | Coral microbial communities from Lord Howe Island, Old Settlement Bay, Australia - Cyphastrea 1 metagenome | ecosystem: Host-associated > Invertebrates > Cnidaria > Coral ... | reverse complement strand
ATTAATGTCTATTAATGTCTATTAATGTCTATTAATGCTTATTAATGTCTATTAATGCTTATTAATGTCTATTAATGTCTATTAATGCTTATTAATGTCTATTAATGCTTATTAATGTCTATTAATGTCTATTAATGTCTATTAATGCTTATTAATGTCTATCATATTAATGTCTATTAATGTTTATTAATGTCTATTAATGCTTATTAATGTCTATTAATGTCTATTAATGTCTATTAATGCTTATTAATGTCTATCATATTAATGTCTATTAATGTCTATTAATGCTTATTAATGTCTATTAATGTCTATTAATATCTATTAATGCTTATTAATGTCTATTAATGCTTATTAATGTCTATTAATGCTTATTAATGTCTATATATTAATGCTTATTAATGCTTATTAATGTCTATTAATGTCTATTAATGTCTATTAATGTCTATTAATGTCTATTAATGCTTATTAATGTCTATTAATGTCTATTTATGTCTATTAATGCTTATTAATGTCTATCATATTAATGTCTATTAATGCTTATTAATGTCTATTAATGCTTATTAATGTCTATTAATGCTTATTAATGTCTATTAATGTCTATTAATGCTTATTAATGTCTATTAATGTCTATTGATGTCTATTAATGTGTATTAATGTCTATTAATGTCTATCATATTAATGTCTATTAAATATAGTGCGGATATAGAATCTATGATGGGTTACAACCATGGGTGATAATGAATAATGTTATAACGTACTCAACATGCGTTACCAGGCTTTCAAATGATCGCTTGGAGTGTGTCAGTCAGAAGACCCGTCCTTGTAGCTTGCATTCATTTGCCGAGGTGGCGCCAAGCCTTTTGCTTTTGCTCTTCTCGCATCCTCGCATGCTGTGCCATCGTTGGGTCTTCGAGGAAACCTATTCTTGGCGGGTGTCATTCACAAGCCCATTACAGAAAACATGTACATCACCGGGCTGCCAATAAGACCCAAGCACTTGAATAGCAACATGTTTAATTTGAACATGTTTACAATATGTTGAACTTCGATTAACTGGTTGAAACTGAGGGCATTGCCACGTGTTCCCTCCATCACCAAGCTCCAGTCCAGTCCTCATGGCTTTGTCTCGAGAGTCGTGGGATGACCTTATCCAGATGACAGTGGGTATCCACAAACCTCCCAGCAGTTTCCTTCTCCAGCGGCTTCAGCTTCTCCTTGTAGCGGCCGCTCAAGGACCGTCGGCTTCCGGTGGTGGGCGCCGCGGGGGCCCCGGACGACTTGGCCGAGGCCTTCCGGCCGAAGACGGGGCGTGCAACCGACGACGAGCGGCGCAGAGTGGGAAGAAAATTCACATGGACCGCGGTCAACGGTACGGCCACCAGCAAGCCAAATCGACGAGTCATACGTGTCATGGCGAAAGGGCCAGAAAGCAATGAATTTGCCTAAAGTTGTCATGTGAGTTCTTGAACAAAACGGACACATGTCGTACGGTACAAAACACGGTAGTAGTTGCTACATATTCTGTGACACCACTAGTTCCAGTGAGTTCTGGGCTCAAAGGCTTTTCAAAGGCTCCATGCCCAAAAATTGCGAACATGCACAAATTATATCGGAGTGTGGAGTCTTGCACATGCTGCAACACGAAGTAGCGTCCTGTCTTGCAAGTCAGTTTCTGCTGACTCAGTTTAAGTCTTAGGTTGTTACATAGCCATAGTTTATTCTTTTCCACAAAAAAACAGCATTGGAAGGGAACTCATTCTCACCCTGCATTGGAGAGCGGCCCTATGAGATATCTTCGATCAGCAAGGCGCCTTCTGGCCATCTGGGGAGACAAAAGCACCTCCACTTCCGTCTGCAACAGATTCAGATCATCAGCAGCTGCGATGATGGCCTCCCAAGATGGGAACAGAGGGATTTCTGAGTTGCGACTTGAGGCAACTCGGCAACTTGAGGGAGTTTGATTGTTTCACATATTACGGAACCCCTTTTCAAGATTGAATGGTAATTGGTCACTCATTTCGCTTGATTTTACATATTTTACTTTGGGTCTGGAATTGTTTTGGGAATGTTTTTGTTTTTCCCGTTTTGATTTTTTTTTATCTGCTTTTCTGCCCGTTTTCTTGCTATTTGCAGCATTTTGGAGCTGGAAGCTGCCATTTCAACTGTCTTTGCACCATTTTGGAGTTGGAACCCATCATTTTCCATAGATTCTGCAATATTTTGGTGGAATTTGTAAAATTTGAAAGAAGCTGCCGTTTCAAGGGTATTTGCAGCATTTTTGAGTTCGAACCTGTCATTTGCAATGGAATTTGCAACATTTTGGTGCTCGAACTGTTCATGAAACATGGTAGTTTGCAACTAAGGTTTATTTAGGGTTAGTTTTAGGGTTAGTTTAGGGGTTTTGCTTGGTTTTAAGTTTTTTAAGGGTTGGTTTTGGAGTTAGGGGTTATCTGTTTTTTTTTAAGGGTTAGTTTCGGATCTTGTTGGGGTTTACTTTAGGGTTTATTTGGGCGTGGTTTCAGAGAAGCAGAAAAGCAGGTAAGCAAAGAAGCAGGGAAAAGCAGAAAGAAGAGAAGCTGGAAAAGCAGAAAAGCGGAGAAGCAGAGAGGCAGCAAAGAGGAGAAGCAAAGAAGCGAAGAAGCAAAGAAACAGAGAAGCAGAAAAGTGGAGAAGCAGAGAAGGGAAGAAGCAAAGAAACAGAGAAGCAGAAAAGTGGAGAATCAGAGAAGCAAAGAATTAAAAAGGCAGAGAAGCGGGAAAAGCAGAAAAGAGAGAAGCAGAAAAGCAAAGAAGCAGGGAAACAGAAATCAAAAAAAATGCCCAAAATGGAAAAAAATAATTCCCACCCAAAAAAGCTCTCCTTTTACTTTTCTCTTTTTTGGTGGTTGCTATTATATAATGTTTCATCCTGTAATGTCATCTGTCACTGGCAACTAACACTGGAAACCACCACTAGTCACTAGACATTGTGACCTAGCGGAAGTGCAAAAACTTGGTCCCAGTATATGTCTCCAATATGTCTCCATTTTCCGCAGGTGATTCAAGTCAGTGATTTGTAGGCACATCAAGTCATGTGATAAAGCCAATACCATCAACAACTACCACCATTTCGCAGGTCATTTCGGAGATGGTCTTCCCAACAGCTTCCAACCGCTGCTACAGATCCACGCATGTTTCCCGACCTCCGGATGGCCCCAGAGCTCCAATATCTGCAATGAGTCCTCCCAGAGATACCTGGCCCACCAAGACGAGTTCCACTGGCCGCCAGGCTGAGTCGATAGTTCCACAAGCTGAGTCGCCAGGAACCAGTCATTACCCAAAATCCAACATCACCCAATTGATGTGTCGGAAAAATGCTATTTGTTTTTTTGTTATATTATATATATAATTATATATATAATTATATATATAATTATATATATAATTATATATAATTATATATATAATTATATATATATACATATATATATACATATATATATATATATTATATATATACATATTATATATAATATATAAATATAATATTGGGATGTATAGGCCGTATAGGGAACATGTTTTTTCCCTCAACCATGGGACCACGGGATTTGCTTTTCCATCCCAGGGATCATCGATCTGACCTCCTCAAAGTAATGCCCTGCTCCTGGAGGGGCTGGGTCCGGCTGGGTTGATGTCCAAGATTCCAGGGAAAACGTCACCATCTTCGAAGGCTACATTTTTACCGATCTCCCAGCATCCTTTTCCTTGAGGCCATTTTGGAAAGCACATGTCAAACTACCTGACAGCAAGGGAACATGTGATCAAAATGATCAAAGAACTCTGACAGCACACTCCAACTGCAAACTTAAAATAGACAACGCAGTGCGGTCTTTGGGTAGACTCAATACCTGAACATGCCTGACTGCAATCCAAAAAAAGAGATAAACGGGCTGGGAAACTCATCCAAAGGTCCTCCATCTGCGGGTAGAAGAGTGACTGGCGCAAGTGGCTCTTGGCAGGTCTCTCCTGGTGCTCTCTTTTGGGTTCACTTTGGGCACTGGTTGATCAAACCACATCCGTTTTTGCACATGTTTTTTTCCCCAAAACACATCAAGGCCTATCATAATTTAATGTTCACCATAAAAGAGAACTTCTGAGACATATCATTGGATATACCCTATTCTGGAGAGTCTCATGTTGATCATAGCTGGGCGAGAAATAGTCCATCTTGATTCAGCATGTTGTACAATCAATATCTACAGCTTGCAAGTACATGTCATATGTCATACAACTTGAACCACATGTCTGCACATTGACAGTATATGAAATCAGTACTAATTTCTGTTCTCAACCTATTCTGGGGCTATTTCAAATGGGGTGGGCACCATCAAAAGTAGAAACGGGACATGGATGGGCATGGAATATTTCAACGCACCGTCCATCTCCCCAAAGAGCTGCGCAGGCTGCGCACCTCTCCGGCAGGCAATCGCAAACTGCTCATGGACGTTGTAGGGATGGCAAACCTTGACCCAGGCAGTTTTTGCGGCACCAAAGCAAGTTGTCGCCATGACCATGCTGACCCTGATCCTCACCCAAACCCTCATCCTCGTCCTCATCATCGTTGTCGCCGTCGTCGTCGTCGTCGTCGTCATCATCATCATCATCATCCCCACCCTCATCCTCATCCTCATCCTCATCCTCATCCTCATCCTTGCCACTATTCTCACTATAGTGTTTTACTCGTGGTGTTGTTCCCATTATTATCATTACAACTGGTCCCAGTAGCATCTTCGTTCCCCCGAGTGTCCCGCCTGATGACTGACCGCGCTTCGCAGTCCTGGAAGATCTGGAAGGGGTGTGACTATGCGACTGTAGCGTCTGCTAATTGAACATAGCATAGCTATATATATCTATGGAAAATGGACCATTTATAGGTGATTTACGATGATATACGATGATTTATGATGATTTATGATGATATTGATGCTTAAACATTGTGATTTTCCACAGCATGCATAGCTATGTTACCATCGGCAGTGCCTACAAGGAGAAAGTTTACTCTTGCAATCTTGTGCGGATACCTTTTTTTTTGACATCGAACAAATCATCAGTCTACCAGTCGATGCTGGGGATCAACATCTCCACTTTTCACATCAGGCCTGGGCCAACGGCTGACCATCTCCATCCATCCTATCGTCCCTGGCCTGTGCACCAAAGCCCTGCCGATCATTGTACAAGACAAAGGCGAAGATGCCACCCAAGCGAGGCTCCTGCTGCGGCGAATGGATGCTGGTTGCAGTCACAACTGAGCAATGGAGGCGAAGTACTGGAAATGGCATGATGAACAACATTGAACAACTATATGACAAGGGTGGAGCAATCTCGCCTCCATTTTGCGCCGGCAGGAGAGCTCAGCATGATGCGCATGGGTGTGACGAATCAAGCGAGTATGTCAGAGTATGTCAGAGTGAAGTGAATGGATTTGTGAATGCCATGGCTCTAAGACCGCACCTTGATGTCGTTGCAGTGAACATAGATGTCACCACCATGGAGACTGCTGCGGATATTCCTGGCCAAAAGAACCACGCAAAACGCGAATCATGCCCAAAACCACAAATCAACAACATTCAACAACAGTTTATAGCGAAAGCCATGATTGTTTCCACATGCGGAATCCCGCATCCGGCGTCCAATGGGGATCCGACGGGATCCCATGGACTGTCCTCTCTTGCGGAAGGTGAATGGGAGAAAGCCATCCAAAGGAATGAAAGCCCTGGGCCCACTGGATCTGCCATCCCAGCTTCGCATGGAATTCTAGAACTGGTTGGAGACTTTGCAGGAAACCCCCATGTAACATGGGAGTGAAAAGCACTATGTATCATATGTATCATGCGACGGTCATGCATTCTTGAACATGTCCACTAACCCTACGTTTTTCCATATTTTTAAAAGAGGTATGTAATAAGTAATATCTACACATCTACTAATCCAATCCAATCCAATCTAATTTATCTGGATATCTATCAGAATCTATCTTACAATATTTTCCCACGAAACTGCCATGTATTTTGCGGATATTTCTCACGTTGGCATCACCATGGCATCCGCAGTCCCTCCCGCGCGCCTTGTTCTGCCATTCCACCAGGACCCCAACTCCTCTCCCTTCGAAGTTCCGAGCACCCCACGTCCCAATATTGGTGGCATCCTGCGTTCCGTCAGCGGAATCGGGATAGTTGGTACGCTCTGGTAATTTGAATAGGGATTTAACATTATTTAACTAGAGAAAGTATAGGAAAGTTGTGACTTAACATTGACTTAACTATGGTAATTTAACAGTGTGCTATGAAGAAAACACCATTTCATACAGGTAAATGGTCGATTTAATGAACAATTTTCCATGGCTTACCAGATGGGTGGGTATTTCGGAATTGGAGTAACTCTACCGGAAGCCCCCAGTTTTTCGGGGTGGTGTTCAAAGCATGGTTTCCGATGTGACCAACTCAATCGGATGCTTGGGATTGACCCAACTCGTTGTAATTGGTAGAGGGCAATGGTATCTAAAAATGATATATAACAAAATGATATATATAATACCAGTTGCAAATGGTATCATAATAATGGTATCGTTTTAAACATTGTGATAATACTCATATAATGATAACATAAAATAACATGTTGGAATCTTGGTGGTTTCTTGCAATTGGATTCATGGGATACGGCCTGCTGGTATGTGTAACATTGTTGGGTTTACCAGTTTACAATTTCCATCAATGTCCGACGTGTTGAAGTCATGCATTATATGATAAAATATGATAAATCATATGCCTATCTGCAACATTCTATTTCATCACTGTAATCTGTAATATTACCGAAAACAATAGAACACACTAATGTGGTAAACCCAATGATTTATTACCTCCCCTTTATAGAGGTTTATTCTGGACTTATTCCACGACAAAAATGGATCTATTTGGGATGAAAAAATGGATGATCTCCCCCAAATGGTTGGTCATTGGGATTGTTCAGACTATTGGCTTTACCACAAAAAAAATGTTGCTCCATGTATGAAAAACAAGTCCCAAGCTGCCAAGCTTCATTCCCCACCTGCGACCAAGGCTGATCCATATTATCACCTTATAGCCACATAAAAAGCCACATGACGGTCGAAGGTCATGGGAGCTTCAACTGAAAAATTGATCCAACCAATCCAGGTGCCAAGCTGGTTGGAGTGACGATGACGAAGGCAAAGATGCTGAATGATGCTGATCTTTGCCGGACTGGTCGAGTAAACCAATGTAACGCCAGTGGCAACAGTTTCTCTCCACTCTTGGTGGAGGTTGAGAAACCGGATGACTTGCTGCAAATTATTGTAAGTTGTATCTTGGTTCAGATTCAGCTCATAAATACCTCAGCATATGCTCGACCTTGCATGTTCTGAGTCATCCAAACGCTCTATTTGCAAGGATGTCTTGCTTGAGCCAAACAAATGAGACAGGTAGGATCTGGGATATGGGATGCTTCCTGTCCGCCCTATCCCGCCCTGCACTGTTTCCCAAAATCTTCACTCTGCCGTTAGTGATAATCCTCATCACAGTTGACCACACGGAATTTTCAAGCAATTCCTCGAAATCGAGAAGCGTTAGCCGAAGCCAAGAGACTTCGAAAGCGTATTGCTCCATGTGAATGGATGTGAATGGCAGCTCAACTCGATCTTCCCAAAAACTGTTGAAACCCAATGAGCCAAATCTGAGGTGATTTGGGATGAGATTCCAAATGATTCCAAGATCAATAAAGACAAACGTCTGCCAAGATCCGCATGTAGCAACTGGATGCCGCATGTCATTCACATGTCCCATGAACTGCTTGATTTGGACTTCTGACAAGGTGATTTGCATATCCTACATGCCAATTTCACAACCCCGAGAGAGGGCATGGATCAGTCAGTTGATTATGTTGATTGAAAAAATGCACTACTTTACTTCACTGTAAGTACCAAGTCAAGCTCGAAAACGCAGCGTTTACAAATCACGACAGCGGCGTGAAAACCTTGTGGATCGCCGTTGGTGCATCACTTTGGATCTTCAATCACCTGTCCAGTTGCGGATGAAGCCTCCAATTGCGGATGGGTTCTGTTCAATATGTCATACCAATCATTTGTCAAAATTGAGGATGGTTATGGCATTTAGATAATTCTTGTTGTCTTTGTTTTGCTTCTATATTGTGTTTCCCACATCAGTCACCAAACTTGCTGAATCAACACCGATTCTTTTCGCGCCTCGCAAACCACGACGTGCTTCCCAAAGGGAAGCCGGTTATCTCTCCTCAAACGGCTCGCACGAAAAAGTGGTTAATGCGGGTAAAACAATGCCCTAAACCATCCCCCAAATCACCATGGATAGGTGGTATAAACCCTTCCCAAATGGGTAGTTTAGTGTTTTTTGGGCCCATGGGTGCCCTAATTCTCAGATCAACATAAATCAATCCGCGGTATGTGCTTTGCCAATGGTCGGCATCAACTTCAACTTCCCAGCGGATGAGCGAGATTTTCGGCGCGAAGTCTGAAAGTGGTGGCCACTAAAAAGCCGTCCCATTGAAAATAGACCAAGCCAACAGCACTGGACCTCGCCGGTGCTGGGGCCACTTTCAGGCCTGGTGAAAACCCTACAGGGACTTGCCACGAAAAGTCAGAATTACAGACTATAGGTTAGATAATTAGACTTGAGCTGACTGATACAACTTACTTTCGTCTTTTTTCGATGGCGGCATTCCCATCTTGTGGCCTTTCGAACCATCACAACCATTTTGTAAATAAACTATTTGGCCGCAGCGCTTACGACTCTTTTTCGTCGCACTGCTCCTTCCTTGAAAGGATTCACTCGATGTCCGACTGTCCCAGCACCCACGTGAGGGGCACTCAGCAACCAATCCGCTACTGCACGGTCTCACCTTCTGCATAGTACGTGTCAAACACGGCCTCTGCTGTGCACAAATGATGCGGGCTGGTAGACTTTCAATAATTTTTCAATCATGAATGTAACTTCCCAAAACCCGTTTTCGTTTAGAATATTTTGTTTATTTTGTTTGGGGATAAAACTACAGATATCAAAAGACTCTACATGTCCTACCCATGTCCTACCCATGTCCTACCCATCCAACTGTGGTTCTTGTCGATATGGCGAAAGGTGTAACTGGCAGAAACCATGGCCGTATGTATTTTCTAAGCAGCTGCCTGTACATTTGCTGTTTATGTAAGACGTCAAGTCTAGACTCCTGCGCTTGAGTGTCTCCATCTCCTTTCGATACTAATGTCATACAGATGGTCTGTATTATCTATATTTGCATGCAATCTGAATCTACTGTACTGTAATCTGGGCAAATAATAATAATTCACCAACCTGAATTAAGGCCATTTGGGGATGCTTCCCCTTATTAACCATGATTCCAGGGCTCGGTCGCAGTGAGGTCGTTATAATTTACCCAGTGTAATGTAAATGACATATAATATACTGTGGCGGTTGGGCCATGTTGGGCCCGTCCCGCCTGAACCTTTTTGATCTGAGGGGAGTCGTTGCTCCCAGAGAATGCCGCATTTTGCCTCAAGACGCATAGAGAAGTGCTTGGGGAAAATTGAAGTCTTTGCACATCGCCGGTCACTTGAATGCTTCTGATACACCTTCACATTGTCAAAATACATCAACTATAACTACAGCATCAAGAATTCATACTATTCATAATTCATCAGGCATGTAAGGATTGTAATGATTATAAGGTACTATGAATCATACGGTCATGAAATTCGCATCAAGAATTGCTGTCTCCCTCTCTCCGCCAGACGCTTCCAAGTAGCTGATTCACCTGGCGCCATAGCAACACCCCAGGATCCCCATTCTGTGCAAAGAAAATCAGGAACATCATCACTGTCTGCGATCACTATCATATATAATGTTGTTCCCTTTGAATATATATATATATACATATACATACAAACATCTATACATATCTATACATATACATACATATCTATACATATCTATACATATCTATACATATCCATACATATCTATACATATCTATACATATATATATATATATATGTATATACATATACATATATTCATATATACATATATACATATATACATATATACATATATATATATATATATACATATACATATATACATTTATACATATATACATTTATACATATATACATATATATATATATATATATATATATATATATATATATATAT
>Ga0126342_10023015_pt1 | contig 10235 bp, 13 predicted proteins | sample Cyp1metagenome_FD_92528 | JGI IMG/M metagenome (GOLD analysis project Ga0126342, IMG submission 92528) | Coral microbial communities from Lord Howe Island, Old Settlement Bay, Australia - Cyphastrea 1 metagenome | ecosystem: Host-associated > Invertebrates > Cnidaria > Coral ... | reverse complement strand
CCTTATTAAAGAACAGCTTTTCCACAATTTTCCAAGGCCCTGGACCAGGAGAGGCTCCATTTCACTTTAGTAGGTTTGTTTGCTGGGCTCACTATTGCAGCAAGCTGTGCCAGAGCAGCCCCTACAAGTACTACAAGTACTACAAGTACTGCAAGTACTACAAATACCACAATTTCATCGGCAAAACAATCAATAGTAATTAGATTTCAATTGTAGCCAATTGAAATCCTTACTTAATTGAGGATATGTTTTTCTTTTGGGAAGATTTTTTTTGACTTTCTACTTTAAAGAGAGTCCAGATATAGTTTAGGGGCGGGGGGGGGACTACACACTAATCAGGAACCAACATTAGGGAGATGTCGTTACCCAACAGGCCAGAAAATGGGGAGATGAACATCCATGAGAACAGTTTTTTTGATGTTCACTGGTGATGGACGTCGAGACCTTAAATCCTGACCCCCTGCCGCCCGCGGACACAACGTCAAACGTACCAACCAGCGGACGCAGAGGTCTCGAATTTGCAAGGCCAGCTGATCACAGAAAATCATGATTTCAGTCTATTTCATGCACTGTAAAGAGTTTTTTCTATGTTTTTTCTGCTTCAATCAGCTGACCTGGTAGATTCACCCCCCTTCCTCCGGCACTCAGAGACATGATGCTTAAGTGACATGATATCGCAGTCTTCCAGCTTAATCGGCTCCACACAGGAGTGCCCAAAAAGATAGAAAGTAAAAGCCCACTTGAATAATGGCAAAATTGTTGTCAATCTTTTTGGAGTTATTTATACCACAAATATAGTTCAGATTGTGCACGGACATGTCTTTGAGAGCGGTGTGACTCTGAGAAGAACGCTTGGTTGGCGATTTGCCGAATTGATAGGTATGATTTTCAGAGCCAAAAATGGCAGGGCAATTCCAAATGTTGTTTTTGTTGTTGTTGTTGCTGTTGTTAGTGTTAGTGTTACGTAGTGTTAGTGCTAGTGTTAGTCTTAGTGTTGTTGCTGCTGCTGCTGTTTAGTGTATACACGGGGATGGCTCAAACCGTCTGAAATTTCGATCTAAACATCCATTATAACCATCTATTTTCGGGTAGACCCATGGATTTGGCACATGTTCATGAAACTTTGACGCGTTGTCTTGGATGTGTGACCATCGCATTGTTGGGCTCTGTTTTTTTCGCACAGAGCAAAGGCGCTATTGTATGTTGCCCATGACAATAGCAGGCAATTTTCATTGATTGGGCTATGTCCACGCTTGCCCAAGTTGTCTATCAGTGAATGAAAGTGAATGGTGCAGTTATTTAATTCATGTGACCATGCTAATTTTGCCCCGATGCGCTGCGAATCGTCGCCGTCGCTGCTCCGGAGAGCCAACTCTTTCTCAACCATTCAGAGTTCAGGGCTTTTTCGAAGCACGGTGAGTTCGGCAGTGTTGTCTGGTTTCTTGATCTTCTTGGTCTTTGAAAACACATTTTTATTGAAGGTCAAGTTTTTCAAGCCGCGGCCATCTGCAGCCTATCTATTTTTCATTTTGTGTTCAAACGCTCTCGTACAACTCATTCTCAACATGGTCGTTGAGAAATCAGGTTTTGGGATCATCTTCGGTGGAGGCCTTTCTTCTTTCTTGGCAGCGGCCCATTGCCATGCTCGCTTCCCGACCATTGAGCAGGTGAAGCATGTCCCAAACCTTGTGGGAAAGCGTTGGATTCTTTGCTTTGGAGCATTACATGGGCCCAGTCGTACTTGATAATTATGGTATGCTGCTCTTCTGAGAATCAATGGTCACTCTAATTTTCGGGGATCTACGAATGAACATTAATAGAATACGTCTGTATCAAACTTCCATGCTGTTCATGTTGCCAATCTTGAGGATTTGGCATTGAAATTGGTCAATACACATGGGGTCCGGACAAATATCATAATCAAGACTTGCAGCAATAATGATAATCTTCATCCTCACCCTCATCCTCATCCGTCCTAATCTGTTCTCATGCGTTCTCATCCGTTCTCATCTGTAGTCATTGTGATTGTAGAAATTGCCATCATCAGTATCATTTCACCATCACATCATCATATCATCACATCATCATATCATCATATCATAATTTCATCATCACCATCAACATCGTCATCATAATCAGTCGTCGACGTCGTCGTCGTCGTCGTCGTCGCAGTCGCCATCGCTGTCACCATTGCCGCCGCCGCCGCCGTCGTCGTCGTCGTCGGTCGTCGGTCGTTGGTCGTCGGTCGTTAGCATCATCATCAGCAGCATCATCACCATCGTCATCATCATCATCATTATAATCATCATCATCATCACCATTATCATCATCATCATCCTCATCATCATTATCATCATCATCGTCACCATCATCATCATCATCATCGTCATCATCATCGACATGTTCATCATCGTCATCATCATCATCATCATCATCATCACCATCATCTTCATCATCATCACCATCATCATCATCATCGTTCATCATCGTCATTACCATCATCGTCATCAGCATCATCATACTCATCATGATCATCATGGTCGCCGTCGGCATCGGCGGCGTCGGCGTTTGCGTCCTCCTCCTCCTCATCATCATCATCATGATCATGACCATCACCACCGCCATCATCATTCCCTGCACCCACGCCTCCTCCTGCTCCTCCTCTTCAGAAAGTGAATGCAGATGCTGCATGTTAGCTTTGTTGCTCATAACGCTCGATGTGGTATACGATGCTTCATATTTTCAGATTCGGTGACGAAGACGTCTTCGGAACAGCAAATATATTTCCCCACCCGCCCTCATGTCAGAGAGAATGTCAGAATAGATGCCAGAATAGAATTTCAGATTGAATGCTTTAAAAAATGCCAGAATAGAGGCCAGAAAGAATGCCAGATAGAACGGCGGAATAGAAAGTCAGAATTGATGCCAGATCGAATGCTGGAAAAATATCAGATGATAGTGTTTAACAAAAAAACACAATAGATGCCAGAAAGAATGTCAGAATAGATGCCAGATAGAAGCCAGAGAAAATGTCATATAGATGCCAGAAAGAATGCCAGATACGATGTCAGAATAGATGTCAGGTATCATGCCAGAATATGCCAGAATAAAATTTTAGAATAGCATGTCCGATAGAATGCCAGAAAAGATTGTCAGAAAATATATGCCATATAGACTTCCAGATGACGTCAGAAACCATGTCCAAATATTGTCAAGGCAGGGATCACTCGAAGTAAAGTAGTTTATCTTCTTGTATAATCTTGTATATAATTATATATGGTTTTAAATACATATACAAAAAGGGGTCATGAAGGGGGGCAAAGGCACGCATAGAGTGTAGAACAAACAAGTACAAACCGGTATACAACGGATATACCCATGTGACGACGCATGAAAACGACAATAGAGACACACACACACACACACGCGCGCGCAGAGTATGATTAATATACCGGGCCGTTTTGATGTTTGCCCTTTTGTAACAACGACGCAAGCATGCAGACACCTTATACAGCCACATGTACGCTCGTGTGCGTGATTTGTTTGAATGCTTGTGTTCATCTTATATGTACTTGGCCCAGGTGCAAAGTGCAGGTGCCGCCCTCTTCAGCACTTCAACGATCGCTGATCATGTGGATGTATTTATTTCGCACTCATGGTCCGCTGGGCGTTGGGGAAAATATTTGGCCCTATGCTTGTGACTTGATTTGACTAGTTTGTTTATTTTTGCGTATTGTTTTTTGTTCAGTCAATTTTTGGGTATGTATTCATTGTGTAATTAAACATTGTGTTTTTTTAGTTTTAACTTTTAACCTTAAAAAATTGAACGGCCACCTAGATTCTTCAACTTGGAATTGGCGATCAAGTGCTCCTTTGCCATGTGGTCCTTGCTAGCAATTTCTTTGGTTGGAATGTTTGGAGTGGCCGGTTTGGGAGGAAATGCCTGTGTGTTTCCGTGCTTCGTGTGTTTGCCTGTGGCTACTTTCTTTGTCGTTTTCATTTTTGGTCAAGACCTGACTGGTGCGCGCTGGTCTATGTCCTTGTGGGTAGATAAATTATGCATTCACCAAACTGACCTGGATTTGAAGTCAAAACAAATAGCAGCGCTACCGGTCTTTGTAGCTCATGCTTCCCGGATGCTCATTTTATGGGATGAAACCTATTTTGGGCGACTTTGGTGCAATCTGGAGCTCGCAACCTTTGTCCATAACGGCGGTATCGAAAAAGTTGATCTCCTGCCACTGTGGCTAGCACCATGGTTGCTCTGCTCCATTCTGTTGGATCTGCTCAGCGCCAGTCTCTTTGAATTGTTGGAGCATGCTCTTCCCAATTGGAGCATGAGATGGATCTCCCCCATCATGGACGCGACAGGGTCGGTGCTGGGAAAAAATCCGGCGATGTTGAAGTTTGCGTCACTCTTCATCATTTGGATGTTTTCTGGCGTTACTTATCTCCTGGTGTCTGTGCCAAGTTTTTTTTCTTTTCGCATGAAGCTTCGAAACCACCAGCTCCTCCTGAACCAGATGTCATCCTTCGACGTGCGAGCTGCCAAGTGCACATTGCTTGCAGACCGCAGTGCCATTGAGGAGCAAGTCGTCGCATTATTTGAGGGTCGAACTGTGCCCCTGAAGGAAGGCAGTGGTGTTGATGATGGCGAGGCCAGGTGCTTCACCTGTAGAGGGATGGTTTGACGCCGAGGCTGTTGGTAGAATCAGAAGAATCATGCAGAATTCTTCACACTTGAACCCAGTGCAAAGGTCAGCAAGTCCAGGTGAAGGTGACGTCCTGTTTGTTTTCTTAGTCTTTTCAACTTGGTTTTTAGGTCTGCATGGAGAGGTCGAAAGATGTCAGCATCCTGGCTGTGGCAGGTCCGTCTGCAAAGATTCAGCTTGGAGGACCGCGATCCTCTCAACTGCTTTAATGAACATGTAAAGGGACCCCTGCGTGCACTGGTGGAATCGCAGATTGGTAGTGAGCTGCATGTGCCTTTTCATATTGCTTTGACTGCCTGTCTACCTATGATTTTCTATTCCTCTGTGAATGTGCTGGCCTGCGACAACGGACCATGTGAGACATCCGCAGTTTTGTCTGGCTACTCATCGGTAACCCAGTACATGGTTACTCAAGTTGTGGGTTGGACACTGACCATATTCCTATCATTCCCAGTCACTTCTCCAATTCTTCTTCGTATGATCAACTTTGTCGTCTCGTGCAGCGATGGACCGCTGGAGCTGTTCATGGCTCTACTTTGCTGCCCTTTAGCCTACATTTGGAGCTACATCTGTGGGAGCTTGATTTGGGGCTCTATAGTTGCGCTGGTGCAGATTCTTAGCGATTTTAATTTTCCAGGGCCACGTTTGGCGTATCCTCCACTATATAAGCAGCTCCCAATTGAAAATTATGCATAGATGTGGTTCCTTCTGGTCAAGGCACAACTTGGCTGGAAGTCACACAGTCAGAAGTTTTGAACTTGATGAATTCAGGTTATCTCTCGGTCCTTTTCATTTGCCTTCATGGCAATCCCCAGCCAAGGAGTACAAAACAAAGTAGTGTTGCTGTGAACGGAAGAAAAATATCGCAGAAGCACGTCGCTGAATTATAATAGGTTGTCGGAACACCCTGTGGTATCCTGCAGTGTCCCTGTTCTGGCCCCGAAAAAATTAAACCACTCAGCGCCGCTGTCGGCGGCCGTGACATGTTGCACAACATTGCTCAGTGCGAGGTACTACTCACTAACCCAGCTACTGATCTTCGTGGTGATCTTGGCCGTTCTCGTGTTGCAAGTGACTTGGTTGTTCCCCCCCATGGCAAGCCGGGCGCATCCATTCTGCCGATGCGTGAAGCGTCAAGCATACTATGAGGCCGCTGCCAATTCACCACTGTGCCCTGAGTAAACTCACTGCCAGGTGCTTGACTCACTTTTCTGTACATTTCATATTTCAGTACGAAGTACTGAATGCGAATGTTTTACCAGGTGCTCTGTAGGAGCCCCTCTTGATCCCCTGCCAAAAAGGTGAGGGCTTCGTATGTTCTTCTCCTAAGCCTCCTATAAGTCAACTGCTCGGCCTGGAAGTCGGCAAAAATTCGCTTTGCCGATGTTGCCCACGTTATGAAATCTTTATCCTTGTGTTTCCTTGTGGCTTCCCATCTTTTAATGTCAAAAATCACCATTGGGGTTCACTCACTTGATGATCTGGCAATATACCTTTCCTGGGAACCAAATGACCCCCCACCAATGGGTTGATGATTGGATTCTATACTGGCTCCTGTCAGTGGGATGACGAGGACCCATTGGAATCCCAAAGCCAGTATTTTTTAAGTAGAGAATCTCCCAAGCTTTCGTTAAGGTGTCCCGGATGACTTGCATACCCCAACCATCCCCAACCTCCTCGGTCTGAAAAATCAATCAACAGCAGGGTCATTCTTGCCAGTTACAAATCGCTTCAGTTCACTTTCACAGTCATCAAGACAAGTGCTACTTGGTCGGCCATTTGCCACTTACTGAGATGCAGATGTTCAGATCTGGAGTGGTGACTGCCGTGACTGAAGAACTACACTTGGAGTACTCTGTATAGCAAGACTAAAAAAGAAAACCATTGAAACTGAGAAGACTGTTGATGTTTTGAAAGTGAATCCCAAGGTGACTGGATTGTCACTGGGATCCACTGACACTGTGATCGCATTCCAGCACTACTGAGATTACTGAGCGCACTGAGCCGACTAGTTCAAGTCAAGTAGGCATTGCACTGTCTTGATGACTGTGAAAGTGAACTGAAGCAGTTTGTAACATGCAAGGATGCTGTACTGTTGGTTTATTTTTCATTGATGAGTGTATTGAATTCGTTCTTAGGACTCACTGTGCAAATAAACTTAACTTTTGTGGATCCGAGGCTTGAACTGCAACGTCTTGATCCAAGGCGTCGTGTTGAGATGTAACTCCATGCCCACTGCATGTCACTGCGCGCTCCACTGCGCAGACCGTGGGCCACGCCACTGTACTGATCGTACTTTGGCTCAAGCTGGGTGAAGGCCACTGAACAGACTGGCAAGTACGTGAAGCAACCATTGCAATTTTTCAGTTTGTTTGTTGTTTGGTTGGTTCGTGGGTCGATCGGTCGGTCGGTCGGTTGTGCCCTTGTACCCTTGTAATGTAGTATCCTGATTAGTGTAGGGCCCCCCCTAAACAATTCTTTGAGTCTCTTTAATGTGGAAATTTTCAAGCGCACGGGTCTGAATCTGTGTAAAATCGAAAAAATGATAGATTTCAATTGATTTCAATTTACTTTCAATTCATTTCAATTTATTTTCAACTGATTTTCAATTGATTCTAATTTCCTTTCAATTGATTTTAATTTACTTTCAAATGATATCAATTTACTTTCCATTGGTTTGATTTCAATTTACTTTCAATTGATTTTAATTTACTTTCAACTGATTTCAATTTACTTTCAATTTACTCTGAACTGATTTCAATTTATTTTCAACTGATTTTAATTGTTTTCAATTGATGTCAATTTACTTTGAGTTGGCTTTCAATATGTTTCAAGTGGTTTCAATTGATTTCAATTTATTTTCAGTTGATTTCAATTGATTTTCAGTTGATTTCAATTTACTTTCAGTTGATTTCAATTTACTTTCAATTGATTTCAATTTACGTTCAATTGATTTTCACTTGATGCCAACTTTCTTTCAATGGGTTTTCATTTGATTTCAATTTAGTTTGATTTATTTTCAATTGATTTCAACGTACTTTCAATTGACATCCCATAGTAATCCAATAGAAATATCATAGAAATATCATGGAACTGCCATAGAAATCTCAAAGAATTCCTTCAGGAATCCCATAGTAATCCCATAGATATATCATAGAAACATCATGCAACTCCCATAGGAATCCCAAAGAAATCCCGTAGAAACATCATCGAAATACCATAGAATTCTCATAGGAACCCAAGGGGAATCCCATAAGAATACCATTGTTTTCCCATAGCATCCCTTCAGAAATCCAATAAAAATCTTCTAGAAATATCATAGAAACATCATGGAAATCCCATAGGGATCCAATGGAAATCCCATAGGCACCTTTTTGAAACCCCATAGGAATCCCATAGAAATACCACTGACACCCCATAGAAAATCCCATAGTAGTCCCAGAGAAATATCATAGAAATACCATGGATACCTTAAGGAATCCAATAGAAACCCCATAGAAATATCATAGAAACACCATAGAAATTACATAGAATCTCCATAGAATTTTTGTCAAAGTCCCATAGAAACGCCATAGAAACCAAGGAGGGGATGCCAGGAGAATTCAACAAAGTAAGAGACAAAAGCTATAGCAAAGGAAAGGAAAAGGAAAGGAGAGAATGATTTCGGAAAATTTTTACTTCCAAAAACAAGGTGGACACAATAGAGGACCACCGCAGCAAACATACTATTGAGGATCAGGGTTGCTCATGGACTACCCCCTTGAAAAATTGTTTGGGTGCTGTTTTAAAATTGGGTTTTAATAAGGCATCCTATATTTTGGGAAACTAAACAGTTTGAGAATTCCAAAAGAATGGAGCTAAGAAAGTAAAAAAGATAAAAGTATTGGCAAAGGAAAGGAAAAGGAAAGGAGAGAATGACTTTGGAAAAAATATTTCAAAAAAAAAGCTGGACACAATAGAGGACCACCACAACAAACACACTATTGAGGATCAGGGTTGCTCATGGACTACTCCCTTGAAAAATTGTTTGAGTGTGGTTTTTAAATTGGGTTTTAATAAGGCATCCTATATTTTGGGAAAGTAAACATTTTGAGAATTCCAAAAGAATGGAGCAAAGAAAGTAAAAACGAGAAAAATATTAGCAAAGAAAAGGAAAAGGACAGGCAAGAATGATTTTGGAAAAATGCTTCCAAAAGAACTGGACACAATAGAGGACCACCACAACAAACACACTATTGAGGATCAGGGTTGCTCATGGACTACTCCCTTGAAAAATTGTTTGGATGCTGGTTTTTCATTGGATTTTAATAAGGCATCATATATCTTGGGGAATTAAACATTTTGAGAATTCCAAAAGAATGGAGCTAAGAAAGTAAAAGAGAAAAATATTAGTAAAGAAAAGGAAACGGAAAGGCAAGAATGATTTTGGAAAAATGCTTCCAAAAGAACTGGACACAATAGAGGACCACCACAACAAACACACTATTGAGGATCAGGGTTGCTCATGGACTACTCCCTTGAAAAATTGTTTGAGTGCTGTTTTTAAATTGGATTTTAATAAGGCATCCTATATTTTGGGAAATGAAACATTTTGAGAATTCCAAAAGAATGGAGCAAAGAAAGTAAAAAAGAGAAAAGTATTAGCAAAGGAAAGGAAAAGGAAAGGAGATAATGATTTTGGAAAAAATACTTCCAAAAAAATGGACACAATAGAGGACCACCACAACAAACATATTATTCAGGATCAATATTGCCCATGAAAAAAAGAAAAAATGAAACAACATTTTCTTCAGGCGGCAGTTGGACACAATAGAGGACCACCACAACAAACTATTTTTAGAATCAATATTGCTTATGAAAAACTGAAAAATATTCAACAAAAAAACTGAATATTTTTCAAAAAGAAAAAATAATGAAGAAAAAACAGAAAATTGAAATAAATTAAACAACAGATATGAGAAAAAGCAATTTAAAGATAGAAAATGAAAAACTGTACCAAAAAAAATCAACAAAACCAACCCACCCAATCAATTTCCCTGGGCCTGAATGATTTCAGAAAAAAAATCAACAAAAGCGACCCGCCACACTAATCAGGATACCACATTACCCTTGTACCCTTGTTGTTGTTGCTGCTATTGTTGTTGTTGTTGCTGTTGCTGTTGCTGTTGCTGTTGGTGTTGTTGTTGTTGCTGTTGCTGTTGCTGTTGCTGCTGTTGTTGTTGTTGCTGTTGTTGTTGCTGCTGTTGTTGCTGTTGCTGTTGCTGTTGCCGTTGCCGTTGCCGTTGCTGTTGCTGTTTGTTGTTGTTGTTGTTGGTGGTGGTGGTGGTCTTGGTCTTGGTCTTGGTCTTGGTCTTGGTCTTGGTCTTGGTCTTGGTCTTGGTCTTGGTCTTGGTCTTGGTGGGGGTGGTGTTCCTTGCGTTCGTGGTGTTCCTTGCGTTCGTGGTGTTTGTGGTATTCGTGGTGTTCGTGGTGTTCTTTGCGTTCGTGGTGGTCCTTGCGTTCGTGGTGTTCCTTGCGTTCGTG
>Ga0126342_10023014_pt1 | contig 10235 bp, 6 predicted proteins | sample Cyp1metagenome_FD_92528 | JGI IMG/M metagenome (GOLD analysis project Ga0126342, IMG submission 92528) | Coral microbial communities from Lord Howe Island, Old Settlement Bay, Australia - Cyphastrea 1 metagenome | ecosystem: Host-associated > Invertebrates > Cnidaria > Coral ... | reverse complement strand
TCCAGGATAAATCCATTTGAACATATAAGATATTGGCAAAAGGTCTGACATGGATTTCCCAATGTCAAAATGTCTAAAGCTCGCAGGGTCTAACGTGAAAATACGGACGTACAAGTCAAAGGTATACTATGAAACCAACACAAAGGTCTACAATGATTTGGGCACCAGTCTAGACCCTCCATTCGGAAATCCCTAAGGGTCATGTATATTAGACCCTCAGTAGTTGAGGGTATCTGAAGACTAGATTTTTTTAAGCTTCAGCAGAAGGCGATTTTTTAAAGCGCCACCATCATTTGGGTAAGAGTCCAAAGTATCAATCCGATCAATCCCAGCAAAATGAAGGGTCCGATGCTAAATATGACCAATGTTGTGGGTTCGTTGGTGCCCCCAAGTTTTTGAAAACTATATCTGGTTGGTGGTTGAGCCCTACCCCTCTGAAAGAATATGAATTCGTCAGTTGGGATGATGACATTCCCAATATGAATGGGAAAACATGTTCCAAAACCGATTATTAGCCATTATTAACCATAGATTCACCAGGAAAATTCATGTTCCAAAACCACCAAGCAGATATTATATCACGGTATTTCACACTGCTCGAGACCCCTGGAAATGATTCCGAAAAAAAAACGAACATGAAATGTCTCACCAACACGGAATCCTGGTCAGGCCACATCATACCCATATTTGATCCTAATCTTGTTGTTGGTTGAATACACCTTCCATATATCAACCCATATTTCCCCAATGAAATATCATTAGCCCACCATGCTGTTTGGAGTATATCATATCTCTGTATAATGGTTAAACATCACTAATTGATGGTATAATCCCATTGACAATCAACATGGCCTTTGAACCAACTTTTGAACACCATTCCCCAAAAATATGGCTGACTACCCAGTACATATATTTGTCATTGTGTTATATATATATATATTCCCCATTATGTCCTCATTGTTCCCCATCTATTGATTGTTAAACCATTGTTTTGTCCACTGATCTCTTATGAACCAACCACCATGTTTGAATTATATCATTATATCATCATTTGTTAGCTATATTTTGAATGCTTAAAACCAATCTACAGTAAATATGTAAATAAAATACTACGCAATTCCCTAATCTTAAGCATCCCCAGAGAGCATGGTTTAGTAGGGGATTTACACATATTTAGGATCATAGAATGAGGGTGATTAATATGACCGGCGGATGGAGATAGATAATTATATTTCGGAATTATCAAGTCTAAGATTCTTGCAAGGTCAGGGCCCCCAGTTGTCTTTGTTGGCTCAAAAAAAAACATGAATACGAGTTTGTTATTTTCCCCATAAACGGAGCAGTTGACCAGGTCAACTCTCCATATTTTTCTATATTTTGTGAGAGCATTTCTTAGGTGAAGATAAAAAATGGGTGCCTTGGTTCATCCTAGATACTGGACATTGCAGCTACAAACTTACCCTACTGACTTATGTGAATTCTCAACATATTTAAACATCATAACTAACATAAAACATCAAGTTTTCATATCAGTTCACATATGAAAACTGTAGTTTCATTATGTGGTTGGTGGTATACTAACCCCTCTGAAAAATATGAGTTCGTCAGTTGGGATGATGACATTCCCAATATATGAAAAATTCATCCAAATGTTCCAAACCACCAACCAGATATATTGTTATTCCAATTATTAACCATTATTAGCCATAGGTTAATCATAGATTAGCCAGGAAAATTCCATGGTTCCAGTCACCACCAACCAGTATTTATATAATGGGGTAAATACTATTATACCATATTATACCATACTATAATATACTATATGGGGTAGATATAGATTATGATATCATGGTGATTGCTGGTATTAAATATTTAGTTCTTACCCTGATTATTTCTTTTTACTAAGCGGTTTTTTGTGGATCCGTTCACACACCCGGATCCGGAGGATGACCAGGAGCGTTCACTTGGTGCCAACAAGTCCAATCACTACAAGGTGGTGCTGTCCCAAGTTATAAATGGCTTAAAATCCCATGAAAACTAGTTCGATATATCACCTAAAAACCATAGTGACATTGGACTTATTGGCACCAACTGAACGCTAACTAGCTAGCTAACGAACTGGGGCACCAGCCTGTATGGTATATGATACGCAAATAACAAACTAGTATTCGTGGGGTAAATCGAAACCAACATTCACATCACTGGGGGGCCCCATCCTGTAGCGAACTGGAGAATCACCAAGTTTCACATCTAGTTCTCTGGGTCACCTATACCATGGCGAACTGTTCAATAACCAAAGGCTACATGGAAATAGCATGTTCTTGGGTTCTGAAATAGCGTATCCGTATCCTGGTTTAAATCGGTGTAAATGGGAGATGATCAAAATCTATAATGGTATATACCTATAAGAATTAGACAAAAAAAAACCTGGGCTGGAAAACGCACATGAAATATTGTATCCTATCATATCACCAAAAACATCCAGTAAAACACAGTACATCTCATAAAAACCAAGACAATCCGATTAAAGCGCATTGAAATTCATTATATCCCCAAACTAATCAAACCCAATTAAATCCTAATTAAATCCCTTTATGTTCCCAGCAATCCCTAGAATTCCCAATAAATATCATTAAACTCATGAAACCCCATTAAATCGCATTAAAGCTCATTAAATCCCATCAAATTCCGTTCAAACTAATCAATCCCCATTAAATCCTGTTAAATCCCATTGTGCTCCCAGCAAATCCCATCAAATACCATTGAATATCACTAAAACGCATTAAATCCTGTTGAAGATCATTAAAACTCATTCAATACCAGTAGAACACATTGAATCCCATTAAATCTCACAAAAAACCACTTAAATCTGACGAAAACCAATTAAATCCTATTGAGTCTCATTAATACTCATTTAAATATCATTAAAACTCATTAAATCCCATTGAATCTCAGGAAAACCCACTAAATCTCACGAAACCACATTAAATCTCACGAAAACAGATTAAATCTCACCAAAACCTATTAAATCCTCATCTCATGATCTAGAACTCATTCAATGCCATGAAATCTCATTAAATCCTACTAATTCCAGGATCCTAAAATGGAGGTACTGTATCATATAAGGCTATATTTTGTGGGGATATTCTTTTTACATAGGCCTAAAAAATAGGCCTTATATATGGAATCGGTACCTCCAATTTTTATCGGTTCCGCTTTGTCATGGCCATTGATGAATCCTCACAAGGTGGTGCCCCATAGTTAGCTAAGTTGGTTTATAACTCCAATAACTATGGTTTATAGGTGATATATCCATAGTTAATGGGGTTTATAAACCAATTTATAACTAGGGGGCACCACCTTGCAGAATTCCTCATGACTTTCCCAGTAACTCCCATGAAATCTCCCCTTCGCCTTGCCGTTCTGGGCCGCCGTCTCGGCCGCCATAGCCTCGTTCTGCCGGCGCAGCTGCTCTCTCTGCTGGGAGAAGGCCTCGTTACGAAGCTTGGGAGTTCTGGGTAAATCATGATGGTATTACCCCCATCATATATATATATGGTTAATATATGGTTAATATATGGTTAATATATGGTTTATATATGGTTAATATATGGTTAATATATGGTTAATATATGGTTAATATAATCAAAGAATGATGGTTTCTGGTTGGTGGTTGAGCCTACCATTGGTTGGTAATCATCATTGTCTGGTTGGAGAATATTTTGCTTATTGTTTTATATGTGTTGGCTATATCCCCAATATTGAGCAATATTGGTAATACACTGTCAATAATGGTTAATGATGATGGTTATGATATGGTTAATGATGGTTATATAATAATAATCTGGTTGGTGGTTGAGCCTACCCCTCTGATAAATATGAGTTCGTCAGTCGGGATGATGACATTCCCAATATATGGAAAAGTACAAAATGTTCCAAACGACCAAGCAGTATTTATATAATGGGGTAAATACTATTATACCATATTATACCATACTATATGGTGTAGATATAGATTATGATATCATGGGGATTGCTGGTGTTACATACTATACTATGCCATGTGGTATGGTATTATAGTATTTAACCAAGTTTGGGCTTAAAAATATGGTATTACCCCCATCAATGCCCATGATATCATAAATCATACTTAATAAGCTACCCCATTTTTGCGATTTAACCAAGTAAATCCCCATTAGCTATGAGTGCCATGGTGAACTAACCATTTCTAGCATTTGCCAACTTCGCGTTCTCTACTTGGAGGGGTTGCTAGCTAGCCCTTTTTTAGCCGAAACGCCAGTGACGTGGGATTTCATGATATCTAACCAACTAGTTGGAGGAGTTAAACAATCACTGGTTGGTGGTTTCAACCTACCATTGTGGTTAATATACTGTTAATAATGCTTCATGATGATGGTTATTATATGGTTAATGATGGTTAATCAAAACCTGATTGGTGGTTGACCTACCCCTCTGAAAAATGATGGAGTGAAAGTCAGTTGGGATGATGATGATTATTCCCAATCTATTGAAAAATCATCCAAATGTGCCAAACCACCAATCAGTAATCCATATTATCCTCTGGTAATTTAAGATAGCTATTGAAAATTGCCATAGAAATAGTGGATTTACGCATTGAACATGGTGATTTTCCCAATCAGAAACTCTTAGCTGGGCCATGTGGATGTGGAGGTTGGTAATCATAATTAAAAGCCATTGATTTGTGGGATAACCCAAGGGACTTACTAACCAGGATGATCCGAAGTTCATCCCGCGTTTCAAAACAAGCCATCAAAACAGCCCCTTGGGGGGTGGTCATGGTTTATAACTATCAAGACATTGGGATTTGAAGGAATAGGAATGGGTTGTAACTGATAGAAATGCTCATAGTAATAGCAAGGTTACAGTTACAGTTGGTTTATAGCGATTTCTGCTTGCTGAGTGGGGATGGAGGGTAATGTGGTAAACCCAATGCCACCTATCATGACTGGGGATGGTTTACACAAGCCATAGAAACGGTGATGACTTGGGGGTGGTTTATTGGTACTTTGGGGGTGCCGTTTGAGTTTTCTGCGTGCATAAATATATATATATATATATATACCCAGAGTATACTTTGGCGGGTAAACTCTTCCAACTGGTTGTTAGAATCCCATTGTTATACGAATTGGGCTCCCTAGATAAATGAAAAGTTTGTTTATAAGTTTATACCTCCAATAACTAGGGTTTATGGGGAATATTAGACTAGATTTCACGGATGTTAGAGGGGATTATAAACCCCAACTCTACACTGGGTTTATGATTCCAATAACTGTTGGGTGTAGGGAGGAAATAGGGCACCGTCCTTCAGCGACGCAACAACCGACGTCATGGGAATGGTGATAGTATGGTAGTTATATAGATAAGATGGATCTTGGTATAGAGAATTAGATGGCATTAGATGGTATTTGTGTATTAGATGGTAATTAGATGGTAATTGGATGGTACCCTCTTGCTATTTAACATAGCCATGGAATAGATGGCCCATAGAAATAGATGCTTTACCTGGGTTTACCGATTAAACATTGTGATTTTCCATGGCAAACTGTTAGTGATAACCAGATGGTATTTACCCATAATTTTGTTGTTACCGCTACAATCATTTCTCTGGAACAACTGGATAACTAGATGGTAATTAGATGCTAACTAGATGGTATTAGATCTTGGTGAGAAAACAGTGCAGTGCTGTGGGCACGCCCTGGCAGAGTCTCACTTTCTCATGATGCACTATGATGACATTGTTTGGTTTGTTTGTTTGTTTTTCAGCTTGGTATTTTTTTATGGCGATCCAGCTTCAGCTTCTTGCCTTCGCTGCTGGGGTAGATCCAAAGGGATGATCGGATGATACCCCAGACCCGGCCTGGTAAACATACCAAAAAACCATGGAAAGATCCACCATTTTTCATAGGAAACCCATGGGAAACCATGGGAACATGGTGATTTATATGGAAAATCACCATCTTTAATGGGTAAATCAACGATTTCAATGGCCACTTTCAATAGCAAACTGTTTGTTTACCAGAGGGTAGATCTTTAGGATATCAATACCATATATGATACGATTGTTTTTCAAACTTTGAATAGCAATGGTAGTGGTACAGTAGTAAATGGCAACATCCAAGTATATAATATAATCGTATGTTTTTTAGTAATATGGTAATAGTGTGGCATCTAAAACATTGAAATAGCACAAGGATAGTATGGTAATATCCAATTTTATGTATCTAACTTACTAATCTAAGAGATTCTAAGAGCGATTGACATCGGCATCTTCTGCCGCGTCCATCTTTGAAGGAGCGATCAAATCGTCTCCTGATTCGTTAGTTGGAGAAGCACTCTATTTATCATTCACTGCGAACTGGAGCTTTACATATTCGTAGCGAATATGTTGCGCGCACTCCACATGCAGGCGCTCTCTTGACAGTATGCTGGTGTGCAGAATTTGCTTGTCAGTCCCTGTTGGAGGCAGTAACGTTCAAGCGATCTTGCAATCCGCCTTTACACAACGTACTCTTCACCAAAAAGCTCAAGGATCCAAGGCCATGGGCTAAGAAAATCCTAATATCTCTAATAGTGAAATTTTGCATAAGAGTAGGATATTAGGTATGCGATCTTTGATACTTAATGATATTGTTACCATACTAATATTGGATAGCTGGATAGCAATGGTCATAGACATTCAAAAATAGCCTGCCTGGCATTGATATGTGACCATCGCAAAAAGCTCTGGTGCTTCAAACAAGTGACCGATTTTGTTCTCCTTTTCTACCCTAGAGAAACGATAAAAGTACAACACAGCTATGAGTAAAATACAATTTGTGCGGGTAATTACTCGGATGGTCTAAGTAGATTTTACATGTTTGGTTTCCTGGGTAAATTTGTATGGAATCAAACTAATTATGGGTTTTTTTCGCACCGTATCATTTTAATGGGCATCTATGGATAATCTATGGATAATCTATGGTTAATCTATGGTTAACCCCCATGACTATGGATGATAGTCGAGATGTGTCCATAGGTATTGACCATCAAAGGTGAACGTAGACACTCTCCGCACTCGCGGAACATCGTTACCGAGATCGCACGAAGAATTTGGAGTTCCTTGCTATCCTGAAAGGTCATCAAACATGGCTATGTGGAAGTGCAGTTCTAGTTAGAAGTGGATATTATATATATAGTATCATATGTATACAATTATAAATGTTATAAACTATATATCTGTATATTATATATAATATATATATATATGTATGTATTACACACCCATAGTTGTAGGCGTAAACTCTCCCAATTTTAGTGGCTTTTAGCCATAGTTACACTTATTACCCCGGCCACCCCCAAGTAGTTGAACGATTTCCATGTTTGATGACCCTGGAGGGTACGTAAATTTGGCGTTCCTCGCAACAAAATCTGAAAGAAAATGGGAGTGTGACAGATTTTTCCACCAATTGCCATGAATTTCCATCAATTGCCTTCACTCCAATTTTCTGCGCGCCTGAAATGACTCGCTTTGAAGATCATGTAAGCTTTCTTCGGGAACATCTTCTCCCCCTGGAATGAAACATATGTTGAAATATACTGCACGACTGGGGGCGGTAGGTTATGGTGGGAAATGATGCAGACATCATGCCTCAAAGGTGCATCTTAGACATCATAAGTGGTGAATGACCATGGTATAACGTAGTTACATATGTAAGATATATATATATAGATTAATGGGCCATATATGGGTTATAAACATTTATAAACCACTTCTGTACTGGGGATATTTTAGGGGGATAGCTAATCATATATTGCTTTTGGGTTGGGGGAGATTAGGCGATAAACAACCATTTTACGGGGATGTACTGGGAAAAAGGTGGGTGATCATGGCTGCCATGGTAATTTGGATTCCAAGCATATAAGTCCATATATGGCAAGAAACATAGAGGATCATAGAGGTATTTTGCCAGCTTGGGCTACTTTAAAAAGGTGTATCCCAGATTGGTCTCTGCGTTTCCTAGTGAAACTGGCCAGTGTTGCTTGGGATGTGGCCATGGATCCCTATTTGCTTAACCTTCCATAACAGATTCCCTTCATCGATTCCCCGCTGAGGACTTCCCAAAAAGGGAAAATAACAAGTCGGCAGCAAATCCAGGTATAAACATCATTTTACAGGAAACCATAGTTTTCTGCCACTAAATGTGGGGTTTTCCTGTAAAAAAATGACTAAACCAATCCATCCACAAATCCTTAAACAAGTTTGATGTGAAGAAACCACCGATGTGGTTTGAAACCACCCGTTTCTGAAACCACGGGAGGGATGTCCAGGGACCCCAATCTGGCAGCCTCATCAGGTGGGGTCCCCGTAAAAACATGCTGTGAAACGAATTGGAAGATGTTCCCCCCATTGGCTAATATATAATTCCATATACCCTCTGGTAAACATACAAAAAACTGTGGAAAATTACCATTTTTAATGGGAAATCAACTATAAATTGCAATTTTCAATAGCTATGTTAAATTACCAGAGGGTAACCAGTCCAACCATTATTGGATGATCACCAACACAGGTAAGATGTGGGCAAATTTTGCAATTTTTCACTGCTGAAATACCGGGTAATTTCACAGTTTGCTATGAAAAATGGCACCTTCATAGTTGATTTACCTATGAAAGCATGGTGATTGTCCACTTCGCCAACTATAAATGTTAGGGTAAGCCCAAGCTTAGCCCAAAAAAAGGACGAGGATTCCCCGCATCCGAATCATCTGAATCCCATTCCCCATGATTCCAGGCTTCGGTGACGACGGTTTCTGGTTGGTGGTTGAGCCTACCATTGGTTGGTAATATACTGTTAATAATGGTTAATGACGATGGTTATTATATGGTTAATGATGGTTATAGAATAATAATCTGGTTGGTGTTTTTTTCGCCTACCCCCTTGAAAAATGATGGAGTTCGTCAGTTGGGATGATGACATTCCCAATACATGGAACGTCATAAAATTTATGTTCCAAACCAACAACCAGCGATAAATCAACTCAGAATCTCCATTTAGTAGTGCTTTGAGGATACCCACTTAGTAGTTGGTAAGGAACATCCTGGTGAGTTGTTGTTTTTGTTGGTCCCCATTCAGTGGGTTATCCCATCTATGGCTTGTAACAATGATGATAATTGTGGGCAAATTAATCACTTATGAAGTCGGATGACCTTCATTTAAGAGCCAAATCATCATAAATCATCAAACCAAATTAACTAAATCGGTGATTTTCCTTAGCAAACTGTGAAATGACCGAAGCTAATATTTGGTAAATGCAAATGCTTTTGGGGAGTTTAGATGAGTTTGGATGAGTTTGGGAGTCATGCCCTTCTCCAGGGTAACGATGATTATGCAAAATCCCTCATGAAAAGTGGAATTGGCCCTCCTGGTAAATCCCTATATTTCTACCATGTGATTTTCCTAACGATAGTTATGTCGCCATTCTTACAACCCATAGAAGGGATAAGCCACTGAATGGGGACTGACCAATTACTTTTCACGGGATCTGGGCAAATTCTAGTTCACAAACCTGAAAGCTTCGGCTCATTTTGGGGTACCCGGCCTGGTAAACATACCAAAAACAAAGCGCTAAAGCACCGTTTTTGATTGCAAAATCAACTGTAACATGGTCATTTTCCATTTCGCAAACTGTCAACCATTACCAGGAGGGTATATACCATTAATATCCCATTGAATCACTATAAAATTTCATTAAATCACTATAAATCGCTATGCCAGCCATTACCCGAGGCTAAGGAATGTCTTCACCGGGTAATGCACCTTCCCGAGCTGGGATGATCTACAATGGAACATGGGGATTTCCATAGTCATGGGCTACCCAGTAGCTGGAAAATTGATGATTTGCGGGGGAACTGTACCCCTATTTTAGCAAACATCCATATACATAATATAACATATATATATATTATGAAAAAACATTTATATAATAGTCTATATAAATACAATATAATAATATATATATATAAAATAAAAAATATGATATATAATATGATATATTTCTAATAAAAAATAAATAATATAATATGTATTATTGTAAAAACATATATATATATGTGTATGATAACATAATATACAACCTATAATATATATATATATATTTATGCATTATCATAATAGTAAATTAACATGTATAAAACTATAATACATATTATTGTA
>Ga0126342_10023013_pt1 | contig 10236 bp, 4 predicted proteins | sample Cyp1metagenome_FD_92528 | JGI IMG/M metagenome (GOLD analysis project Ga0126342, IMG submission 92528) | Coral microbial communities from Lord Howe Island, Old Settlement Bay, Australia - Cyphastrea 1 metagenome | ecosystem: Host-associated > Invertebrates > Cnidaria > Coral ... | reverse complement strand
CAACCCCCCGCCGCAATCCCTCCCATGCTCTCCACTCTCCTGTCCCCGTTCAAACTTGACCCTGGCTTTCGTCCCCTCTTCTCAGGCGGTGACCCAAGATCCACAGAAACCAAAAAGACCGCTCGCATTTGTATGCCTACCGGGCACACCGCCGACCCTAGCAGGCACATTGTGCTGTCAATGCAATTTTTGCCCTTACACCGCAAATACAAAGAAAACATTGCAGAAAAATGGCAGTTAAGACTGCCTACATTAAACTCCGCCGAACCAGAAAGCACAGAAGAACAGATATATTTACAAATTTAAACTGCCACAAAACATGTTTCGAAAAGAATTTGCAGATACCCTGCAGACCTCCCCCAACCCTGGGAATGCGGTAAGGCCGCGCCTACATAGGAAGCGGCAACTGAAGGTCACCTGAACCAAGTCTCACCACCCTGTTAGAAACGAAGGATGGTCAAAACTATAGACACGCATCAATTTCAACCACAGAAGATCCAAAAAATGTATTCCAATCCAAATGAAGCGAAGAAGATCAAATACAGCATACCCCATGCGCAAGAGCAACAGGACTTACAAGCGCCAGGATAGGCGCAGACTTTTCAGAACGGTGAGGAAGTTCTCGCCTGTTGAGGCCCCCCAGGTGGGAACTTATCATGGGGCTCAAGACGACTTGTCCATTGACCCAATAAAGAACCCAATCTCTATCAAGAAAGCAAAAGTGACTGAAACACCCAGAATAGCTACATTCAACTGCAAGGGATCAAACCACATCTCAGGACGAGAAAAAATAGCACACAGGATGAAAACGCACAATTTATATAGATATTTTATTCTTAAAAAAAACTCACACCAACAAAAATACTGAAGAAATACACGAGAACTATTACTTTGTTTTCTCCACTCCTGTCACTGATCAGCAGAGAGAGGATGCAAATCAAGCCAAGGAAGAAGCAGACAGAAAGAAGGGCAAGGGAAAGCAGAATGGGAGAATCATCTTGAGCTATACAACTTAGATGCGGAAAAGCCAGGCACAGATGGCACAGCAGTAATATACGACAAACGACTAAATTCTTCAAAACTGATGTCATACAACACGACAACCGTAACATCACTATGTGTCTCTACGCAGCAAAGGTGGGACTTTAGATATCACAGGCACACACGCTCCACACTGCCAAATCTACAGAAGAAAAGAACGATATTATAAGAACCTCCGAGAGATCGCTAGAACATACGAAAACCATGGCCAACATTTCATCACGGGAGATTTAAATTGCCCACAAGGCACCCCGAAGAGACAGATCACATTGGGACATGCATCTTTAACCCTGACGACCATGACATTGAAGATGTTCCGGAGACACAACATGAAAACCAGGAAATGCTGCCCGTTGTTTGTTGGAAGAAGATTACGTAATCTCATCCACATGGTTTCAGAAAGATCAGGCAGAATTAATTACATTCCGAAACACAGATGCAAATTCCTTTTCCCCACCATTGGCCACAGCATTTTTTCTCAAATTGATCACATACTAGTTACTAGACAGAAGTCGGTGGAAAAATGCAATCCAAGACACGAATACGATTCACTGCACAAGTTTAGAATCGGACCGTGAATTGTTAATTGCTCACATTCGCATCACGCTGGCATGCAAAAGCACGCCACCAAAAGTCACTGCCCCAAAATACAGGACCCTTACAGGAGAGTAAGTGACAGAATACAACCATAAAATTCGACATTGCAGAACCAAGCATCCCTAAGAAATAGCCACTCACCATTGACGGACTTTGCTCAACGCATACAATCGGCTGCAGCACAACGGCAAGAGTACATATCAGCCAACACCTGGAACCTCCTTCCAAGTAGACAAAATGCATTAGTACAAGGAGCCTACGAAAGAGCAAAAAAAATCAGTTCCATTATTAAACAAGAAGTCCGCAAAGACAAAGAAGAGCATCTAAGAAAGGAGCTGGAGGAATTGGAGGGTAATGCGCGCTCCTGGACAGGATTGAAACGGTTACGAAACAGACCGAGGTTGAAGTTCACAAAATTCAATGACAAGGACGGTGGGCGGGTCCCGAGGAGCCAGTACCCACACAAAGCTGCAGAATGCCTATCTAGCACAGGAGCAATTGAAACGAAACCGAGAAAACTTGCCAAGACCAAAGCACAACCCAGAATGTTTGACAAGAGGGGCATTCCCAATCAGTGATTCGCCATTTACCCTGGAAGAACTAAATGTCGTCATTGGCAAACAAGGAAACAACAAAGCACCAGGTACAGACAATTTAAGGGCTGAGTTAGTCAAATATCTAGGCGAAGAAAACCGACTCACACTCCTACAGGACTTCAACCATATTCATCATAGTGGAAAACTCGAAGCTTCTCTGCACGAGGCCCCAGTCGTTTCTAGTTTCAAAAAGGGAGATTCTAGCAAATTGGAAAATTATCGCCGCATTTCACCTTTACAAACTTTTTAAAAATTGATAGCTGCGATGGTGAAGGATCGATTGGCACACCGTCTTGAAGATTGGCTGATGAACACCCAGTTTGAATTTAGAAAGGGAAAGTCCACAGGCCGTGCTTTTTTCTCGCCGGACATTTTCAAAGCATATGCAGCATATCTGAAGCATCCGGTAAAAACCTGGCAATAGTTCTGTTAGACTAGGAGAAAACCTTTGACAAGATTGATCATGATCGACTTATGGAAAGCCTACGTAGACTAGAAGTCCCCACGCATCTCCTGGCTATTGCGAATGACATTTATGCTAATCAAATCCAAAGTTTCGAGTCAGCTGTGAAGAAGTTTCATTAGAGCTTTTCCAGCAACAGCCAGGTATCAATGATGCCCACTCTCACCATACTTTTTCATTCTTGTAATGTCAGTTATTTTCGCAGATATAAAAGCAAGACTCAGCACTCCTAAACAGCTTGAACCAATTTCCGGAATTATTTTTTCTGAAATATTTTCTGCGGACGACACTCTTCTTTCTCTTTAGGGGCCATACAGCCTCTTTAAACAAATTCTTGAAAGAAATTGAATTTGAATCTTCCCACTATGATATGAGCCTGAACTACCAGAAATTTTTGAACCTGACTACCCATAGGGAATCTCATCAATCAAGTTCAGGGACGGTTGCTTAGTACCAAGGCAGGGACATGCGACATATTTAGGCACGATATTAACAGTGTGAATATAGCCCAGGCAGCAGGTCAACCAGACATTCTTCTTATGTACAGCGGTATCGATTCATGTGAGGGAGTGAGCGGGCACCGCATGAGACCACGCGCCCGCTGCTCTGGCTCAAGACACCGCTGATCCGCACAGATGCAAAAGAGCTGACTCCGTCGTTACGGCTGTTGGGAAGAATTACAAGGGCAAGACCATAAACTTCGAGGAATAGACGATCAGGAGCTATACCATAGCCCATTCACAGGTTATCAGCCGTACGCTCTCGTTGGGCGTACGGTGGTACCACAGGTACATCGCCTTCGGCATCCCGGCCCTCCTGCCCTTCTACAAGTCAAGGACCTGTACTAAACGGAGGTGGACTATTGGGAAGCGAAGGGATGTCACAAAAGAACCAGTCGAGCAGCAACGACACGAGTTTTACCTTTGCAAATGCGGCTCCTGCTCAGGCGATCAACGACACGCCTGGATCTGCAGAGAGCGGCGGCGGCGGTACGGTCTCATACCGAGGACCTGAAAGCGGAGCGTCTTCACATAGCTTCATGGTGGTCAGCCAAGCTGGTTCCCTACGGGGAAGTGCCAACAGATCGACGTCGGCAAGATCTCCACGGTGTACGAGCACGCGGGAGGGTGAGGTGGGCAGACCTGCTACCTCATCCAAACGCAAGTCATCTGGTAGTGCTGCAAGGAACGAGAGCGAGGCACGATTGCGACGTCAACTTCAACACAACATCGAAAAGCTGGAAAGGAGTGAACAAGCTAGGACTGAACTGGAAAATAGATTGGCTTTGTATCAAGATGTTCTTGCACATCGTGATCAAATGGTCAACAATGTAGAGGTCTATTCACATCAACATTATGAAGAATATCAGGAACATGTCAATTCAGAGATGGAGTTCATGAGAAGATCCCTCATTACTGCATACAACTTACTGGACGAACAATCCAATGCTCTGGCTGAGGCACATCTGATGGATGAAGGATCAACCCAGAGAATCTATGAGCTTGGACAACGTGGTCAACTCGCAGAAGCAGGTGCGGCCCACATCGTTCAGGAAAGTATGGCTATGAGGAGAAGGTACCACTCTGAACTGGAGAATGCATCGCAGCTTATTCGAGAACAACAAGAAATGTCTGAAGCCATGGCGAACCATTATCGTCAAGATGGGCTACAACTACGTGAAGCATGCGCACAGTATGTCAATGAGGAGGAGATGGCGAACAAAGAGGAGATGGAACTCTTGAGACAGAGGTTGACAGAGAGTTCACAGATGATGGTTGTCAACAACGAGATGGTCATGGAACGTGGTCAACGAGCTGTTGCGCTACGAGATGAACGATTGGTGGAGATGCAATCAGCTATCAACGAGCTGGCTACAAGCTTAGCAAGAAAGGACGACATCATTGCCGCCAAGGACAGTGCAACACGTGATCATTTCGCAAAAGTTCGTGACATGGCGAACATGGCTCAGAAGAAGGATGATGAGTACCTTTGGAAGCGCAATGAATTACAGGTGGAGATTAATCACCTTATGAAGTTGAATGAGAACGAGATTGCTTCGAAGGAATGGTATGAAGAACGATTCATAGATGAGAAGAACGAATACCGAAAGTTTAGATACACTGAACTTCAAGCATTCAAAGATAGGGAGGTCAACGTTGAGGCTGTCAAGGACGAACTCATGGATGAGAACATGAAGTTGTTAGAATCCAACAATCAAGTAAGAACTCGGGTCGCTGAACTCATTGGATCTCGACTCAGCATTGGCGGTGACGAAACCAATGTCAAGGTGATCGAGGAGTTGAATGACGAACTCCGCAAGGCCAACTTGGAGATCCATCGACTTCAAGAAGGGATTGAATGCAATCCCAACCTGACTGAAGCACTCGTCAATGCGGAGGAAGCAGAAGCAGACAGATGGAAGAAGCTGTACAAGACGGCCTGTGCTGAACGTGATGCAACGATCAGGAAGAATGACTCTCTGAAGTTATCACTCCATGATGCCAAATCGGCTATGAAGTCCATGCCGGCTTCGTGGAATACAGTGGCTCCTACCGCCGTTGTGCCTGCATCACCATCAGCCCTGCCTTCTACAAGTTTAGCTCCGCATGCAATGGCATCCACAGCCACACCTTCTTTTGCGGTATCGATCTCAACACCGAAAGGGACTCCCAAAGCATCATCATCTACAAGGAGTCATGGATTTGCATTACCACATTCTCCTAGTGCAAACAATGCCATCGACAGCAAGATCAACAGTGAGATGGGTGATCTTCGTGAGAAGCTTCGCTTATCTGAAGAGCGAGCACAGCAGAACTATGACGAGATGAAAGAGTACCAGAGTTGGTTGGAACAGGTGGAGGAAGGACAAGAAACGTTGAAGGGAAGCAATGCTCCTGAATATGACCCTGTCCCTGATAGTCCACCTGGACTTTGGGATCGAAGAGACGGCAAAGATGCTAGTGTTGCCAACAGTGACATTGGCCAAGACGGAAAGGATTGGGTTACTCGAATCTCGAGGAAAGAGCATGAGAAGGTCATCGTTAAGCCATGGCCCAAGTGTCAAGATCTTGATGTATGGCGGTCAAACGTCGTGCAAGCTGTATGCGTTGCATCGGGAGATCCTGACACTGATGCGTGGAGAAAATGGTTAACTCCTGCCCAACTACCTAATCCCGACTATGCTGAACTCGCTGACTCAGGTGAATTTCGTTTCCAGTCCATCGACTCCAAGCTGTCTATTGCCTTGCAGAACATGATGGACGCCGCTGATGAAACGGCATTCGAAGTCAAGGTCCGAATCAGACAGAGGAGTCAAGTACTTGGAAAAGAAGGAAATTTCCTGATGGGTAGAGAGATATTAGCAATGATACTTGATCATTTCAGAACGACATCTAAAGATGAAGTGTTGTTCAATGCCAGCCACATCTACAGACTACAGTATCGTGGTGACAAAGAGATGGATAAGTTCCTCAACGCATGGATCGAAATCATTGCAAACATGAAGGTTGAGGACATACCATCCGACAACACACTGCGTGATCATCTCCTGAGGAAAATTGATGGCTCTCAGGCACTGCATGTCGACCTCACTATCTTCAAAGGTAGGGACAATGATGACGAGAAGAAGACCTACAAAGAATTACTGGAGATCATGAAGAGGCACATTGCTCGTGTGCGTGAGGACAGAAACATTGCAGCCCGAGATAAGTTTGCCACGGACTACACCAATCTTGGTAAGCCAACTACCCCTGCACCAAAGCCTGCGGCTCCGACACCTACACCGAAGGATGGTAAGACTGGAAAGCCAAGTGCACCAGCACCCAAAGGGAAGCCTGGAGCCCCAGTTCTTCCATCCGGCAATCCAAAGAGTCATGGCAAGGGGAAAGGCAAGGGTGGTCGAAGATCTAGATCACCTTCTACCAGAGATCCCTCCAAGACCTTTTGTCACTTTCATTCCAACAAGGGGAATTGCAAGCATGGTGACAAATGTCAATACAGTCATTCTCAATATCATTGGGACAAAAGGAAGGACAAAGGTGGCAAGGGCAAGAACAGTAGATCGGCAACACCAAGAAGGTCACAGACACCTGGTGGAAAGAAGGACCGTAACTGCTATGGGTGGTTGAAGGGTGACTGTCAGAAGGGAGACAAATGTACTTTCAAGCATGACCCAAGCATGAAAGGCAAGAGAGCTGCCCCTTCGATGAAGACATCCGATGCAAAGGCCACTCCTGCATTGGTCCGAGAGTATGATGATGATTTCGTCGTGACCGCTGTGCCAAGCGAGAAGAAGAACAAGGTGGATGTTAAGTTCAACTACCACGTGGAGATAAATGAGTACGTGAAGCCTGGCTTTGTGGAATACTCAAACAGGAAGCCAAGGAGGAACATGTCCCGAGCTCAGAAGCGATCATTGACGTGCAGAACTACCAAAGAAATCATGAATGACCAACAATGGGTGTTACAATCCAAATTGGGCATGACAAGGGCACGTGCAATTGGCATAATGATGGATGACTTCGATGAGTTCTCAGATGTTGACGAAGTACATGTTATCCTGCGACCTAAGAATGACATCAAGCTCAAGATCAACAACATTGAGTATTTAGAGAACAATTCTCGAGCTTGGATATGCTGTGAGGAGATTATCCCTCATGTACCAGGAAAGTATGGCCGTCGTGACAACATCATGTGCATCACCATGCCGATTGAGCTCGAGGACAGACGCTTCATCATAGATTCTGGTAGTGGTCATGATCTCATCTCATCTACAAGAGTTGGTCGGATGGACATTGACACTTACCAGAGTGACAGAGTCAACTTCCACACTGCAAATGGCGTCACGTCCACTTCTACTATGGTGGACTTGGACTTCGACACATTCAATGAACCTGCTAAGGCACATGTGTTAGAGGATACTCCATCAGTTCTATCATTGGGAAAACGATGCATGGAACAAGGTTACACCTTTGTTTGGCCCAATGGGAGAGAACCCTACATGATCAACTCCGAAGGTGACAAGATCAGGATGGAAGTTCACGATCTCATCCCGTATGTTTACCTCGGGGCCAAAGACTATCGTCCAGTACCTGACCATGAGGCTGAGTTGGTTATGAAGGTGTTGGGTCTCATGGGTGACAACACAGCGTCAAGGGCGATATACCTTGATGGTGAGAGTGGTGGTGGAATGTCCGAATCGGATGGTGGGGTTGGCACGCACGTCGACGGGCCAACGAAATCTCCGAGGAAGGCAAAGAAGAAGAAACGATCTAGACGAAAGACAGTTCCTGCAGCAGCTGGTGAAGAACATGACGAAGATGACGGTTATGAACCATCCATCCGTGAGGAGAATCCAGATGGGGACGATGTTCATGTGGATGACGTCCCCGGCGCGGATGAAGATGGTGATGACGATGGTGATGATCGAGTGCCAGCAGCTGATGATATCCCAGAGGATGATCAACCTGATGAAGATGAAATTGGTGTTGAAAATGGACCACATGAAGAAAAAGATGATGAAGATGATATCGATGTTGATGATCCTGATGGAGGAGTACGATTGTCAAAGAGAGGTACCTTGAAACATGAAGCTCGTACTCTTGAACACTTGTTGACACATCGATACAAGAACCCATACTGCAACTCTTGTGTGCGAGCTAAGATGAAGCACCACAAAACATATCGAGGTGCATTCCGTCGCCTCATCACCTTTGACTTCATGGATACTCGCAAGACGACAAAGTTGGGCTATGACACGGTCAAGGAGATTCTTGTCATTCGAGACAGGTTTACCGGCATCATCCAGAGCTACCCCTCTCCAACCAAGAACACTGAAGATGTTGTGAGAGCGGTGAAGTACTTCATGGGAAGACGTACTATCAGAGAGGCCTACTCTGACAAAGCCAGACAGTTTGTCAAGGGCATGGAAGCACTCAAGATACCTTTTGACCATGCTCTGCCGGGACGACCATCTACGAATTCCCTTGCCGAGCGCAACAACCAGTTCGTCATTGCAACAACCACCACATGCCTACTCGAGGCTGGATTACCAGCATGTTTCTGGAAGTTTGCCATACGATGTGTATGTCACCTACTCAACGTGGAACCTGGTGAAGATGATGTGAGTGCATGGTGCAAGCTCCATCGTGCCGAGTTCAAAGGCGAAAAGATCCCATTTGGTGCTTTGGTTTACTTCAAACCGAGTGGAGCTAGAGCTAACGAACAAGCTCACAAGTTCGACCCCAAGGGTATCCCTGGTGTTTTTGCTGGATATGAGATTGCTCCAGGCGTCAATTGGCGAAGGCAATACATGGCATGGGCATTGTCGGACATGACGAGGCAGAACTACTCGTTCAATGCCAAGACCATCATCGACAAGCTGCGCCATCCTCATCTTACTGAGAAGATTGAAGTACATCTGCCATTGACGCTCCCGTGCAAAGACACCTATGAGAAGGTGAACACTACATTGGAAGGGTTAGCTGTGAAAGATAGTCTCGAAGGATCACCTGATTTCCTTGAAGATCATCAAGACGATGATGATGATGATGATGATGAAGACGATGATGACGGAGGTGGAGGTGATGATAAACCCAAGAAAGGAAAGGTCGCCAACCGTGTTGAACATCAAGAAGAAGAGTTCAACCGCATGATGGAGGAAATGGACATCAAACTCGACAAAGAGAAAAGTGATGAAGTCGAAGTTGTTGGTGAACCTCCTATACCTCCTCCTGACAGTGAACCTCCTTATGACGGACCTGAACATCACTCTACGGGCAAACCTGGTGACGGCATCATCTACCTCAGCGACATTGGCGAGCATGTCAAGCTTGACAAACGTGGACGACCTTATCGAGTTGGTCCAGATGGTCACTATCTGCCAAGGAGAGAGATGTCATCATTCGTCGTGGAAAACTCGAAGCTGAAGCTGAGAAACTCAAGGAGATCAAGTTGAAGAAAGAGAAAGAGAAGAAAGCCAAAGCTGAGGCTGTTGAGAAGAAGAAGTCCGAAGCAAGTTCACACAAAGATCCACCAAAAGATGGAGAACAAAAGAAGAAGAAAAAGAGTAATAAAGACTCGAAGGAGAGTTCAGGCAAAGATGGTGGCAAAGACGCTGCTGTCGGCGTGGGAACGCTCCGAGGAGATTGGGAACGTATACCTACGCCCCATGATCCGAGGAAGCCGAACCATGTCAGGGGTCACAGCGATCGGGAATGTTTATCAACAACCCGTGATGCTAGTGATCTCATCAACATCAAGAAGTACAATACTGTCTCTCCTGCAACTCCCAGTGAGACGAGCACAAACGTCCCAAGTGATGATGATGGTCAAGAGTTCTTAAACGAATGGGATGAATGGTCTGAACATGAAGTTGGTAAAGGACCAAGAGCTCACTGGGAAGATGTTCATTATGATTTCAACACTGGGAAGATCACGACACCTGCTAAAGCTGCACCAACGGCTTCTACCTCAAAAGACTCCGACGGCAAGTCCAAGGTCGACCACTTCGTGAGTTCGATTCCTTGTATGCCTTGTGTT
>Ga0126342_10023012_pt1 | contig 10237 bp, 11 predicted proteins | sample Cyp1metagenome_FD_92528 | JGI IMG/M metagenome (GOLD analysis project Ga0126342, IMG submission 92528) | Coral microbial communities from Lord Howe Island, Old Settlement Bay, Australia - Cyphastrea 1 metagenome | ecosystem: Host-associated > Invertebrates > Cnidaria > Coral ... | reverse complement strand
TAACAAAAACCTTCCTCGGTGAACGTTGGGTTCTGCCAACTTGTAAGAAGGGCACCTTGGGGACGCCGTTCTGTAGCTACAAAATGGGGCTCCCAACCCCTCGGGCCCAATCTGAACGGGGATCTTTTTGTGCAGTGTCGGTGTCGCACCAAGCACAACAAGCAACCGTAAGATCAGTGAGATGACAAAAGATCGCCATGCCGAAGGCTGTCTAGTTTGAGGAGGTTGCTGTGGCGACTAGGTCTTGCAGCGGAACTATTTATGCCTGAAGGCTGGGAGCACGCATCCTTTATGTTCCTCTGAGCGGTTGAAAAACATCGATTGGTTTTGGAATGTTTTGGAGATAGCTTATCGATGTTTTCAACTCTCAATTGATGGAACCTGAATTATATATATATATGTTTATATTCATTGATGCAAAAGTGGAGAGATTGACATTTTTCAAGTGTCGTTGCAATCTGTTGATGTCGTGGTACAGAGAATTCTTCGCCTTTGTCTAGGTGAAGGTCCTGTAGATGGTTCAGACGCGGAAGCGTTGCAGGACATTTTTATGTTTTTTTGAGCAGAATGACTAGTGCTTTCAAGAAGCAACGGAATTGCTGCAATTTCTTAGATCAAAAAGTGGCATGGAATGCCTATGGCGTGCAGGTTGAACGGTTGAACCAGTTGAACCAATTCTTTCTTCACCGAGGATTATCATGATTTATCTGCCTGCCGTTCTCACCAGGAACTGCAGGCTTCAATTGCTTCAAGCTTGGCAAAAGCAAAGGTGGGAGGATGTGGGGGGTCAAGATTAATCAAGTGGGGGGTCAAGGTGCCCGCAGCACTGGCAATCTCTGGCAATGCCGTTGTGCAACGCAAGTGGCGAGAGGCTTCATGGGCCAAGCTCGAGTCGGACATCATCAGCAGCAGACTTTGTGTGGATGGCCAATGATGGCCAATGATCACCGATATTGAAGCTGTTTTGGGCAGTTGCTACATCAAAAGGTTGGGCCTGTGCTTCTTGCCAAATGCCGTCTTGCCTTGAGGTCTCCGATTGAAGATCGAACCGTGGCAAGAGGGAAGCACATTTGAGGCCATCATGCTTTGTCCAGTTCAAAGACTTCAAACACTTCAAACAGTTTTAAAAATCTGTAAAATCTGTATTTTTTTTTGTAAATTAATCATGTTTTCTCACCGGTTTGATGTGCCCAAGGCCGGTGGGTGCACCAACGGAAGCGTGCCCGAGCAACAGCGAACCGCGCCTCTTTGCAGGAGCTTTCCTGTGAATCTTTGAGATCTCATTTGCCTCAAACTATCATAAATAATTAATATATCATAACTATCATTTCTTGTGAGAAGTTTAGATCTACTAGTAGTAACAAAACCGGGGGTCAGGGATCCGTTGCTGTTGCGGCTGTTGTGCTGTGCCCAGACTCTGCTTACTACCAGCGGTGCCGCTGGGAATGGAGGCGCGCTGATGTGGAGTGAGTCTGGAAACATCTGAAAACTGCACGTAGCAAGTGACGCAGATGATAGAGCATTCCATGTAAAGGTAATTATTACTGAAAGCTCATTATCTTCATACCTTAATGCTGCCCTGATGCTGACGAAATGCAAATCACACCTTGTCCCACACTTCACCTGGAGGCAGAGATCGAAGAACGTGATCCTGGTGCAGTTTGGGTCTCAGATCAAGCTAAATAAATGCGTGAGCCTTAGGTCAGCTGACGGTTTGCAAATGTTTGCCGAGCATGTCTTGCAGATTCTTGCAGATGTATGAACATGTTGGATTTTTATTGGACTTCCACCGCAGGTGTCTGCACCTTGGCGAGGTGGACATTGGCATGTCCAGTGTGCCAACTTCTGGCTGAGGCGCACGCCATCGCATATCAATGTAGCATGTCCTTTTGACAACTTCAAGATCTAATTTTCACGTTATTTGTATGCAAGATATCGTTGTGGGTCTTTGGTAGCGGACAGAAGTGGGCAATGTCATTACGAAGCTGCACTGCGGATTTAGTATTTCAGTACATACTTACACAATGTGCTATCATGTCAACATATGATATCACGGGATTAGGTAAATGGGCTTTTGGATTCTGAAGGCATGCATCCTGCTCCAAAGCCTTCAAGGCAGTGGCTTCTCAAGTTTTTAGCTTGTCACATCAATCTATTTGGAGCTGGTTTGGTGTTCGCATCGTCGTTGCCGTGTGGCAAGACACACTTGCAGTACGCAGGATCTGAAAGTGGAAGATCCGTTCGAAGAGTATCACACTAATAGTGGCTTGGTTATTTGAAGCTTGGTTATTTGAAGGAAATCACACATATAATTTATAGAAAAAATATAGTTGTATTGTCTGAAGCCCAATGATGCCACCCTCATTTATGTCTCCTTCATGCCAGAACAGTTTCACCCGTGACAGTGTGCGTTAAGAGAGTCCACGGCAAAAGAGGCGGATATCAACCTTATCCCAAGAGCTGCCAGCCTTTAAGAACATCAGCTGAATCAAGCCGAGTAGACAACTGTCACGTGGCCATTTCTCAAGGTAAATGAGATATGATATAGATATATAGATATGGAAGAGTCCCTGGAAGAGCAATGCGAATCCAGTTTGGAGGTGGCGGATTTCTCAGCAACAGCTGAACCACTGGAAGGAAATTGGATAGATGATGCAGCTGCCATCTTCCATCGCCATGGCTTTTGCATCCTGCTCAATGCATTGGGCGGCCAGGAAATCTCGGATGTTTTGCAAACTTGTCTGCAAGTTGAGGCCGACATGCTACTCTTGGATCCAGACAGGTTGGGCTGCCGGGATGCTGGGCGTTACAGCTTTGGGGCTGCAGCGAAATCGGGCCACATGCTGCATCATCCGGCTTGGCAGCATCTCTTGCAATCAAGGCCTGTGCTGATGGTCCTGAAAAGAGTCTTTCGAGAGGGCTTCGTATTCTGTGGTGGTGGGGGTGACTTTGTTCTTGGAAAGACAGTGAACTATCAAAGCCTACATTCAGACTTGGGACCATCACGAGTTCCACCGGAATGTCGCTCGGACTCGGAGCCTCCCATGATCTCGGTGAACTTCACGGTGCAGCCTGTCACCGGAGAGAACGGACCTTTGCGTGTTGTGCCCGGGCGACGCCACACTTGTGAAAAAAGTGATGCTCCGCCATGTTTCAGAAAAGAGCCAGAAGTATTGCGCCAGTCAAAACTCTGTCCACTTCCTCCAGGAGCAGCTATCATTAGAGATTTGAGGCTTTGGCATGGAGGGACTCCAAATGGCAGCAACGATACACGTTTCTTGCCCAGTGTGGAGGTGATGTCGTTGAAATATTCGCAATACATATCAGGCCCCCACTCTTTTGGGTATACGTACTGTGAGGTTTGCAAGTGGCATCAATGCTGCTTCTACTACAAGGACCGCAGACCCTGTTTGCCAGAGTCTTTGTTTGAAACACTACCAATGGAAGTGCAGAAGCTATGTGAACAGATTCGTGGAGATGTTCCAGTGGGTCTCCGGCAATTTGCACGTGCCCAACGATCTTGGGAGGATGGAGATCGATCGTCAAGATGGAAGTCATGGAGGCCAAGTTCTGAGGGATCTGAGACCATCCACTGGGATCGTGGAGGCGGCGCTGGGTCAACTTCATATCATGCTTCATATGGCCAACGTGGCTGGCGCTCTAATGACTGGAGTGAAGCGACTGGAAGCAATGCTCGCTCCAATGCTGGCAGTCAGAGAGTCTGGACACCAAACGCATCTTGGGAAGATAAGACATTTAAGACAGAGAACTTTGCAATTTCCCTAAGGGAAGGCTTCGCTGCAGCTGGAACTGTCTTGGCAAAGACGTTGCGTGTCACGGTGGGAGTCGTACTGATCGCAAAGGGTCTGCGATTTTTGAACTTTCTTTCCAGGACACTGGAGCGCCGTGGCGGAGCCAAGTTGCGTTTGCTCAAGGCTTTGCCCTTTGCATCAGCAGTGTCGAAAGTCTTGTGGATATTTCAGCACACCTGAGTCTATCTGAGTCTATCAAAATCCATCTAAGTCTATCCGAAGCTGCGACTTGCAGAGCTGCTCATGATGTGAATCTCACACATAGATGTGCTCTGTCTGTGGAGTGTTGCGCACCTCACCATCACCGTCCTGTGCTTCCCGCTGCCGTGTTTCGTCGATACGCCGGCTTCAGCGCTGGAGGGCCGTCTCCTACGACATTCACTTGACATTCACTTGGAACCATCAGGTTGTGCATTGGTGCTTCCCGACCCAGCTTCAGACTCGGAAAGTGCGGAAGGCAAATTGGAAATGTCATAAAAATTCATGAAATGCCGGGGCACGCCAGCCCAAGCTGAGCGAGCTTAAACAAACAAGAGCTCCACATAGCTCTACTATATTCAAACAAAAAACTTTCTGACCAGCACCGGTCACACCTTGATGCCCCATCCAATTCTGTGATGAACAATTCTATGGACAGAGCGATCCTCGCAAATCGTGGTGCAGAAGGACACCGGAGTTCCTCGACAATCCTGGAAATCAAGCTGCTCTTGAAGCTGTTTGAGATGTCACTTCACGCATGACTTCCTGTGACAAAAAAGCTGGTTGCAAGGGAGTCTTGATATCTACCAGGGTGTCGTTCTTCGATGCCACCATGCCGACTTGATCATCTGAAAGGCTTCGACTTGATGAGTGTCATTCAAAGAGAGTTACTGAATCGTAAAGATACTTCAAGTGTCATGGAGTCTGATCAGTCTTAGATTCAATGGCTTGGCCCACTTCATCCTTGCCGTTTGGTGAAGAAAGACTCCACCCCTATGGAGCCAGAAACTGGTAAATATACATTGGGCCATTGGGGCGCGATTTCCAGGCGGAGTCCTGGGAATTCCAGCGTGATCTTCAAATTGTTTCACGACTGGCAAATGTGAGTGTCGGTCAATAAGGAGCTGAAAAAGCTCGTGGAAAGAAAGTGCAGTGCATTACTTTGGTTCCGTCTTTTGTGGCTGTGCTTATCAGGCTTGGTAGGTGCATGGATGTAGTGCCCAACGATTCAACGATGCTCAACGCGAGTCCTGCGACTCCCGCACTCAACATCATCACATACATGTGACTCATGTTTCCTTTCTTCTGGGCTCAAAGCACATTCTATCACAAACTTAATGAAGTGAAGTTGCACTTGATGTACTTGTATGCCAGAAAGTGAAAGTATATATATATATATACAGCTCCGAGTCTCAGCTGGACCATAAAGACTTTCAGTTATTCTTTACAGCTCAGAGGGGTCTACACCCCACGGCCGGTGCCGCACCTCAGCGTTTGCCACCCAGGGGTACACAGTTGTAACATATTAAATAGTGTACTATCATGTACTATCAGATACCATCGGTAGCTAATTATATATAGAATTATATAGATATATAAAATTATATAAATAATTATAAATACATCAGTACATTTCAGAAGTACCGAGCTTGTGATAGTTTGTGCACATCTGGCACAGGTTCAAAGATATTCAAAGCTGAGCTTTGCGTGACAGAATCCCAGGTCATGTCGCTGCGGTTGCGGTCACGATCACGATCCAGAGATAAACGAAGGAGATCGCCTTCACGAGCAAAGAGGCGACATTTGATCATTGAGAGGATGACTTGTTTCATCTTGTTTCATCTTCCTATGGAACTTCCTACATTTTTATACTTTTGAAGTTTATCAAGTTTGAATGGGATTCTGCAATCGTCTTGACCAATTCGTGCCAAGACTTGCCCGAGCTAATTCCTGGCTAGTCACTGTTGATCACCGCCGGTAGTTGGGTGATAGAACGCTTGCACGATCTGATTAAATTGTACCAATAACTTGTAAAGACTTCACCTTCATGTGAAGATTTTAGCTGGTTTCCGGTGTTCAAATTTCAAAATGCCAATTGCGGTGCATTGTACTTGCTCCCCTGCAGGAAACCGCCGCTGGAAAGGCAAAGACGGCGAAGAAGCCAAACACGCAGTCATTCTCCCAAAAGCAGGAAAGACAGACAGTTTTGCTATGCTTTGCTTTATGAAGGCTCTCGCTGTATTCTTGTGCTTTGGAAACTTTTACAGGAGTCCAAAAAGGAAGCCGACAGGCAAGATCCCAACACCTGAACCCCAAGACAGAAATTCACAATTAGAAATTCGACACTGAGCACATTTGCTTGGATTCATGTACTTACACGTGTACATGTTATATACATACATATTAAATCATATTAATACATCCAATCATAAACTTGACACATTATATGTATATTTATTTACATGTATATATTATATGCACATACATACATTACATTACATTACATTACATTACATTACATTACATTACATTACATTACATACAAACATACATACACACACATACATACATTACATACATTACATTACATTACCTTACATTACCTTACATTACCTTACATTACCTTACATTACCTTACATTACCTTACATTACCTTACATTACCTTACATTACCTTACATCACCTTACATCACCTTACATCACCATACATACATACATACATACATACATACATACAGACAGACAGACAGACAGACAGACAGACAGACAGACATACAGACATACAGACATACAGACATACAGACATACAGACATACAGACATACACACATACACACATACACACATACATACATCCATACATCCATCTATCCATACATACATACATACATAAATACATAAATACATAAATACATAAATACATAAATACATAAATACATAAATACATACATAAATACATACATACATACATACATACATACATACATACATAATATATATATATATATATATAAACAAATATAAATGTACAGACATACATACATACATACATACAGACAGACAGACAGACAGACAGACAGAAAGACAGACATACATACATACGTACGTACGTACGTACGTACGTACGTACGTACGTACATAATATATATATATATAAATAAATAAATATAAATGTACAGACATACACATAGAACTATTTGTCCATGTCTTTTTTTTTCCATGTCTCAATTTTTTGCTGTTCTCAGTTCTTGAGGCGGCGGCGGTGGGTTTGGAAGTGGACCCGGTAGCGGCTTCGATGTGAAAGTGATGCCCGAAGATTTGGAGCGGGTGCAAGCGCTGGCCAGGCCTGGATCAAAGTGACACAGGATTGAACTGTGTTGCTTATCCTTAGCAGCACTAGGTTTTGATGCTTATGGTTATCTGTCCTTCAAATGTTTGGAGGTGTCAAAATCAAAATGTTTTGCAATTGTTTAGCGTTGTATTTAACAAACATGCATGCTTCAACAGACTTCGCCCACTTTTGCAAATCTTGGGAGGCAGTACAACCAAAACAAGTCGGTTGCACAGGCTCTGTTTCACGCCCAGTGAGATATCAAGAGCGATGATACTTTGATGTTCTTGGTTTGTCATGATCTGAGTATTCTGAGTGATGGCTACAGGCCGTAGCGCTACATCTGGAGCAGACGAAGAACCAGCAACCACCGAACCCGGAGGTGGAGACTTTTCTGGCTCAGTTCCTTGGCCAATTGAAACGCACCGGGGTCACCGTAGCATATTCTTCGAACATCCCGGACTCATCCGGACTCCCATGTCCCAGGTATCCGCAGATCCAGGCAAGGACTTACCACTAGCTGTGAGAGTATTTCAAACGGTGCAAGGGAACATGCAGGTTTGAGATGTTTTACTTGCAGTTCAAAGACATGTGGTCTGTGGACAAACATGCCTGCTTTATTGGAATGAATTTCAATCATAGGCTCATGCTGCAGCCAGACTGCGGGCGCTACCTAAAGAAGCACAGACCAACGCAGCAGCCCTGGGCAGATGTTGTTTTTTTTTCTTCACGACTCCTGTGACTAGCCATCACCTAGCTCCGATTGCCGAGGTTCTAATGCGTGGTGGCTTGGGAAGTGCCCGTGATCCGACTGCTATGCTGCTTGGAAGGAGTGAAACCAGGGCGAGACTTCCAAGGCAAAAGAAACTACAGTGGATATGTTTTTCAATGTGTGTCATTCTTTTTCCATGTTTTTCAATGTTTTTCATTGTTTTTCTGTATTTCTCTGAATCTTGGGGCTTGCGGCGTATTGCACACGCTGATGAAGCTTGAACATTTTGGCGCAAAAGTCACAAAGTCTCGACTTTTCTGCAGAGACTTGCAATTTCAACCAGAGAGCCTCAGAGTTGCGCATCGTTTTTCAGAAATTGTGTTCTGCAATGTTCCACCACTGTGAGTGGTTGCTCCAGGATACGTCAAGTGGACCCTTTCAATACCACTTGGGTGCCTCACACTCCGGGGATGCAGCCATTCCCTACGCAATCTTCGCAACTGGACTTGCAACTTTTTTGTTGTCCTTCTTGATCTTCTGACGATGGATCTTTAGAGTGCCACGTAGTACCACTGAAATGTGCTGCCATGTTTGATGACCTGAGGATTGCTATCCAGCAGGCACTGGTCAGTGGTAATTATCTTTGTTCAGTTTCAATGATGACCAAGAGAATGCCCAGATGCAGATGTGGACAGGTGGCAAAAATGGTGCCTGACAAGCCGCTGCTACCGGAGGCCAAGGCACACGATTTGTGATATGAAGGGCTGGACCGCACCGAAAAAAACTCGAGACATATGATTGATATGATTGTTACACACTAGAGTTCCTTCGGGTCTCTTGGGCCAAAACCCTTTGTATAATTTTGTTTTGACTGCGCAAGATGGGGTTTGGCAAATCCATAGCTTGGTTTGCCTGTTAGTGGATGACCCATAAGATGAACCTTTTTTAGCACATTTTCTAAAAGGCCCGACAACAACTGCTAATTGCACATCTCTTAGGAGTAGCTTCCTCACCACCAAAGCATACCAAAATCACAAAACCGCAAACTATTCAGGTTTTGGGTGTGGACCGGTGTGGACCCATTGTTCGGCACATGCCTAGCTCAACTCTGGCCGCTCAGCCATTATCCTCTACTTATCCTCTGGCACTTTGCGTTGGTGCTAGGTGCAAGACAAAGAAAAGGACAGCTGGAACCAGATGGCTTCAAGTGCAACTTCCCTTCTACATCCCATGTATACTCTGTGCATCTCTCCATGTGCAATAGCAGGTGCAACTTCTCATGTACAGTAGGTCCTTTTGATGTCCAGCTTGCGTAGAGGAGCCATACGAAGGTGAGTACGAGAACCTCACTGCTCTTGCAGAAGGACTGATACGGCTGGATACACGTTGGAACATGAAGCCCTTTGAATCCCTTTGGATTACTCTGGTCTCAGATGGACGCAACATGGATCAAACTGGTCTGGCATAGATTCACATAGTATTCGCATAGTCTTAGGGTTGAGGGACTGGATGGGATTGGACTGCAAGCCCGGGTATACAGGTGAGCTGATGCAGTACGCAGGGTCAAAGGCACGGTGGCTCTTCCTGTGTCGGTGGGTATCGGTCGAACAAGTTAGGTCCAAAGTTCAAAGATGTTCAAAGAGTTTCAGAAGTGACCTCATCAGGCAGTGAACTCTGGGAAAGCTGGCGCCGATCCCAAGCACCTTGTCAAGATTCACCCAACTTCAACCTTTCACAGAGGGGAATATGGAGAAGAAATTGGTCGTTGAATTTCAACAGTCCTTTCGTTAAGACACCATGATTGCACTGCACTATCGCTGTCGAGGAAGCCGATGTTGTCTGATTGGAGAAGAGCAGTGGGCTGAGACCGAATCCAGAGAGCAATGAACATATTGTAGAGCTTCGCACACCGGCGATGCCTGTAGGGGTCAGGGGAGGGAAAGAGAGCGCGGGATTTCATCTGAACTAGGTAAGAATCGTCATTGTCGTCGTTGTCGTTGTTGTCGTCGTCTTCGTCATCGTCGGCGGCGGCGTCGTCGTTGTCGTCGTTGTTGTTATTGTTGTTATAGTTGTTGCTGCTTGGTCCTGTTGTCGTTGTCGTTGTTATCTTTGTAGTTGGTACTTTTTGCAAACCCCCCAAAATCGTCAAACCGACGGTTTTTGCAAACCCCCAAAAAGCGTCAAATAAGCGGTGTTTTCGCGATTTTTCACGTTCTCGGAACAAAAAAACACTGTAAATACCGATGTTTTTGGCTCCGCGCCAACGCAAAACCTCGTAAATGTATTTACGAGGTTTTGAGCCTCTGCTAGCAAAAATCACGGTATTTACAGTGTTTTGTGGCCCGGGCCTAGCAAAAACACTGGTATTTACGCAGTTTCCAGCATGTTGTCAGAAGCTTTTTTT
>Ga0126342_10023011_pt1 | contig 10237 bp, 9 predicted proteins | sample Cyp1metagenome_FD_92528 | JGI IMG/M metagenome (GOLD analysis project Ga0126342, IMG submission 92528) | Coral microbial communities from Lord Howe Island, Old Settlement Bay, Australia - Cyphastrea 1 metagenome | ecosystem: Host-associated > Invertebrates > Cnidaria > Coral ... | reverse complement strand
TATTATATATATTATATATATTATATATATTATATATTATATATATTATATATTATATATATTATATATATTATATATATTATATATTATATATATTATATATTATATATATTATATATTATATATATTATATATATTATATATATTATATATATTATATATATTATATATATTATATATATTATATTATATATATATTATATATTATATATTATATATATGTTGATATGATGGAATCCATGGAATGTATAGTGTATCACCAACTTGATAGGAAGATGTGGCTTTGACTGAAATGTATTGAAATGTGGTATAGCATGTACACTCCAAAATTGCCATTGAATGGAAAATTTGATGATCAATCATCAATTTTGGGGTACTACATTTTCAAACAAACCCACATTTTTTTGTGTAGTCAATATCACCATCCCATGTATGGTGAAAAAGTGCAATGATATGTTCTATCTTATATGCTCACAAAATAGCGCTGTTAGGGAAACTCTACGCTTGAAACCTCAATGTGGGGTTAATCAATCCGTTGAATTTACACACGGGAAAACTGCATTAGAAAAAGATTGTTGAGGTATGCACAATAATAAACCACCACTATAACAACTATATGTTTGATATATCCTTACTATTCCTTACTTGCATATATGTATATTTGTATCGCAGCATCGCATATATATATATATAGTAATATCATTAGATACCATTAAATCCATACCCAACTGGGACAACCCAATGATATCTCCAACTTGGGGAAAATAGCTTGAGGAAAAGGTAGCTGGCCAGAAAAAAAAAAAAAAAACACAACAACTCCGACGAAAATCGCAGGGTGATCACAACCCCTTGAAGGCTGCAGCACTCCCAACTGGACATGTCCAGCGCGGGTGTTTTTGCAGGCGCCAGAGTCACGAACAAACCACGGTTTTACTCTCATCAGACCCAATAGGGAACACCACTGCGAGTCACAGCGGTATGGAAACTTTCGGATGTCGTAACTGGATCATCCAGTTACGGACGGCCGTGTCCGTGTCGCCAATGTGGGACAACGAAACGACAAGGATTCTTGCCATCTAAACATGTTTTTTAGTTATGTATAGTTATGCATATGTTGGTATATGTTGGTTTATGTTGGTATCATGTGCCAACTTTGGGATTTATCACAAATCTGCCAAAATCTGACTAAACCACGAAAGAAGCAGGACCCGACCCGAGGACGGAGGGCCACCATTGCCAAGTGACCCATTGGAGGAAGCTGCTCCGCATCCTGGGCAATAACTAGTGATCCATTAGTATATGGCATTCTTTTTATGGCTTAACCAGAAAAAAACATGTGCCATTTTTACTGTAGCATCGTACCATCAATAATGGGGATTTCATGAGGGAATTGCAGGTAATTCTCTGGAAGAAGACCATTATGGGCTACGGGAATACTTCTTGATCTTCTTGGGCATGAGATAGTATGGAACTATATGGAACTCATGAACAGTATGGGTTTCTTCATGTTTCTTCTTCACACATTGGGGATGGGGCCCCCAAGTTATGGCACCAAAAATCAACTCGCTGGAGCTTGGGGCCGTGGCACATCCCCCATGGGACTACGAAATGGAAATATCCACCAGCCAACCAGGTTCCTTTTTTTTGTGGATATCATTGATATCATCATGTGCTTTGTCCGATTATGATAAAATCCGGAATAAACATCAGAATTCTTTCAACATCATTCAATTCATTTCAATACATCTTGAGTTGGTGATGTTTCAACCTCCACACATCATGGGGGTTTCTTTTCTTCCCCACCTGCAGGTAGAAGATGGCCAGCAGCATCCATCCGTAGGGCGACAGGTGGCCCTTGGCAGCGTGGCTGACGCCACGATCCTTGGCCCAGCGCCGTACCAGCAGAATCAGCTCCGCGGCCATGGGGTTCAGCTGCGTGGCTGCCTGGAAAGGTTAGAATGAATTCATACAGTCATAATCCATACCACATGTATAATATTGTAATAGGTATATATATATATACACATATGTATACATACATATATATATATATATACATACATATACATATACATATACATATACATATACATATACATATACATATACATATACATATACATATACATATACATATATATACATATATACATACAACTCGTGTAGATTTTGTTATATGATATATGTAATATTGTATAATTAATTGTGTATACATAGGTAGGGCCTATGTAACTCCGACTGACCTCGAAAAGCTGGCTGCAGCGCAGCGGAGTCAGCGCGTTCACAGCCAAGTTGAAAGGGGCACTGGCCTGGAGCTTCTGTGTACTGCGGAACTCAGGATCTGTCGAACTTTCAAGTTCCAGAATCCATTATTAGGTCCTTTACCAAAGATCTATGGGTTACAGATGGTTACAGTATATATATATGGGTGTACATCATACTGGCCACTGCTTCTAAACAAATCTAACAAATCATCCACTATAAAATGAAAACCTGAGTCCAAGTGATTAGGAAAAAGACCCCCTATAGAATAGAAAATTGGGTTTGCAATGCCTCAAGTTTGGTGTCACTTTTGGATATGTTTTTTTCCCCAAACTGGATGGGCGCAATCCAGGTACCATTCTATAGTAAAAACTGGCCTACCAACCTCATCTCTATAGAATCGTACCCCCAGGTTACCTATTTTATATAATTCCAAGGAGGATCATATATATGTATAACATATAGGTTCTATATATATATATATATGTATGAAACGTACATATATATATAATATAATATATATATAAGTACATATAATATATATATATATATATATATATATTTATTTATATATTTAAATATATTTATATTTATATTTATATATATATATATATATATGTATTTATATGTATTTATATATATTTACATATATTTATATATACAGTATATATTATGATACATCCCCCTTTCCATGGATTCAGACCTGGGGATTTCCAGCTTTCCCATCCCACGGCGGCGCACTTGCTGTGCCGGTGCGATCAAGGTCACTTTGGGTTCGCTGCCCCGGAAGGCGCTGCGCCTTTCGACTACGGTGCTACGGGGGAATGACCGGTGATCTCAAGCCCAATGGGTGTTTTTACCCGTTCTAAGGAGAAAAAAACATGTATTTTAAAATCGATTGATATGTATTGGCAAAGTTTTTATTGGGAATTTTGGAGGCACCCCAATCACCACTTAACCATGGCTTCAAGAATGCAGTATGGCAATGGAGAAAAAAGAGCAGGGGAAGCGTTCAATCATCCAATAATCTTAAAACATCTTAAAACCAATCCAAGATGATAGCCCTCCTGCGACGACTTCAATCACATCCAGCTGCAAGTGATTGACTTGTTCCTGCCTGGAACTTTAGGATGGCAGCTGCAGATTTCATAGCAATGTGTTTGGTTTGGCTTGGGCCATCAACTTGTCAGCTTGTGCATCGCAACAACAGCATACAACAGCTATGTCGATCACTGCCAGATCATGCCAGCGCACCCTGCCACACCTGAACTTGAAGTCTCCATGTGACACCAAACGATCTGTGCCTCGGGTTTTTCACATGTGTGAATTCGCACCTGTGGATAGGTCAACTGTTAAACTTCAATTCAGAAGTGCAGGAGATATTGGGGGGAAGTTGGATAGTTTAATAGTAGCTTGCCGAAGAACATAAAAATTGTAGATCAGCATCCCAACATCACAGTGATTGTCAGCCCTGGTTTTGGGTCCTTGGCTCAAGCCAGGTTTCTGCCGGTAACATGATCCGATAATAATGGGTCCCCACTAGACAATAAGGGGGGTATAATTGGGTCAGAACTGATAACATGATGTAATCGGTTCAAGCATCCAATGTACGATCTAAACTAATCTAAACCTGCCACGGCTCCTAAACTTGGAAGCATCAAGACCAAGAGACAGGTTCGAATCATGGATTTCTGCAGCTTGCCATCCGCCCCCTGCAACACACAAAAAAAAGGGGCGCTCCCCCTGGTTGGTGCAAATTTTAGTTGGCGGGTTCTCGACTTCATCAAAGTTCTTGTCTTCCAACTATTGTGATGGTTGAATTCCCATACCCTCTGGTAATTTAACATAGCTATTGAAAATGGCCATTTATAGTGGATTTTCCATAAAAAAATAGTGATTTTCCATAGCTATGTTAAATTACCAGAGGGTACTTTTGATGGTTAAATCATGTTGAATCCTACTCCCCACCTTGCCGTCAACTGTGACGACCACTTCCACCTGGCAGGGGACCATCTGATTGGAGGCGAGGTTAGTGGTTTTAACTTAGTGGGCCTCTCAGCTGTTGAAACATTGGGTTTACCCTATGGTAAACTAACATAACTATGGAAAATCACCATTTTTTATGGGAAAATCCACTATAAATGGCCATTTTCAATAGCTATGTTAGTTTACCAGAGGGTACCACAGAAAACAACGGTTGTATTCAATTACTCCCACGAACGCAAACAAAGATGGGCCCCTAGTTTCTGTAGTTTTAAAGCAGGCCCCGAACCCAAACAACTCTACTTCAACCAGTTGTGACCAGTAAAAATCGGCCTTTATGGACTGATTGCCCTGAGTCTTCAGAGTAATTGCGCAATTGTTCTTGTTTGCTGAATCCCTCTTGCCTGCAAACTCCCATTATATGTTGATCAAATCATATCAAATCTCTATTTTTCTTGGATTGCACAGGCTTCACAAAATCATGTCTTATATCCCATGTTCATCCATGTTCCATAATTTTTGGTAACTCCAAAAGGCAAATCTAACTCTAAGTCGTTTGGCTTTCAAGCTCCCCATGGCCGCCTCGGGCACCGCGACTCCAAAGGCCGTGCCGCTCATGGGCTGTGCCACGCAGTAGGCCTTCACGGAGGCGTCCAGCACGGGGCTCAAGGACAAGCGGACAGCCCTCGATTTTTGGAACGGAGCCGGGTTTTTTTTCCATCAGGAAAGTAATGGAAAGTAATGGAATTACCAGCCAAAGATGGGCGAAACCTTGGATTTCCTGGAGGTGTTCTTGAGTGGGAATGTTGATGAAGTGGGCTGGGGGGTTCATTTAAAATCTGGGGAATTGATGGCTGGGGAATCAGGGGATGGAATGGGATTATGGAAAAGGATCAAGCAGGAAATGCTGAGCTGATGGAGGAAGTGAAAAATATGGCGCTCTGTGCACCTGAAAATGTGGATTTAATCTGCCAAAATTGGGTGTCGAACACCTGAGATCATATGGCAATGGTAAACAAACAGCTGGGTATGGTTCGCTGATTTCAAGCCACCTTAAATTGTAAGTCATTCATAGCAATGTCTATTGTAGGTATGCATACATGAATATATATATATATATACTGTATATATATACACTGTGTATATATTATATAATATTATAGATATACACAAGACATAGTTCGGGGTTTACCACAGCGCACCAAACCCATCACGGTATAGGGATCTCGGTAGAGGTCATTTCACCCTGGAATGCCATGGTTTTGACGCAAAGCCGATATTGCGCCATCCCTATCTGGGTCTAAGTCGCGTCTGACAACCGTTGGGGGATGGAAATGATGTATATAGACATATTATATATATATATTACAACCTATAAAAAACCTTTGGGAAAAAGAGCGTTTGCGTGGTTCTGGAGATCATCGAAGGGGAATACATTACCATGGCTCACCATGGAATCTCCACCAAAATAGCTCGGATTTCATGGATCATCCCAAACGAAAATATGCTATTTGGGGGGTTCTGAAAATTTAGGTACTCTATCAACCAGCGGTTTTCCGATTGATAATCAGCATTTTTTGGTGATTTTGAGGTCCCTCATTTTAGGAAACCACCGAATTTCATAGGTCAATGGATCCATCCCCAGGTTCTTGGTAAAGTCTTGGGACCTGCTGCCCGAGGAGCTGTGCAATCGCTTCCACTTGCTCGCGGCTGGCATCATTCCTTGGTTCTGCTAGACCTGACCTTTGGACGTACACAATCTAGTGGAAATTCATGGAAGTTTGATGGTAATTATTGGTTAGCAAGGGCTTATATTCAATATTTAATTATATAATAATGGTTGATAATGGTTATAATACCATAATGTGGGGCAGCCCAATGCCATAATAAATTTGGGTGAATTATATCTACCAACCATAAAAATGGTGATGACTTGGGGATACTTTATGGCATTGGGTTTACCACATTACACCATCTAAGTTTTAAAAAAGTCATCATACCATCGAAACCATGACTATATATCCGCCGATCACCAAACATGGCAACGGAAAATTCCCCGGCAGTTTCTTGCCGAAATTGAGAATGTTCTATTGCCATGTAAGACTGCCGGAAGGTATGTGATGTCATTTTTGCACGTGGGAACCGCGTGTAACAACATATCTGAATTCCATTGTAGCCGGATCTGGCGCCCCAGTAGAATGCAGATATATCCAGATCCCATCCATTGATTTCCTCAAGCTCCTACCATGGATCCCAAAGCAGTCGCAGGTCACAGCTGGTTTGGGATCCACCGTGGGCTCTTCGCCGAGCTACGGCTTCAAACTCTGAAGCAGTTCGTGCACCTGACGTTCTGAAGCCGAGGGTCTTCTGAATCCAACACGAATCAGGTCTCTAAAGTTACAGGATTTTACAGGCATATGCTATGGGACCTATGGGTCAAAACCGTCAAAACCCTAGCACCCGTTTGAACACTAAAACAGGTGGTAATTGCATGTTCATCCCGAAAAAGGATGGTACAATTGGTTTTGACCCATAGCCATATAAAGAGACGGGTTAACAAAATGACCGATGATCATGTGCATATCAGGAAGGGTCAAAATTGGGCACCAACTTCCAATTGGATTATTGGTATATGATGCTTACCCTCTCGTTATTTAAGATAGCTATAGAAAATTGCCCATTTGTAGATGATCTATGATGATGTTACTATTAAAAAATGATGATTTTCCATGGCTAAAATAAAATACGAAAGGGTAATATTGAAAATGTTCCAGGCCTTTTGTTTCTTCACCCGACCCTTGAATTGCAACTCGAACACTGCAGCACTAAAGAGCTTTGCCCATCTATTTCAGTACAGTAATCCGATCCGTGCACGCCGCCATGTGAAAATCCCAAGTAGGAATCCTGGATGTATTGTAAAACTATCATCCAAATGCATTGACTGTATGCATACAGATCTCAGATACGTATTCTATCTGTGTTTATATATGGAGGTGTCCTAAGTCATGGGGGGATACCCCAAAAGCTCGATGGTCAATGGAAAATCCGAAAAACACATGCAGGATGCCGGAGGAGAAACGCCTCATCCTGCCAGCTTCCCGCAGCAAACTTCGGTGCCTGGCCGATCACAGGACTTGGTGCTATCCATCTGGCAAAATCACCATTTTTTTCTGGGTGAAATATGGTGAAATGTCAATCTTGTGCTCAAGATATCCAACGAAGGCATCAAAGTGTTTTATATATATATATAGTATAATGTTATAGTATAAATAGAAATGATATAAATTGATTCTTCGGATCTGTCTCGGTGCTTAAAGTGAAAATCCTGCAGATTTGTTTTGTGAAAATCGGATCTGTCTGGCCCGGCCTTCACAGGCATCACGCTGGGACGCTTCACTTCAGGCTTCACCAGCCTAGGGATTCTCATGGATTCTCCATGTTTGATGACCAGAGGGTAACATAGATCTGGAAAACGCATGGTTTTTTCGATGATTTTCCCAGGCTCTCTCCCTTAAAATATCTGGGAAAAATACACAAAAATGAATGGAAAAATATGGAAAAAATGCACCTCAAAAAATTATGATTCCCGGCAAAAACAAAAACATCATCTTTGGGACACCATGTTCCAGGTTCCAAGTCATTTTCCAGTATCCCTAGAGATTTTCACCAACCAAAATGGTATGTAATTTTGCTGTTTACTGGCAAACAGACACAACCAACAAAAATACGGTGTATGATGGTGTATGAACATATATTAAATTATATTAACCAAAAGTAAAATCATTTAAAATCGCGAGATCAAGGAGCCTCCATTCGTTGATAGTTCCTGTTTTCGCCAACCCCCGAAAAACCAAGCATTCAGCTGGGATGAATCATTCCAGTGGGGATGGGATCCTCCCGGCTTCTACTTTTCATGTGCAGATTCCAAATCCGGATTGAGGAAGAGATGCAATATCCATCATCCATCAATATCCGATAGACATGCCTTGATATCTCTTGACCTTGGAATATCATGGAATATCACAACTCAGAAGAATTTAACATGTTGACTTCAGCCAGGGTGCACTCACAATTTCTTTAGAGGACAACTTCCTACAAGGAGAAGTCAAATCTTGAGTGGGCATTACACCTGTCTGCCTCTAGCTGAAAATTAAACCTTTCACCGATGCCCTCCCAAAGTTGATTCTCCCCCAGCCAACCCACCTGCTGAAGGCAGAATCAAGTAACGATGCAGGCGCCGGAACTGCGCGAAGCGAACTCCACTTCTGGTTTTCAACTGGAGTAAAGCCTGGCATTATCATGTCAGCTTGGTACAGATCAAAGAGAGACCATTGTTGATGTTGGCAGCTGTTGGCAATATCACTACACTTTTTGGATGTTCTTCGTTATCTCTCCATTCGTCATATCCCCATGATTCTTGGTCAAGTGGTCCGGTGAACTCCGCTGTTCAAGGGGGAAATCCCGGAACTAAATGGCTGGGAAAAAGATTGATATGTTTGATTTACCAGAAGGTAGACTACCCAACAATGGCAATTCTGCTCGGGAAAAGGATGATTAACGTGTTGATTTAGGCTATTAGGGGTACTCATGGGTACTCTATTTTCAGACGCACCCAAATGAAGTAGTTAGTGTCCAATACTTTCTAGCATCAACTGTTCATTTTGATGAACAGTTTTCTTTCTAAACCTAGCTGTTTTTTTTTGGAAGTTTCAGACAAACCAATGTCACAGAGGCATCGGAACAAAGTTTTGCCGACCTCACTACAGATAGTGGTTTATGGAGGGAAACTTAGGAAAAACATCCCAACATGGTTATTATTATCTGTGAGGGAATTGGAAATTAACGTCAAATGTTTGATTGCCCATCATTTGTAGATCATTTTCCCACCAGTAAGGAAACCATTCAACCACAAGGTGGTGCCACCCCAAGACCTCGCCGCTCCCTGCGCAGCTCTCGCCCCAACAGCGGCGCCGCGGAGCCACGCTCCACGCCACGCTCGGTGCGGAGGCTGCGCAGTCGGCGGTCCGAGTCCTGGGGGGGGTCCATGGTCATCAGTTTGAAAACACCGATTCGTTGGTATCATGGTTGACAGTCTGCGGACACCATTCTCATCTTGATATACAAATGGTCTAGAAACATGATAATTGATATTATTATAGTAATACAGTAATACAAGACAATTGTTGTAATCCGCCGGCCTGCCGCCGTGTCTGATTGGAAGGTGTTGTTCCTGACTACTACTACTACTACTACTACTACTACTACTACTTCTTTTACTTTCCCTTCTTCCCCAAGTACTAAACTGGTAGTGCCGGTACAGCACTCCAGTCGTCTACCGGTGCTAGTCACTGATCGGCACTCATTTGGTATGCGGTCCATAGGTTCTTCAAGCACGCACTTGCTACTCAAGCTGCGCCTGATCTGCGGCTCTGTCTTTGTCGACTCAAAGCCTCAGCCACCTTTCGGTCCATCAGTGGGTTCGCGCGGCCATCCACTCATCACAACAACTCACCTCTCCTATAGGTTTCCTATCTTTGAAACTTCCGCCACTGCCTTGTGCGGTACTATGTTAGTTATATGACCCGCCAGCTTCTCTTTTGCTTCCATTGAGGTTGTGTGACGTTGCCGCTGTCTTTGCTAGCGGTGGTGTCAGCGACTTCATAGAAAAACGCCACGTTTGACATTCTATCATCACTTGTTTCCATGGAGGCTCGGGTGGGGGGGTGAGGGGGTGTGGGGCAATAACGTTCAATAACATTTAATTTGCGTAACATTTGCTTACTCAGAACATGTCACGTCTTTGGCATGGTGCGGCTAAGATTATGCCATATGTTAGTATATGTTAGTTATATGACCCGCCAGCTTCTCTGTTGCTTCCATTGAGGTTGTGTGACGTTGCCGCTGTCTTTGCTAGCGGTGGTGTCAGCGACTTCATAGAAAAACGCCACGTTTGACATTCTATCATCCCTTGTTTCCATGGAGGCTCGGGTGG
>Ga0126342_10023010_pt1:0-5000 | contig 10238 bp, 20 predicted proteins | sample Cyp1metagenome_FD_92528 | JGI IMG/M metagenome (GOLD analysis project Ga0126342, IMG submission 92528) | Coral microbial communities from Lord Howe Island, Old Settlement Bay, Australia - Cyphastrea 1 metagenome | ecosystem: Host-associated > Invertebrates > Cnidaria > Coral ... | reverse complement strand
GATGTCACCCCTAAACATGTGCTGCTGCAGTCACTGCAGTCTGACACGTGATTAATTCCTCCGGTGCCAAGCGCAAGTATGTAATTTTCATTTGCTTGCCAGTGACATGGAATGACGAGGAACATATCCTCGTTGAGAAAATACGATTGAAAAGACAAAATTTGCAAATGAAATTTCAGTACTACTCTCCCTCCGTCAAATTTCATTTTTAAGAGGGTAGGGATGTTTTGGGGCCACGGCATGGAGTTCTAGGAGAAGGGGACTATACATGACTATAACAAACGCACGCACAAAAACCAAAAAATCCTTGAATAGCTTGGCGTGATCTCCAACTGACAATTGTCAACCAGAAGCAAATCCGAACTTCCGAAGGTCTACTTATGTCTACTTACTCAAGGCTCCTTTGGTCATACAAGGCAAAGGTAAGCCGAGGTGGTGCAAAATCAACCGACATGAGACATGGTCTCGCACAACATGTCCGTATCCTCCTGGCAATGATTGAAGGGGTGCAAGTTTCCCCGGTTTATTTTTCAATTTCCCCGGTTTTTCCCCGCAACGAAATGGCGAAATGTTCTCGTTTTACTTAGGGGGTCTGGGGGTGAAGAGGTGTTCGCTCGACGCGGCTTTCGCATCCGGAACCATCCGCAACCATGCAACCATCCGCAACCGTTCGCGATGAGGGCGCTGCCTCTGCCTCTGGCAAGTCCTGCGAAAGCGGTCACTTTCCGAAATTTCAAACGTTGCGCAACGCCGTTTCGTGTGGCAGGCGTGGCACCTCGTGACATTCCAACATGTCGTGCTTCATAAATTTTCATAACGTGTCGAAAGTAATTTTGCGTGACCACAATACTTGAGCGAGGTTTTCAAGGGACGAGTTGTATTTTTCGTGGCTGGCCAATCATGATCATCCTCACACTCATCATCGTCGTCGTCATCATCATCATCATCATCATCATCACCATCATCGCCACCATCATGATCATCATCACCATCATCATCAGGATCATCACCATCATCACCATCATCACGATCATAGCAATCATCATCAACATCATCCTCCTCATCATCATCATCATTATCAACATCAGCTCATCATCATCACCATCTTCACCATTTTCGTCATCACCCTCTTCTTCATCATCATCATCATCACCATCGTCATCGTCACCATCATCATCCTCACCATCGTCTTCCTCGTCATCACCATCATCATCTTCATCATCTTCATCATCATGTATCCTCCTCAACATCATCATCTTCCTTCTTCTCTACATCACCATCATCCACCTTAATTATCATTTTCCCCTTCATCTTCCGCAAAATGATCCTCATCATCTCATCACCATCATCATGAACATCACCATCATCATCCTCAAACTCCTCATCATCATCATCATCACCGTCATCGTCATCATCACCATCATCATCATCATCACCATCACCATCATCATCATCATCACCATCACCATCATCATCATCATCACCATCACCATCATCATCACCGTCATCATCCTCACAATCATGAACATCGTCATCACCATAATCATCATTATTCCTCCTCCTCCTCATCATTTTCCTCTTTCTCTACATCATCATCCTCATCCTCCACCTTTCATTCCCCACTTCGTCTTCTGAATAATGATCCTGATCCTGATCATCATCATCACCATCATTGTCATCTGTTATCCTCCTCCACATCATCTTCCTCATTCTCTAAATCGTCATCTTCCACCTTATCATCCTCCACTTCATCTTCCGCATGATGACCCTCATCATCATCATCATCATCATCATCATCATCATCATATATCATCATCATCATCATCATCCTCAAACTCCTCATCATCATCACCATCAACATCATCACCGCCGTCATCATCATCATCTCTTCACCAACACCGTCCTCACCAGCATCATCATCATCATCTTCATCATCATCAGGATCATCACCATCATCATCATCACCTTCACCATATTCATCATCATCTTCCTCCTTCTCTACACCATCATCCTCCACTTTTTCATCCTCAACTTCATCTTCCGCATTAAGATCTTCATCATCAACATCATCAACATTCTCAAACTCATCACCATCACCATTATCATTCTCACCATCATCATCGTCATCAACATCATCTCATCATCATCATCATTATCCTCACCATCATCATCATCATCATCACCATCTTCATCACCATCCTCACCATCATCACCACAATCATCATCATCTTCATTTTATCCTCTGCAACATCATCAATTTCCACCTTCTGTACATCATCATCCTCCACCTTATCATCCTCCACTTAATCCGCATTGTGATCCTCACCACCACCATCATCACCATCATCATCATCATCATCTCATCATCATCTTCATCATCATCATCAACAACATCATCATCGTCATGATTGTCATCGTCATCATCATCATCATGATCATTCATCCTCCTCTACATCATCATCTTCCACCTTCTGTACATCATCCTCCACCTTATCATCCTCCACTTCATCTTCCGCCTTATGATCCTCATCATCATCCTCGTCACCATCATCATCATCTCGTGTTCATCATCATCATCATCATCATCATCCTCACCATCATCATGAACATCATCACCATCGTCATCACCATCCTCACCAGTTTCATCATCATCATCACCATCATCATTCATCCTCCTCTACATGATCGTGCTCCTCCTTTTCTACATCATCTTCCTCCACCTTACCATCCTCCACTTCATCTTCCGCATTATGATCTTCCTCATCATCATCCTCCCATCACCATCATCCTTGCCATCATAATCATCACCGTCGTCATCATCATCGTCATCATCATCGTCATCACCATCATCGTCATCATGGTCGTCGTCATCATCATCATCATCATCATCATCCACAGTATCACACTTAACCATGTTAATCCTTGGGTCGCCTGGTTTGCCCTTGTTTTAATATGGAGGGCATCGTGAATATTGAATAACATTCCTGAATATTGAATATTCATGAATAGTTATTTAGACTGTTGGGGGTTGCTCCCCTGCTTAACAAATCAGCTGCGGTTTTTAACCTTGGGATGCATCCGGATTTTGACGTGTTCCTGCTTCGCTTGGTTTAGCTTGTTTATTTCGGGTTCTCTCAGGCTGATTAGTGAAAGGTTGTGTGGGGTTTACTCAAGGTAGGTTTATGGTGTTCATTTGGGGTTGGCTAAGCTTGTTGCCTTGCTGGCTTGCTTGCTGGCTGGCTCGCTGGCTTGCCTACATGCTTCTTGCTTGCTCGCTTGCTTGCTTGCTTGCCTGGGATGGAAATTGAAAAAAAAACGGGGAAAATTAGACAAATCTAAAATACGGTACTGTTGAAAGTGAATTCGCATCCACGAACATACATGTTACACCTATCTCTCTTTCGACATGGCCATGGTTGCATCAGACATGACACCTGGATTAGCACCGAGGAACACGTAGACGATCAATCCCAATAAAACCAGTGCCCAGAAGAGCGACTTCAGGGTGTGAATGGTCGACTGGACTAAGGTGCGAAGCGCTAACACGAAGCGAAAGATCCGGAGCACTCGGATAATCCTTGGGATTCCCAGCACGGCTAGGGGCAGCGGGCAGCACTCGATGCGGTGTCACAACAGCAACATAGTTAATGCCTCTATCTGTACATCTATACGGATACGTATTACATTACATACTAATCGAAAGAAATTTGGAAATCAAACTTCCGACAATATGGACAGATGGAAAAGCAGAGGTGGGAAGAGTCAGAGAAAAGAAAGTGAGAAGGAAGAAGATCAGAGAAGAAAAAGAGTCAGAAGAAAGAAGATGCAGGTGGGCAAAGAGGTAGAAAAGTCGCCAAAGACTGTGTTTTTCCAATGTTTTGGGGCTCCGGACGGTCGAAAAGTAGGCTCGCTAAAGCGGCGGGTGCGGAGCCATCTGGCCAGATGAGACATGAAACATTGCACGTCACGTCGTTGTGGCGCGAAGCACATTTCGAAGTCAAAATGTGCAAATGCAAAACACACCATCCTCGGAGCACTTTTGGAAGTTGAGATGTTTAGAAAGTGCACGCCGTTGTGGCGCGAAGCACGTTTCGAAGTCAAAATGCTAAAAACACCACATGTTCCCGCCACTTTTGGGCGTTGAAGGGCCGTTTTGCGTGGCAAGCGCAAAGGATTCTGCACCTTGCCAAAAGAGAGCAAAACATGATGGTTTTGTGGCATGTCCAAAAACGATGGCAGGCGTGGGACATTTGAAGAAGATCTGCAAAGATCTGCGAAGATGGATTTCGCGTGGCAGGCGCAGTACAAGAGACATTTTCATCAGAGATGTTAGGAGGTCAGGGCGCTGATTTCCTGAGAGTGGTTGCATTTTGGAGCATCCGATCTTCAGATGATTTTGCGTGACAGGCGCAGCACTTCGTATGACCTGGCCTCACTTTTTCGTGGCAGGCGCAATACTTTAGACAAATGGAATAGGAAAAATGCAAGACACATTGGTACGAGCGAGGCCGTCAGCTCTACTCTCAACTTTCCATGTCTGAAAATTGTTACCTCTGCACTCAACTTTCCATATCTGACAAGGTCTGAAAGAAGGCTCGCAGAATTCCTTCCTTTTTGATGTTGTCAATTTCGAAAATTGAGGAAGTCTCGTAGAATTGCTGCGTTTTTTAAATACTACTACTATTATTATTATTATTACTACTACTACTACTAATACTACTACTACTACTACTACTAATACTACTACTACTACTACTACTAAGAAGTTCCTAGTACTACTACTACTACTACTACTACTAAGTTACTAGTACTACTACTACTAAGTTACTAGTACTAGTACTAGTACTAGTACTAGTACTAGTACTACTACTACTACTACGACGACGACGACGACTACTACTACTACTACTACTACTAGTAAGGTACTAGTACCACTACTACGAAGTTACTAGTACTACTACTACGAAGTTACTAGTACTACTACTACGACTACTGCTGCT
>Ga0126342_10023009_pt1 | contig 10238 bp, 10 predicted proteins | sample Cyp1metagenome_FD_92528 | JGI IMG/M metagenome (GOLD analysis project Ga0126342, IMG submission 92528) | Coral microbial communities from Lord Howe Island, Old Settlement Bay, Australia - Cyphastrea 1 metagenome | ecosystem: Host-associated > Invertebrates > Cnidaria > Coral ... | reverse complement strand
GATAATTTAATGGTGTAATAATATCTTGTTATAATAATGTAATTTTTAAATGATATAAGAATGAAATAAAATTATGATGTTATAATATTTTTAATAATAGAATGATATAGTGATTTCATGATGTAATGATAAAATTATGTAATATTAATGATATTGATGAAAATAATTAATTTTGAACGCAATATTAATTACAGGATTCATATCCTAAATTATATTATTATTGTATTATTTTGACTACAGTAAATGAAATCGCTTTGAAAATGAATTTTAGTCCTTCGGGTGTGTGGGGTTGAAGCTAGATGTTTATTTTTCTTTTCAAATTCCAGGGGAGTCAGACACATTTCTAGAAAGCCAACACCTTCTGATGTGAAGGATCAAAAAAACATGGGCTCCTGGTTTGGCAGCAGCGGGCACGCCATGTCCTGACAGCAAGAAACTGCAAACAACAACGAATGAACATGTTGAAAAGCTGCATGACAGGAGGATGAAACTTGGGAAACACAAGATGGTGGCAAACGTCTTGCTGGGTTTCTTTTCCTTGGCCATTAAGAAAGGCAAGAATGACCGAATCATCTAAAAACACATGCTCTGACATGAGACTGGATGGCATCTTTGGAATGTCGCGTCTTCTCTTCATAGTCTATGATTCTAATCTGGCCACAATATCTGAACATCTGCGTAGCTGGCTTAGAAGTTGCAAGAATTCTTAAATTTGATTTTGGTCTAGGCAAGATGCTGACGAACCACAGGTACCTAGGTGCTCACTTTGCTCTTCCAGTGCACATTGCCTAGCAAACCTATCGCTTCCTTTGCTAAGACAGAGCAGACATGAGAAGCAAAACCTAAAGCCATGAAGGAACATGTGCAGCCAGGCAAACACCTTTTAGGAGCAACTCCCGTTCCTGCATAAAGAAGGTATCATTGAAACTGTTAAACATGTTGTTCTCCCCAATTTGCAAGTACAAAGGTCATCATCTTTGCTAAGATGTTCAGTGTGTTCTTTCAAAGAAACCCAAGACTCAAAAACACAGTTGTGTAAAGAATTCAAGCAAAGTCTGCTTGGACATTTCTGTCGCTGGCAAGTAGGTATTTTGAATTTTGCCGGTTCTTCTGAATAAAGAGATGCCTACGGTCAACAATCATGTCTATATGTTTATGATGACCGTCAAGAAGAAAAAGCAAGACTTACTTTGCTTCGCCGTTTCGCCTCCCTGAAGTCCAAAGCGATCTACTAGTCCAGCCAGAATCATATAAGTCTGTGCATATGTATTATGTTATATTATACTATATTACATTACATTACATTACATTATATTATGTTATAGTATAGCATAGTTTAGTATAGTATAGTATAGTCATATCATATAATATCATATCATATCATATCACATTATGTTAAATTATATTATAGTATATTATATCATGTCATATCAAAGCATGGCATATTATATTAATTATATCAAAATTATATTATATTATAACTATAACTATATTATGTTATGATATATTATAAATATACTATATTATATTATAATTATATTATATTATATTATATTATATTATATTGTATTGTATATATTGTATTGTATTGTATTGTGATGTATTTATTATATTATATTATATTATATTATATTATATTACATTACATTACATTAGATGAGATTAGATTAGATTATATATACATGCGTGTGTATATATATATACATATATATATATATATACATATACATATGTATAATCTATGTAGATATACATGGTCCCGCCCGGCGCCCGGCAACCCCCCCGATGCTATCCCTCCCCCAGCAACCACCCCCATGAGGGTGGCCTAGCCATCTACGACCACCCGTCAAGATCTCATATGCTATACTGCTATACTTACATGCTGGCCTCGTGTCACCGATACACTACATAACAGGAGACCACAAGATACCTCCATGCACTGTTCACTACTACCTATATGCCCATACAATCTATTTACAACGTATTACTGCCCATGAAGTACCTTTGTAGTAGCCATTTATTAGCTACTATCAAGATCTCATGTGCTATACATACATGATGGCCACGTACTACCTATACATTATCTACATGATACCTCTACAACACCCCATTTACAACGTAGTACTACCAATAAAGTACCTTTATAGTAGCCATATACTAGCTACTGTCAAGATCTCATACGCTACGTGCAAGCCATGTGCTACCTATATACTATCTACATGGTATCTCTATAACACCTACCCATCCCATAGGGGCGTGGAGCATTGTAGCCACATACTACCTATATGCTTTTTGCCTTACATGCTAGTGACACACTACTAGCCCCCACCCACTCCACAGTGGGGGGCGGGGGTAAAGTAGACCCTGCATCGATCCTTTATATGCTAGCGACAAGTCAACTATATCCGACACGTCAACTATATCCGGACACCAAGCCTCCTACATACAGCGTACCTACAGGAACATGACCATGAGGGGGCAGGGGGTTGCTGGCTGGACCATATGGTGTGTATATGTGTATATACGTATGTATATATATATTACATTTATACATACGTGTATACATATATATACGTATATATATTCAATATACTTATGTATATATATATTCATTCGTATATAAGTATGTATACATATACATATACATACACACATATATATATATATATCTGTGTGTGTACCCTGTGGACCAGACTTGAACTCTGATCCCAATGTGGGCAAAACAGGATTTGCCGGCCTGGTCTGACACTGTTCCAGGGGCAGTTGATGATGTATCCTGCAACAGCAGGAAAGCATGCAAAAGCAATCTCTAAGAACGGCCCTGGTTCTGTCATTTCCAATCTGCCGCAGTGGGGAAGATTGTGCGCTGCGGCCAAACAGACTGCATCCGTCTTGAGCTGAAAAGCCTGTGACCTCACTCAATGCGTACCTTCTACCCTCACAACCTGACCTAAAATGTTTGGTACCACCGTCTTGCACCTCGCGCGCGGGGACCTGCTCCTCCTCAGTCTCTCTTGGCTCTGCATGCATCCTGAGGCATAAATGGACAGGTCCTCACCCTCATGATATTGTGCATGTGAAAAAGCGTTTGGGCATAGGTGGCATGATTTGACCCCAGCTTTAGCATTGCAGCATGCACTGATGTGTCAAGTATGCACGACCTTTGTGTATGGGTGCAACAGCAGCAGCAGCAGCAGCAGCAGCAGCAGGAGCAGCACCAGCAGCACCAGCAGCAGACACGACAACAACTTCTTATTGGTACAAGCCTGCCTCACCACCACTTGAGAGTCTGACAGGCTGCTGCAAGTCAGACGAAAGCATGACACGCCATCATGTCTGTCAATACGCAAATTCTCCCCACATCTCTCGTTGTGAATCATCGGCACACAACTTGCCAGGCTTGGATCTGTTCAAGACTCAATGTTAGACGTCAAGTTGACTGAGCCACAATTAGTCTTGTGGACTGAACAATAGCGCGCAGTCATCTCTGATTTTGTGCTACATCGTGCGGAGAGCAATGAATTCTGTGGAGCACAAAGATCATAAACATTGAAGTGGGCTCCTGGAAATATACTTAGATTTGAACTGCCAGTATTTGGTCACTGACAAACCCAAGGCCTTCACTGTCCGATTAATGGAGGAATAGAACGAATCAGCCAGGATGCATTTGAAATCTTTCGGATAGGGCGAAGAAACAGGGATGACATGACCAACAAGCCGTCCTGTGATAATTCATTCAGCTGCACAAGCTGCATGTTCTCCCTTTAGCATCAATTGAGCTGTTTCTCTGGTGTTTCTGCCTTTAGACAAGTCTCTGCAAGGTCTGCCGGGCAGCATTCATCTCTCGCTGGGCCTCCCTCATGTAGCCTGAGATTTCAGCATGAATCCTGACACCAAAACAAAACCCAGGCATGTGACTCTACAAAAACTTGCTTGCTTGGAGTCACGCGAAGCAAATCGTGATCCAAAGGTAATAATAGTGCAGTCTACTCTTTGCATTTTCACATGGTTCACTATGTTGACTTGACATTCTATCAGGGTTTTGGACCAAGACCCAAATAGTACCTATAGAAAGGCCGAGATGCTTTCGGTCATCTCCTCGGTTTGGGGCTGACACTGAAACGTTGAGCTGACAGAATACGTCCAGGATTCTGTCCCTTTTAGACTATCGCTCCAAAGACAAAGATGAAACAAAGATATGAAGTCGGCTCATCTTCTTAGCTCAACTTTCTTTGGAAGGAACTTGGATAAGAAGAAACTCGTATGCCAAGTTGCTGTGATGGGCGCAAATGCCAGGCGTCCGTGTGTGGCCAGCCAGCGTTCTGGTGGGCTCGAAGTGAGGTCACCTTCTGACATATAAAGTCGATTTGAACTTTGAGGACCTTTGAGGTGCATCTTGTGAATTTTGCGCAAGACAGATTCATCCTTTCCCATGATTCGCAGTGGACGGGTTGCTTGAACTGCTCACTTAATGGCTTAGTGGCTTTGCAACCAAGCATCCAATGTTGGCTCTGCACAATCCCCAGTCACCTGAAATCACAGGGGGCTACTCAGCTCTCTGTGTGCGGGAACAATCATCAAAGTGTACACAACTGGACATCTATTGGAAAGGAGCAGCCTGCCACAGGGCCAATTATTGAAGCAAGTTGCCCTTGGCAATTTCGCCCAATAACTGCGCACGCGACCAACGCCTCGCTACTAGGTGAAAGTCAACAATGACGTCAATTTTTTGCGCTTGACAGTGCTGCTGGTCTGCTGTCGGAGGAGAACCCATTCATGTCAATTCATTCCAACCCCAAAACATCCCAATGAATCGTTTTTCTTGGCTTTCCCACGCATCTCCCCACACTGCGAAAATTCGACCGCTGGAGCCCTCAAGGCCCTCGAGATTGGTAGGCCGCAGCTGCTTGCCCTGGCAGGCACAAGAACAAAACAAAGCGAAAGAAAGTGAAACTGGGCTGTTGAAGTTTGTCTAAGTGGACACTGAGAGTTGCTCGCCACCTGCAGAATTTTATGATTGGAGCTGCACCAAATGTTCCGTCATATCGGGAAGGCAAGGTACTGCGAACCAGTTTTACGATTGGTTCGCAACACTTGTAACTTATAACTCTCAATATATATATATATATATATGTGTGTGTATATATATATATATATTATATATATATATTATATATATATATATGGGATCGGTCGATGTCTGCGCGGGCTTTTTTGGCCTCGCACAGCCGTCAATCAACTTTGACTCGGAATATCTTTAAGAAAAAATGCACATCCCAACAGAACCAGTTTGGGATGCAATCCCTTTAAATGTAGTGATTCCGGCTTGCGAAGCCCGAAACGACGAATTTTGACCTCCCTCTGTGAAACCAGAACAACACACTTGATCACACAGCCATGCCACAACTTCCGCATTGTCACATCACAATTCACAATTTGGGATTCACCAAAAGCTGTCTGACCCAACTGAGGTCATCGGGACTTCAAATCTAGGCCGTCATAAGCCGGCGAATCCAAAGATTGGCCCATGGAATGTAAACCTCAATGAACGGCTGAAAACTCAGGTTGCTTTGAAGTGGATGAAGTGGATGAAATTGAGAAGGAAACTGGCTCAAACTGGATCTTGCATGATCCGTGCGTGCTGGTAAGATGGAAAGAGTTAGGTTGGAACTGCATGTATCCTGGGTCTAAGATGGTCACCCATGTCGACATACATTGTCATTCCTGATGTGAGGAAGTGAGACCGCAAAATTTAAGAATGATGCATCATTGGCTGCATCATTGCAATAACACCTCCGTGTGCCTGTGCGATTACCAAGTTCGTCTGCATTTCACTCCATGATTTCAAATCCTTCCTTCGATACAAAACAGAGATTATGATATGCAAATGATAATGCATTGAGAGTAATGGTACTAAATCATGCGGTCTTTGCGAACTCTGTGCTGGCCATCTACAGTACATGCAAATCACAAAACCGGAGCCTGTGACACCAGAGGTGAGGTCGGTGAGCAAGCAAAGGGCTGTTTTTCCTACGTCTTCAGCCTGCGAAAGGGGACAGGTCGGGTCCGGTCTGAAGGATAAAACACCCGTTCACTCCATGAATAAAAGCTCAAGAGCAGTTTCCTATTTCCAGAACAGGACATGATTCACTGCCTATCTAGACAAGAGTCACCAGCATTCAATTGTCATAGCAGTGATCGTGTGTAAACATTACACGAAGCAGCAAATCAATGTGGAACTCATCAGGTGGCAAGCAACATAAAGCGGCTTGTCAAGCGGCGCATTATCCACCTCAGCCAAAATTAAGAGGCTCGTGTCAAAATCATGATGGCTTGATTTCTTCAAACATCTCAAGAGCAAAACTCGAAGTGTATAAGAACGGCTGCAAGCACGGCTAGTGCCAGCAAGCGACTGAGTAGTCCTTGCATTCACAGAAAGCAACAAAACGGGCAGTCCCCCCATAGCCATCAAGTTGGCTCTATTTGGGGTAGGTTCCATTGTGTGGAAAACAATTAGAAGGCACATGAAGGCAAGCGTCAAGCATGCACAACTTGCATACTGTAAGTTAGCTAAGTTTTGTTCAAGCATCAATCGCGCGCTCAATGAAGGTCTTTTCTCCATCACCGCCGATGGCAGATGCAGCTCGTGACTTCAAAGGCCCAGCTGAGATTGTGTTCACCCGAATGCCATACCTTAGCCATACCGCTTGAGGAACACAAGTCAGCAAGACATATGCATTGTACATCCGCCGCTTAGCGCAGTCAAAGATGTCTTCAAAAGATAAATCTCCAATGTGCCGGCAAAGGCACTTGCGGCCTGCCTTGGAGACGGGCCAGAACATGAACCGTGAAAAATGTATATACAGTAATCGCAACATATCGCAACATATCGCAACATATCGCAACATCACCCAAGGACCTCGTAGGCCAGTGTGCGAGTGTCTGACTCGAGCTGCGCCTTTCCACGTGCACAACAATTACTGTAGCGTCTGGGAGCTCAGCTTCCTGGAATACGTATACGGTATACGACGATGGTGTCCGAGATTATACGAAAATATGTAACACCCCGTAGCCATGCCATTAAAGACAAAAGGATGACAAAAGGCAACACGGCAATTTAGGCCTGAAGAATTCATTGCTCCAGGAAGGGAACTTGACTTTCATCAGGTTCAAACAACGAGGCATGAACATGATAAGCAGATCATTATTGATTCATGCTATTTGCGCCTCCACACAAAATCAATTCCACAGTTGTGGACTCAACAGTGTATTCTTGCCTGTTTTAACCTGTGGTGCACAGCTTTCTCCCTTGTTTACTTCCACAAGAAATCAAAGAGTAGAGAGCATCAGAGAGCATCAGAGAGCCACCCTTCACTTGTTTCATTCTTTACCTTCCCTCCTTTTTTGCCCAGTCGCTGTCCACATGTCTCTTGTGGACCCCACCCCATATCCTTGACCTGACACCAACCCTGAATATTGCGCGGACGGGATGTGAGCAAGATCAAGCGAGAGTCAACACCAGGAAGAGGCAAGGGATATCGTCCATCCCAATGCAAGGTTCCCCTCATATGAATCACTCTCTCAATCTCTAAGTACTCTATCTTCAGCTTGGAAAGATGCTCTCGCCTTAGCGCTACTCATGCCGCCACCATAGCCCGGAATGGTCCGTACCTCAGCTCATGGCAAAAATGCATTCAAAAAAATAAATTCCGCAAATTATTTTGGCAACTCAACCAACCCTGCTTTAAATGAACCCTTCAGCAAGAAGTTAATCATGGTGTGCTGATGCCAACCATCCGGCTCTGGTTTGTGCTGTCATGTCGGACACCTTGATGCAGAATGGCTGTGGTTATCGTAGAACCATTTCGTGCTCTGTGCATGGCAAGACTCTGCTGCGACATAAGACAGCGAAATGACCGCGCCACCCTTCGGCATGATTGGCCCAAATCCTCAGTTTAAGTTCGAATAGTTTCGAGGCTCAGGAAGACATTTCTAAGCCCACAAAGTCTCACTCACTTGGCCATGCATGGCAATATATATGCCCGTTTGGTGCATGTTTGCAACATTGAATGCGACGTCTCGGCATTGGCGTTTTGCCATGAAGCGCTGAACCATTGAGACCAGGGAATAAGCTGAGGCAGAGGAAGCAGCCAAATAGCCCTGCCGAGGAAAATCTCACAGGAGAAGGCAAGGAACTTCCAGCTTTCACAAGCATGTAATGAAAACTGACTGAGAGCGTGCAATCTTAATGCTTGAGGGCACATTATTATCCTACATCTGCTGCTATCTGGTTCCTTCCACCAAATTCGACCTTACACATATTTGTGTGTGTGGTTTGGGAAGTGTTCCCAAGGAATCAAAGAAACATGCGCCAGTAGTACTCTAGAATTTGCTAGTATGGAACCAAGCATGATTATTGTATGATTTGGAAAGGGACAAGACACACGATGAACCAGTCCCAGAGAGGACTAACATGTATGGAAAGACGGGCCGGACACTTAGAAAGGCTCATCCCAAAACCGGATAGAGATAGGCCCAGACACGAATGTGAACTATACCGACTATACCGATACCATTAAACACATACTATATTATCAACCATGTATGTGTATCAAAAGTATATACATACACAAACACAAATAATGTATGAGTAAAATATACATACATAGATACAATACATTGCGATGCAAATACGATACAATGCAGTACACCCACACTGAAATAAATTACTAGACATGACATTAAACTACACCACCTACATTTCGTACATTACATACATTACTCACAGAGTCACTAACCACTCGACAACCCCCCTCCCAACACTCCAGTACTCGGACCACACCCATCGAGCACTACTGAGTTGAAACTGAACGAGTGCTACTGAGCTATTAATCTGGATTTAAGTTGCGCATGCATTTGAATACCCGCAATTGAATTCCACCAAATTTGGATTGAGCGGACCCAAAGTATTACAGTAACTTCCACGATTTATATACTTTGCATGACTTGCTTTCTTGGGTGCAATGAAATTGGCATGGAAGGAGTCGAACAATTATATAATCTTTCTCATTCCACCCAGTCAGCATTACTTTATCAATAACTAGCGGGCTCTCTATCTCTGATTTCTCTCTCTCTGTCAAGCTACGTCTGCACCAAAATTCCACTCTCATGCAATTCACGCCTTCCGGCTAGTTTCAAGCAGAGGTTTGGTGACTTCAGGGCCATTTGCCAAGGAATGCACCAAAATATCCACCTCAACAGTCAATCTTGAAGACAAAGTCAAGCTGCCAGATGCAGCCCGCTTTCATGGCAATTTGTGGAATATTTCGGCTGTTTCTCAACCAACAAAACCACATAAGTCACATCAGTCATGAAAACGCAATGTGAACCTTGCCGAAGTCCTTCTTGACGGCTTCCACACACTCTTCAATGGTGTAACCTTCGACACCTGCATAACCTTGGATCTGGACTTGGGAACAGTGCGACGCTATGCAACGCTGACTCAACAACTTTTTTGCACGGCTTCTCAGCAATTTTGATTTTGCAACATGACTCGCATCAGTTTCCACCATAAGCGTGTCACGCTTGTTGCTTTTGATATCGTCTGGAACATCTTCTGGCACATCAAACATTGCATCCAAGGGGTAGATCTTTGCTATCCTTGCTTCAAGCATCACAGTTGGGACTGCGTGCCCGTCTCACACGCACACATTTCAAAAGCTGTCTTGATATCATCTTTGCAACAACCACTGCCAGAGAGCCAATGTGGTGTGCATTGTGGATGGAACTCTGTACCTGCATAAGAATGCTTACCAGGTGTCTCCATAAGAGAGCCATCGTCCAGCGTCCTGGCCTTGCGACTCCATGAACAGAGTGGAATACTTGGAATACTTCTCCATGATGAGGATGAGAATTTCAGCAGTCATGGAGTGATGGGGTATACTGACGGGATACTGTATACTATGACGGTCTATTCATTCGGGGTCGGAAGGGTTCCAAACTCTGTTGTGAAGTGTATCAGGCTCTTATGGATCTTATGGGGATTTCCGATGGCTCCCCAGGAGATCCCAGTACCTTGATTTGAGTGGTGAAACAAAGGGCTGGAACACTGCAACATATCAAGCCTGGCCTCATCAGTTGCCTTCTTTTTCAGGGCCATGTTGAACCTTGAAAAAGTATGAAAAAGTGAATGAACACTGAGTCGTGTGAGTCGTTTGAGTCGTTTGAGTCGTTTGAGT
>Ga0126342_10023008_pt1 | contig 10238 bp, 10 predicted proteins | sample Cyp1metagenome_FD_92528 | JGI IMG/M metagenome (GOLD analysis project Ga0126342, IMG submission 92528) | Coral microbial communities from Lord Howe Island, Old Settlement Bay, Australia - Cyphastrea 1 metagenome | ecosystem: Host-associated > Invertebrates > Cnidaria > Coral ... | reverse complement strand
GTACTTGCACACCGGCATGATGCCACGCTATCAGATCTTCTTCTGGCTCTGGCCGGGGTTGGGTGGGGTGGAGTCTGATAACGTCCTTTGGCTCTAAGTCTAGGCACAGGGGCTATATCCCAACGCTATGAAATCTTCTCTTGCGCTTCCACACATATGATGATGATGATGATGATGGTGATGATGAAAATGGTGATGAAAGGGATGATGATGATGATGATGATGGTGATGATGACGATGGTGATGATGATGATGATGAGGATGATGATGGTGATGATGATGATGATGACGATGGTGATGATGATGGTGATGATGATGATGATGATGATAGTAACAGGATAGTGTTGGCAAAGATGGTCATGATCATTAAAGCAAAACCGGTGTTGATGATGAAATATGACAGCAGCAGCTGCTGATGATGATGATGATGGTGATGATGATGATGATGAGGATCGTGGAGTCACAAGCGAGAAGATTTTGGAGTCACAAGCAAGCAGAATTTGGAGCCACAAGCGAGACATTGCCCCGTGACATATTGCTTTCCCAGATCCGTTTTCCCACGTTGTCCCTCCAAGGCACAGCCAGGAAAGAGAGGTCCTGTGCCTCCGGGCGCCAGCGCGCGATCTTCGCATCGATGGCACCGAAGCAGTCATAGCTCACCTGGGGCCAATGGCGGACGTGCTTTCCATGTCATTGACATACATAATATATATGTAGGCATGGATGGATGGGATTGCATGGATGGATGATGGATGGGTATTGTTTGATAAAAGTTGCATGATTTAGGTTCTTGTTCTGAGTGGGTCTCGGCTTTTGTTCGGCTGGTCGAGCCACTTTCGGAAAAAATTCGATAGAAGAGACTAAGCCTGGAAACAACATGAAGCAACCAGGTGGGACACGCATGGTCAAAGATGAGGTCAGGCGTGCATAGTCAAATGATGCCCAATGTCACAGCATGATGTGTAGAAGAGCGTGGGAAAAGTGGATTTTGAATAATGTTTGTGTAGTTTGTTTGGGCGAATTTAATCTTGATTCTTGGTGCAAGTAAAGGCTGTTTGTAGTGGATTTTACCTTGATGCGGTGGCAAACGGTAATGTTTGACAAAAATGGGAGAACACTAACCTAACAAAGCCCAAACGCACTGATGCGCATCAATAGACAGAAACGAGGATCTACCACAAAGCAAGTACCAGGGCCGTGGGAACACAGCCGACAAACAGGTCATGCGTCCATTGATGATTGTACGTTCATTCCTACATAGCGACGTCGTTTGTCTGCAGCACAAATCGTATTTGAAGTCAATGAAATTATATCTATACAGTTTACTCGAAAAAAACGCTTTGCAGTTGGTTCGAATTGACCGAATCCGTGCCCAGCAACGAGGGGCTACCTGCTGAGCACATTTTATATGTGTATGTATGTGTATAACATCATATCTCTCTCTCTCTCTCTCTCTCCATATCTCTCTCTCTCTCTCTCTCTCCCTCTCTCTCTCTCTCTCCATGTCGTGAGTTCGGAGGCAAGTGACGTGCTTGTGAGGATTGAGGTCACATCTTGCACTGATGGCATTGCAAGCGTCACCCCTCGCCAATGGATCACCAAGACCTCTGGTAGGGCCCAAGGCCACCACATCCAAAGATCCCAAGGTTGCGGGAATGGGGGGGTAGGTAGGGCACTTGAACGCAGGTACCGAACCCTTTTTCCTTTTCCAATTTCATATGTATGTAATATATATGTATATAATATATATATATAAATATATAAATCAATAAATAAATAAATATATATATATATATATATTCAAATTCTAAATTTACATCTATATGATGGTTGCTCAAAATTGCTTTATCCGGGAACGGCCATTCTTCGCGAATAAAAATGTTCTTTCGCGAATCTTTCGCGAACTCCATATTTATCTTTCCCGGAACTCATGTTGAGCAACAAATCCTCTTAGCCAAATCACACCAAATTATCACGGATAACTTCTGCAAAGCCTCGTAAACATGCAGCTAGCATCACGGGATCCTCTTCTCAGGACAGGTTGTTGCTGATTAGGCAATTTTTTGGCAAGGCTTGCTGGGCCACTCCCTTCAAAATGTTCTTTGGCTTTCGGCCACTCCTTCGCAGAACTTTTGCGAAAACATCCCTATCCGCAGACCCCAGCCAGCAGGGAGGCGCATCAAAGGAAAAGCAAAACCAGGGGTCTTGGTGCTTGGCTCTTGCAAAGCCTCACTTTTGGAAGCTTGGCTGCTGCATGTGGAGCTTGTTTCTTCAGACTTCAGAAAGCAACTTTAGGCAGTACCAGGCGCAGGTGCAAGGATGCGCTTCAAGACCACGGTATTTGGCTGTGGCGAAGCCTCACCTTCGGAAGCTTGGCTGCTACATATGAAGGGAAAAGGAAAATGTGCGGTACCATTCTGCTGCCGGACCCCCGGGCGGCAGGAGGGGGTAGCCCTTAACAAGCTGTAATGTACACAATGATAATGATTCATAAATATTCATAATAGCCATTTTCGTGAAACTTTCGCGAAAAAAATCTTTCGCGAACTCGAAAAAACGGTCGCGAGGGTTTCCAACATAGCATGCACGGCTTTCGCAATTCAAACTCCTTACAAGGACCTTTAGATCGATTACCATATATTGATACATATACGACAGCTGATGTATCATGATTTCCCGTAAAATCTCGGCCCTCTAGTTTTCAACACCCCCTAGAGGCCATGGTTGAAAAGGGAAAGAACTCACACATTTGGGAACATAGAAAGGGGAATGTTGACTCTTGGGAGGATAGGATTAATTGCTGTAGCCGCCAGCCCCAACCATGGCCCCATGGCCCAGGTCCAGCAACGGTTGTATCTGATGAGAGCCATTAAGGAAGATAGCGAGGAGCCAGCACCTTCCTGCCCTCGGTTGACAGAGAAGGACAAGTTGTTTCCCTCAGTAAACAAAAACAAAACGCTATGGAAATCCATGTGTGTTTCCCCTTCGGAAAGGATCTACAAATTGTGGATTTTCCATGATTTTCCCCATATCTATATGTTCATTTATTGGACGGTATGGTTGAAGTTTGACTGCACAAGTGCCAAGTGCCACGCAAACCCATTCACTTGTTGTATGTCTTGGGGGAAAGGGCTGAAAACTGCAACCTTCACAGTGGGACGCCGCATCTTCCCCCCAGCTCAAGTATGATGTGCTCACAATATTGCCAAACAACAGGTGTCTCAAACACTCTGGAAAATCATATGTAATGACAATATGACAATGATGTAATGTAGTGTAGTGTGTGTGGCTGATGGTTTGTTTTAAGTGAATATAAATCCACGTTGCTATAGTATATACATCGTCTTCCCGGTGCTAATCATCATGTGCAGTGAGGTCGCAGCCAAGGAACTTGCGCGCTCGAACATGAGAGCCCTAGGGCACTTGTCGAAACTGAAGTCGTCGGGCGTGTGGGTCTTCTTTTGCATCTCTTCATAGCCAGCAACTTTCCAAATGTCAGCCTGCACGCGGCATGGTGAAGCTCAGTACTGAAAGATCGCTGATGTCGATCTTGGAAGGGATGGAGAGAACAAGAGAAAGACATAAGGAAGAGGTAGCTCCAGACTGAACGGTGCCATTCACTTGTACTCGTCTGTAAAGCTTGGCATTCTGGCATAGTTAAAGGATGATCAAACCCTTGTCCCTTTGGCCCTTTGGCCAAGGGGATTGACAAGACAAAAGGCCCTGTTTTGGGTGATATGGGTGTGTTAGACCCCTTAAATCCTGGGATTCCCCCAAGGATCCATTAAAAGATGCCACCAAGGGGCAAAGTACGGAACGTTGTAGCTGGGCCACGACATCTGCTTGCGCAGCACGTCGGTCACCTGACAATGAAACTACATTAAACTCATGATGCTCAACGTCAACCCTGGATGCAACCCTGGTTTCAGCTACCGGTGCTGTTAACGCACCCGCAGTCTTTGCTGTTTTTTACTGATTCATGGCACGTCATTTAGAAGTTGTGCACGTCAGTTAGAAGTTGTGCAGGTCAGATAGAAGTTGTGCACGTGAGTCAGAAGTTGTGTCAGGTAGAAGTTGTGCAGGTCAGTCAGAAGTTGGGCAGGTCACTCAGAAGTTGTGCACCTCAGCCAGAAGTTGTGCACGAAGGATGGTCTGATTTTCTTGGGGAACCGGGTGGGGTGGGGGGGTGGGGAGGAAGGACGCAATAAGCCCGTAACTTCCGACACGCTCTTGTTACTTGCCACACGCTCTTGATGCTACGCTGTGACCTTTCCAAGCGAATCCAAAAATATGTGTGTTCCTTTGCCTACCGTTGGAACCACAAGCGAGACTTGAAAGCAAGTCTACCCAAATTGGCAGCCAGAGTTAACAAACGCAACCGCTGAGACCAATGAGGAAAGAAAAAAGAGAGCACGAAACACAGTTTTGCAAACCCCGTTTTCGAAATCGACGTTTGCAGAGTATTTGATCCCATGTAATTCAATGATCAATGAATAAATTCTTAGCGTAACGTGGTTTTTGTCAACACTATTTCCATTTTAAGGCAAAACGTAACGAGAATCGTCACGCCGCCACAGTTTGAAGCACATCGATGAACCACTTGGTCCTTAAGGGTGAGTCATTGGTTGAATCCACGGGTCTTCGTTAACAGGAAGTTCAAAACAGTGTGTTCCTACGCGTGCCGCTTGCATAATGTATATAGTATACAGTATGTATATCATAGGGTAAAAAATAGATTCAACATATTATGGATATATATATATATATATATATATTGCAGATTTATGTCACTGAAACAAATAACACACACATGTAAATATATATATGTAAGTGTCGGACAGTATATAGATACACACATATATATATATGTGTGTGTGAGTTTCAATGTCCAATGTAAAAAATAAATATGCGCATATATATATACACATTGAAACTTATATCTATTTCAAGCCATTCCTACGGGATTTCATATGTGGTTTCATGTCAAATTTCAGGGAACAAACTACTTGTTTCCTTTGGTCATAGCTATGAAACATGGCCCTTTTACTTCCATGATCCACCCATTAAAAATAGGGGTTTTCCATACCTATCTTGAACTACCAGAGGGGGTTCGGGATATTGATCAACATTTTTTATGCTGATGTTCTCCATATTTACCTTTCTTTATTTACGTATTAAACATGTCTATACCCTCTGGTAATTAAACATAGCTATGGAAAATGGCCCAGTTATAGTTGTTTTACCTATTAAAAAGTGGTGATATGTGGTGATTTTCAATAGTTATGTATAGTCATGTTAGTTTACCTTACCGGGTAAGCATGGTGATATTCCATAGCTCGCTGGAAATCCATGCCCGGAGCACATCGCCCCGCTGCGCATGGCCCGGCATGGTCTCTGAGATCCACAACAAGCCATCCTTCAAGGGCTTTCCTGGTGCGATGGAGAGGCTGATAGCAACCAGCGTGTCCGTTCAGTCGCCATTAAAATCGCCATGAGAAAAATCCGTTAAAATCACGATGAAACCATGACGAAATCCAAAACAAGATGGAGAAAAGTGGGAAAACTGATGAACACCCATGAAATGATGGAGAGCATGTCATCTACAAATCGTCCGTAAAGTACTTGTCTATAGTATTTTTTGCGGGTTGCTGTGAGGCAAAGTTTGCAGAAAACAAACATCTAAAGGTCTCTTGCCAAGTTTTAAACTAAAGATTAAAGGTCTTTTTTGCCAATGTTCCCTTCAAACAATTCGACATAATGATCTGGATATCAAACCTGGCTTGGTTTCAGAGGAAAATGGAAACATGGAGAAATCAGATCACAAAATATTGCCATGCTGGGAGAGCATCTTCACAGCTTTGTTCTCAAAATCAGGTTTTTTGGTATTTTTTCGTCATTCTCTCCGGGCACTTTCCAAGATTTTTTCAGCTTTGGACTCCAGAAATCAGAATCGACAATGAATGCATCGATACCTCTCGTGCATGTAGCTTAAAGTGGAAATATGGCTAACGGTGCTGGGCCTGTCATGGTGCTTCAACAGCTTGATCTGGTTGGTGGAGCCCATGAAAATTGCAAGTATCATGGGGATACATTGAGGGAGAGTTGCATCATCAAAAACACACAGATACAAGCAAGAGAACGATGAAAATTAATGACAACCATCTGTCTTTGGGCATCAGGGAACATTCAAACAATTGAGCCATGCAGAATGTCAAAATCTAAACAAGCCTCTCAGTCTCAGTCTTTTACTCAGCAGATCCCTTAGCTTTCTTAGGGGTCCGTTAAACGTGACATCTGTTCTTTGAAGGCAGCAGAAGGGCTGAAACATGGGACCCTCCATTCAGATTGCATGGGACCTATAGCCAACAACATGCGCTCCGTATGAGAACCTGCTTGGGCAACCCTCCAGAATTGGGATGCGTTTGGTTTTCCACTGTCGACTGTCAATATAATATATATATACATATACAAGAGTTATTCTCAGCCCAGCGCCAGGTCCTGGTTCGAACTGCTTGTAGTCAACAACCATCCACTGATTGTTGCCTGAGGCAGATCTACATTTCACATGGTGCGCGTTTTAAAGGATAATCTGGCGTCTGACACTTGAGGAATGATCCAAAGAACCCTGGGTCAACACCTCAATGATGGGTAACTGCTGGAATATGTTGAAAGGTATGACCCGGTATGACCTCCTATGAAGCAAGGATGCTGTGCAACACCAGCGACTTCCCTACGACTTCTACCCGAAACCTTCCCGAATCCGTGGTTTGTGAACTTGGTCACACCCCAAGAAGGGACAATATGATAATCGCCCCCTCAGCTAGAATTATGTTCTAGTGGTTTAGCACCAACACCTATAAGTGCCTATAAGCCTATAATCTATAGTTTATACGATCAAAGATAATCGTCCCCTTATTTTCTAGTTCGGGGGATGGTGACCCTCAATCGAAATATCACCGTTTTCAATAATTTTCATCCCAATGATCACCCCTTGCCCAACAGTAACAATATCTAAAGTAGTTGGGATTTATGGGGTATCCCCAAAAATTCACCCATGATTCACTATAGATGATTTCCCCGATGGGTTTTATAAATTAAGACTCTTCATCAGTTCAAAACTAATGTCCATTATTCTAGACAGCATATATCCATCCAGTTTACCACTGTTATTCACCAACTCTACTACAACATCTACAACCGAGTATGTATATAAATATATATATACTATATTATTAACAAAACCATTGTCCATACACTTAACCAACTCCTAGTTAGCTACCCTTTTTGACATATTGCAACCACACTTTTAGCAAGGGTTATAACTACTGTAATCCATTCCCCTTTTAAATTATATATCCATATTTATCCAATTCTACTCATTAAATTGGAATATTCATGGAAGATATATACCCTCCAGTAATCAAACGTGGCTAGCTGGGAAATCCAGAAACTAAATTATAGGTTTTCAGCTGGGAAAATCCTCAAACCAAAAAGGTGGATTGTCCAAAACACCACGCTTGAAAGGAACATACATACTACCAAATCTCCTCCATTTTTTCCATGTTAGAACTAACCCATCTTCCATCAATCAATCTTCGTGATTTTCTACGGCTCATGGTTTTTTTTCACCCTGCCCAGCGGCAGGTGCCGCTGTTGTGACGCACTTGGTGCTCCGTCCACTGATTCCCATCCGTGGCCAAGCGGTTGGCCACCATGGCCCTGGCCCAGGTCATGACGGACTGGGGCTTGATCTTGGACCACCTGGCGCACCGGAAATGGAGACCTATGGGCCATGGGATTTACCATGGGGAGATCAACAGAGGGAATGGATGTTGTAACATCTTTTCACCGGAAACCATATGGTTTTTATTCTTCCAAAAGTGAAAAACTTTTCCCCTGGATTTTCCCTGAAACCAAGTCTGGGAGTGGGGCAATGGCCATTAATCCTCGGCGTAATATGCTGGGGCAATATTGGGAAATATATGGAACAGCATGGCCCATGGCTGCATCTTACAAACCATGAATAACCAATGCAACAATCCGTAGCTTCAGCAACTTCAAGGCTGTCAATGTTTGAAATTGCACGCCATGTGCACCACCAACTTTTGTTCAACCAGTTGATTAGTAGCACATACCCTCCCACAAATACACGCGCACACGCACACATATACATATACATATGCATATACATATGTATATATATATATATACATATACATATATATATATATATATATTCAAATATGTACATACATATGCATATGCATATATGTATACAAGATGTACAAATGATAAATCTCCATTGGCATGTTGAAACTAGGTGTTTTAGTGTGGTTGCTGGTAGTCAACATATACTATTGTAGGCCTCATATCCCCTAGAATCCCATAACATATTCCACAACATATTCCACAACATATCCCATCACATATTCCACCAATTAACATTTCATGACACATCCCACAACATCGTCCCATTTACTCTACTCTTCCATCACCATATCAGGGCATATCAGGGCATATCAGGGCACAGGGATCTGTTGTAGTTGTCGATGGTGGTCTCCATGACCACCAACTTGGAGTCCAAGACATAGAAGTCATCCGCGCTGTAAAGGCCTCCTGGGAAGAAACACACCCCAGGTGTGGGGTTACCAGATCAAAACCCATCAATGATGAAGATCTGTCATGATCTGTCCCAACAATGGTGGTGGTGGTTGGTGATACACGAAATTCTTAATAAACCGTTATTCTTGGTTGAATTTCCAGTTATAGGTTGTGTTCTTACTCAAATACCCAATTCGTTCGCGGATTTCGCAACCAGCCATGTCTGGTTGCTGGAGAGTTGGTTGGAAATAAGATCACCCTTAAGAAATCCAATCATTGGATCACGTGACTGGGGAAATATGGCATAGTTCAAGGCATAGTATTGCAACTGCCAAGCTTAGCATCTACCCAGCAATGGACAAGCACCGTTGGATTGCCATCAACACGTGCTAGTTACTACAAAACCTGGCCCAAACACAGGCATCTCGAACAACACATGTCAGCAGGCCACTGACGTTGCATGTGGCGCTAACCTAACCCCAAAGCTGCCGGCAAGTGCGATGGAACCCCAAGTCTATGAACAAAAGGAAAATTGGAAAGCAAAATGGCTGAAACCAGCAGACATTCTGACTTTCCAGGGTTCTCAACTCTATCCACTGTTCAGGCTTGGAATAGGCTCCTGGGTCAGCAGTGAAAGCCAAACGTTGGACAGCCACACCAGGGAGCGGCATGTCAAAGTACTTGATAATGCGAAGCATTCCTGGCACGCTTTGTAGGTCTCTGAGACCTGATATGTGGAAAATCAATGAAAATCACACGTCTCGGTAAACCATACAAGTACATTACTACCCCAATGGGTCATGGAGGCAGGATATGGGTTCCAATTGGGTCAAAATCTTCACGCTTGATTTGCTGGGCCGTGTGGAGTGCATAACATAGAGCTACAAGTCTTCCATCATTGGTGCACAACATATATTAAGCCCCCCCAAAAAGAAGCATATCCCACCAAAGTTTTCGCATAAGTTTATCGTTTCTATTTTTTTCTGGGGGGTGCTATATCTATCTATCTATCTATCGTTTTTTCTTTCTTTCTTTCTTTCTTTCGTTCGTTTTTTCGTTTTTTCTTTCTTTCTTTTTTTTTCTTTCTTTCTTTCTTTCGTTGTTGTTTTTTCTTTCTCTTTTTTTTTCTTTTCTATCTATCTATCTATCCATCTATCCATCTATCTATCTATCTATCTATATGTCTATATACCCTATTCTTTTGCGCATCTGTGTCCCATGGCCCAGCACGTCCCGCCTCGGTACTCGTCCCAGGTGGCATGGGCCACCCAGAGGTCCTCGGTCTCAGGGGCCACTTGCACCACAGCACTGCAGTGCCCATGGTGTCGGCGATCGCTGACCTCGCCCCAAGACTGTTGGGGTTGTAGCAAATAAAAAATTGTGTATATATATATGTATAAATATAAATATATATGTAAATATGTATATATGTATATATGTAAAAATATGTGTGTGTATATATGTATATATGTATATATGTAAAAATATATATGTGTATATGTATATATGTATATATGTATATATGTATATATGTATATATGTGTATATGTATATATGTGTATATGTATATATGTATATATGTATATTTGTATATATGTATATATGTATATATGTATATATGTATATATGTATATATG
>Ga0126342_10023007_pt1 | contig 10238 bp, 10 predicted proteins | sample Cyp1metagenome_FD_92528 | JGI IMG/M metagenome (GOLD analysis project Ga0126342, IMG submission 92528) | Coral microbial communities from Lord Howe Island, Old Settlement Bay, Australia - Cyphastrea 1 metagenome | ecosystem: Host-associated > Invertebrates > Cnidaria > Coral ... | reverse complement strand
TGCACAAAGTCCATTCACATCCAACTGTCAACACATGTGCAATCCTTCACATGACTGCAAAACAGATCACAGTGGTCTCCACGCGTATGAAACCCATAGACATGTCATGCAGCAAAAATGAAAACAATGCAAAACTCATGACAGATGGAATCAAAATTGCTCAACTTCGGTCTCACAAGTCCAAATTCTGTCCAGTTCGAAATCGTCCAAAACTCTGAAATTTCCAAAATGACAATGAGCGTGCCACTAAAACTTCCAAGACATCTCGAAATAGAATCCACTCCAGTCTCAGCTTAACAACTCTCTGCACAGCATTTTGTATTTTACACTGCAACTGCCGATCGTCTTTGCCAGAGCTTAGTGTTACAACCCAGCTCGCAAGTGAATCAAAAATCTATACGCAGCAATCTATGTTACAAGCCCCTTAAACAATTTTCATGGCTTCCGATCCAAACTTGTACAGGAGGTTGCCGTTCTCATCGAACTCCAAAGCCTTCATGGTTCCTTGCCAACGATATTCGTTGGGTTTATACTTCAGACCCGATGGCTCAGTTGGTATGGCGTTGGTCTTGCCAGCGCTGACAGATTGCCGGTGGTGGTTCGAATCCCTGCTGGTCCACTCGGGAGTCTCAAGTGCGACCCGCCAAAAGGCACCGGGCGCCGATCACAAAAAAGGACAAGGTTCTCAAGCACTAATGATGCTCGAACAAACATCTGCTTCATTGCAGAGAACAGAATTTTAATTGTAATCTGCAGCGAACATGACCTACGAACGCTGCGCACAGCTTGTTAACCTTCGGCCGCCACAAGCGACAAAGCTTCATTGAAACCAAAACGTTGCGCTTCTGCAACCTCGATACAACAAACTTCAAAAAATGAACCTGGCACGGTCCCAAAAAATGGAACCGCCTGGCGGTCCAATTTTGGGACCGCATGCACCGCTTACTGAAAAAAAACAAAAGAAAAGCACTTTTCACGGTCTCAGTTTCGGGACCATCTGGCGGTACCAAAAAATAAGACCGCAAAAATCGCAAAATAAACAGCAAAGGCAGACCCGTGCAGCGAACAAAAATGACAAATGCGTCAGAAAAGCACATAGATTTGGAACAGAGGAGGCCCGCACTTGCGAAGCCTGATTTCAATTGCCTTTCCGGCCCCAGAAGTGGAACCTGAAAGCGCACATGTGTCGTTCCCTGCTCCAATACGGCGATTGCAATGCAGCACCACCCAGGCACATTCACCAATCCGTCGCTACTCCGCTTTTTTTCCGTCCAACGCCTTGGCATCCGCCAGGTCGTTCAACACGTTCAGTTGCATGTATGGCAAAAACAAACAAAACGAAGAACAAAGACACAAAGTCACAAAATGCCATACCGTTGCGTGAGTGAAGCAACACAGCACCGCGGAAACCAGGGATCCCTCCACCCAGCCCCGAGATCACATACTGTGGACCCCCAGTAGAGCAAGCCTTCAAGGCATGACAAACTACATGATAAAACATCTCGATGCAAGCAACGGCAACGCCGTGTAGCAACTCAAGTGGTGAGAGACCAAAAAAATCGCTGGTAGGAAGGAAGTAGGGTGAGAAGTAATGTCGAGCAATCTGTACAAAAGGCACACTCAGAATCCGGCCGTTGAGGCATTGACAAACGCAGTTGTCATTTTTTGTTCGTTGCACTGGTCGGCCTTTGCTGTTGATTTTGGGATTTGCGGTCTCATTTTTGGTACCGCCAGAGAGTCCAAAAAATGAGACCGTGAAAGTGCTTTTCTTTTTTTGTTAAGAGGTGTATGTGGTCCCAAAAATGGGACCGCCAGGCGGTTCCAGCTTTGTGGCTTATGGCGGCCAGAAGGGCAACTGGAGAGGCCCTTTTGAACGAAGCTGGTTTTGAGAAGGTTTTCCGGAGCCAGAATTGGGTCTGTCGGAGGAAGCTCTTTTGTAGATGATTTGGTTTCTTGTTGGGGCAAGCGGGGTGCATATCGGTTGCTGCTTGAACCCATTTGAAGGTAACTTTTTATTATTTCATTTCGTCTGGTGGCTTGATTGTTTGCTGCTAAAAGAAGGCGCATCCTTTTGCAGCCTTAGGTGATTGCTTGAAGTGTTTCTTGCTGTTGCGGAGTTTGTGGGTTTTCGCGAAGGTGGCCGGCTTCCATTTGAATGATTGTATTGAATACTTTACTGCCCCCTTGTTGGCCCCCCTTCCCCCTCTAGACTCCTACCGAAGTTTGCAGCCCAGAAAGAACATGAATTATGATCTTTTCAGTCAATCCCGTTATTAATTAATAGTATTAATTTTAAACGGGATGGAGTAAGAATTTGCTTAGGGAAAGATGTGGGAAGGTGAAGTATTGAAGGCTCTCTTACTCCGGCATCGTTTCGATATCGTGTCAATTACATTGGGTAATCGAATTAAAACATACCACGGAGTAGCGGAGTAGCGCGGAGTAGCGACGGATTGGTGAATGTTGCCTGGGTGGTGCTACAGTGCAATCGCCGCATTGGAGCTAGGGAACAGAGACAGCTAATACCACATGTGCGCTTTCAGGTTCCATTTCTGGGGCTCTGGGGCAATTGAAACCAGGCTTCGCATGTGCGGGCCTCCTCTGTATTCGGGGCTGAAGACCTTTTTACTGGATTTAAATTTGTTTTCGTTCTCTACTTGCAATCGGACTTTGTTTGCTATACTGAGTGGTGGCGGTCATGATATGACGCGGAGACAGCAATGACCTAGTCACTGCATAAGCTCATTGTCAATGCTATCCGTGTGATACGCCTCTTTTCTGTGTTTCTGTGTCGCCAGACTAAGCTGCAGGGTATGCTGCTTACATCCACACTGTGTCTTGGTGCGCCTGAAGGTCCCTGGTGGGGTAGGTGTAGAATTTGCACCATGAATCCCCCCGACGCGGCACACAATCCTCTTTTGCTTGCCCTGTGAGCCCATGGCCACAGCTGTGACCGCTGCCGAAACCTGCCTCGGCATTCTGTACCCCGTGATGGGTTTGTCTCCCCCCCTTCTGGGCGGCTGCTAGATTTGATCTTGCAATCTGACTGCGTGGTGTGACGCCAGCTGTTGGTTACTTGGATCCTTTCTTGCTGTGATGATGGCTATGATGATGTACTGCGACGACGTGGACAAGTACTATTGAGGGGACTCTGAGAGAATTGCATTTAGGCGTGTAGAGCTGACTTCTTTGCTGTCTTTTTTTGGATCTGCCCTGTTGTATAGTGTGAGGGCTTAGAATTCGTTTGATTGCTTTGATTTTGTGCAGGCATCAAGGGTTCTTCTCTTAATGCCTGGGTGGCTGTTTTGTGGTTGTTTGTGTTGGGCTCTGGCCCCTTTCCTTTGGTTTTTGTTTCCTGTTGTGTTTTTTGGATTGCGTGGGAAGATGCTTCTTGTTGGCTTGCCAATAGAGTTTTATGGCTAAGACGTAAAGGGTTAAACATAAACCCGGCGCAAAATGAAACCAGGGAGATGAATTCCCTGACAGAGGTGAAACGAGGTTGAAGGTGGTGAATACCTTCTGAAAACGCAAGGTGGTGAATACCAGTGTGGCCATGCAACAAGAAGCTCAATTGCGATGAAACCAGATGAAACAACCTTTAGGTGATATGTTTGGATACATGGTGGAACCCTGCAGGTTACAACGTTGGACTATGTGATTATGGAACTAGTGATCTTGCTGTTATTTCCCGACGTGAACCTCTGGAACTGGAATCCTTATTTGAAGTTTTATGTTGTTTGTGTTAGGGTTGATGCTTGCTTGAGATGATCGATGTTCTGGTGGAATGAGATGTCAGTCTGTGCATTTGGTCGAAGTGATCACTTGGTGGCGCTGAGGATCTATTTCATTCTGTCCATTTTGGATCAAGTTGAAACAGTGTGGTTCGATAGAGTTGGATTTTTTTGTAGGTGCACAGGCTCTGGCCTGCTGCATGGATAGGGTGCCCGGGGCGCGCGCGCGCGGGGTCGTGCTGCCATATTTTCTGGGTCTTCCACTGCAGCAGCTGTTCGGACCACTGGTTTTTCTGCCGTATTGCATTTCCCTGCCATTGCGGTGAGCTTTGGATTATTTATTGGTGGTGTTTGCACTGGGATTTGCATTGTATTGGTCTGGATTTTTGCTAGAGTCTAGCACCTGCACTGTCACTGGATTGATTTGCCATTCTATTTTGAGCCTGACTTTTCTTTGCATTTGAGTGGATTTGATTGCAGAGTGTTCTGGCTTGGGCTACATTCCAGTGGCAAGCTTGGACTTCTATGGCGTCGTGTTCATCAGGTTGGAAGCTAGGTGGGGATGCTACGTCAGGAGATGCTGACAGTCCAAAGAATGTTGCAAGTGAATTTGATGAAAATGTTTACCTTGATTTTGTGAGAAATGCCAAACGTTGTTTAACTACCCCTGCAAAGAAGATGCCCTGGGAAATTAGGTTGGAACCCCCGAAAGTTTCCATGAATTGCCAAAGCCTGCAATTAATTTTGCGAAACAAGATTTTGAGAGTTGGAGATCTATGGGCCAACCAGAGCTTGAGAAGCCAACAGAGGGGGAGCCGACACACTTCCCTATGCCAAAGATGGCGAAGAGAGCTCCGAAGATTTCCTGGGAAGCGAGGTTAACAGCACAGAGAGTGGCCAGTATTGCGAAGTGGAAGACCATTGTCGGTGTCTCCATGAAATCCTTTCAGATTGATATTCAACTGGCGAATGAACCACAGACAGATTTGGGCGATGTATTGGATGATGTTTTGGCCGCAAAGGCCACCTCGACCATGCATGCGAGAGCGGACGCCTTGATCAGGTATATATCATGGGCTAAGACGAATGGGCATATTCCGATTCCTTTTTCAGAAACTGTGGTATATGCGTTTGTGAATGATGTCGGATCCAGATCAGCCCCCACATTTCCGAGGAGTTTTTGCTGTGCTTTAGCCTTTAACCTTTGTGGGTCATGTAGTGGGATGCCCGTAGGATGCGTCGACTGACGCGTCATGCTGCGAGGGCGTCTGCAGTTTGCTGCCGGAAACATCTTTGGACGAATCGCAAAGAGCGCTTTGTCAGTGGTGACCATGCATGCTTATGGTGGCAACTCCCCAAAGTTGGATGAGAAAGCAGTTATGGCAATGGCCTTGCGTCTGCATCTCAAAGCTTCTTGAGTTCAGCAGACCACGTGAGCTGCGTCCCACTTCAAACAATGTGTGGTTCCTCCAGACTGACGCTTCGTATGAACCGTCCTCGGACGGCATCTTCTCAGGCATTGGTGCAGTGCTTTTTGACCCGACAGGTAGACCCACACAGTTTTTCTCTAAGCAGTTGACTTGTGACCTGTTACAGTCATTGAACCCTTCTCAGAAGAAGACAGCCATCTTCGCGTGTGAGTTCTGGGCGCTCTTCTGTGCCTTTCATGTTTGGGGTGACGCAATCTCAAACGCTTTGGTGATATACACTGACAACAATGCTGTCAGGGATGCGCTTATCACTGGGCATACAAACAATGTGCTTACGAAACGAATCTTAGTGGCTACGCTTGGTTTGGACTGTGAGAAGCAACTCACCCCGTGGTACGCCAGAGTACCCACAGATTCGAACATGGCCGACGGGCCGCCAAGGCTCAAAGTTGAACACCTCTTGTCGCTTGGTGCTTGTGAATGTGAGTTGGATGTTTCTAGTTGCTGGGATGCGGTGCTGACCTTGGCCGTCAAGTGTGGAGAAGAACAGGCCAGCATCAGCATCCCAGCTTAAAAAGGTGCGAATGCAAGTCTCTGATTGCCACTTCACATTCTTATGCAACTTGTCATCAGACATTGGTCTCCGCAGCCTGCAGTTCCAAAAGACAGAATCAAACGGTCATGGCATGATTGTGAATTATGACTTGAAGGAAGAAGCGGTTGCGCTTCAGCAGGCTGGCTCAACAGTGTCGCTTAGTTCATGTGGCATTCCATTTCTGTCATGTGATATTTACAATGCAAGCTTGTACATTGTGTTGAACAAGGTTTTCATTCAGAACATCTCTTTGTTTCTAGCGCTGCAAAGTTGCCCCTCCCTCAGCCACCCTGTTGGCACCATCAACATCCCAGCTTAAAAAGGTGCGAGTGCAAGTCTCTGATTGCCACTTCACATTCTTGTGCAACTTGTCATCAGACATTGGTCTCTGCAGCCTGCGGTTCCAAAAGCCATAAAAAAATTACACGATGCTACGTCACAATAATTTTTCTAGAGTTGATGCTACGTCATGGTAACTTCTGGCCCCTCCTGTGATGACTACATCAATACAGACAACATGCTATCATATCTCTATGCATGGCTGCGGCACCGAAGGTGCCAACAATCACTTCGGAAAGGTCCTGCTCACCTATGCCACAAATATGGCAAAAACAAGTTTGACCCGGCAGAAGGACATGAAAAAAATGTCCGAAGTGTTGGAAAAATTGTCAAAAACCACTTAATAAGCAAACCTTGCAAAGGCTTTGCATGTTCTTCTATCATCGATTTCAAATGAAGTCCTTCAAAACCATTTTTTGGAGATTCTCAAGAGCGCCATGCATCCGGAACATTCACAAACGTACGGCCCCGACGACTAGTATTCACCATCTATTCTTGAAACAAAAACATGTCATGAAAGGTTTGTAACCCCGCAGATTTCGTGTCTCAAACTCGGCTCCCACCATGACGTTCAATTGCGCAAATTGGTTTTGGAACATTGTGCCTTGGCCAGATGCCGACAGCGAACCAGAGCGTGCCAGCACCAACCAGCTTGAGGGCAAGGCCGCGCGGCCTTGAGTGGCTGGATATTTGGTTTTCAAAAATTCGCTGATGTCAGGATGTGGTTTTGGATCAAAATTCGATCACCACCTTGGTGTGTGAACCAAACATCTAACTTTGTAGAAAATGTTCATCATCCCTTCGTCAGATGGTTTAAAATGATCAACCCCGATTTCTTGAGATCGCGAACGACCAACCTATTTTGTGTTTCCAAAACAGCACCCAAATGATTTGACCTATTTGCCAGATGGGAAACTTATGCCAAAAAAATGCAAGTTGGTTTACAACCCCATTTGACATTATGTTTCTTTGTATATATATATAAATAAATGATACAAGCAAATGCACATACATTGCACCATCAATCCTAGTTGGTTTGATTATCCCCTTCCGACAGGTGATATGGTTGTTATTGTGTTTATTGCACCCGTGCCAGGCGCATCTCCAGCGAGCGTTGGAAAAAATTGAGAAGGAAACTCCACTGCGACCGACCAAATTTGGGTTTGTTAAAAAAAAAATGCGGCAAAATACAGAAAAACATAAATTTAATCATCATTCTACCTATTAAACTGACCTCTTGGGAGGATACCTTATTCTGAAAACACCAATTTTTGTCCTGGGTTTTCCCAGGGATGATTGAAATCCCTAGTGCCTTCCCATAGTAACCTTTTCATTTAACAAATGGGTCAAAAACTTCATGAATAGATCCAATAAATACCATTTCACCAGGATTATGGTTTAATTACGAAAAACCATTCAACCATGTGTGGTTGATATAGGAATTTTGAGACTGAAACGTGGTAAAAACAACCCAAACATTGACCTGACGTCTTTTTTTATATATAATTTGGATGCAAGACGTTTTTTTTGGTTTCTCAAGACACAGTCCTCAACTCTGCGCCTGGGTCAAAAACATGGTTAGTTTTCCCATATTGTGGGATAGTCATCAATCCATTCATAGGGATTGATATACCCATTGTAAGAATTTCCATTGTGGGATGGGTGACCATGACACATATGAGGCTACTCAGCCCTTCCAGGTGTTCTGAAATGGATTGCAATCTGTGCTGTTTGAGCAACTGACCGTATTACTGGATGTTGACCCAGAACAATGGATGGACATCAGTTGGCATCCATTCGTTCATAGGCATTAAAGTGACAAGGAGTCTTTGATTTTTTACTAAATATTTAATGTGACCAATTTGCTGGTTGCATCCCAATTTGTTGCCAGTGCAATCCCCTGTTTCTGTTGGTCAAGTCCCATTTGATTCAGTCCCATTTTTCTGGACAACTCCCAGAGGGTTGCGGTTTTGTCTGTTAGGTCAAAATATGGACACAAATTTTCCAGATGTCCATATTTTTCATGTTCTGTTTAGGACCCCCATGGCACCATGGACCCTAAAAAACCTCCCTTGGCTTGGTTTCGAGGACTCCATGCGCTACAAACAATGGGCCGCCAAGCCTTGGCTTGGCAAAGATGGTGAGGTGGGAATGCTGGGAATGGTGGGACTGGTGGGAACCCAGGAAATTCTGGCCTCAAGCGGTAAGGTGATGGAATTGGGCAGTGTTTATTTCAACATTACTAAGAGGATCATTTGTAATAACAGTAGGGATGTAGAGAGTAGTTCGTCTTCTGGTGAATACCCGTTGATATTTTTTTCCCCGGGAAAGACACACATGCTTGAAAACCAACAACAAGGTTTTGTTTTGCAGGCGGCAACTCAGGTTCATTTCTGTGCGAATTTCAGTACAAAAGCGTTGCAGACTGGAAATAAACTTTTCTTGCCAAGACCGAACCTTTGGCTCTAAAGGTAACTGTTCAACCACAAAACTCAGAACTAAACGTTTTACCCTTGGGTTTGAAACATGGTGCCGCATGGTGCCCGCTTCCAAACTTGAATTTTAGCTACAAAATTCCTGTGCAAAGTCCCCAATCTGTGACCAACAAGCATGGGCTGCTTATGAAACAGCAGAAACGGGGATAGGGACCAACATAGTATTGGGGAACCCACAGCAAAATATTGATGTAAGAACCAATAGAAAGTAGAACATAACCGGTACAACTGGTGTATATATATATATACATAAATAATGTACATATATGTACATACCCTCCGGCACTTGAAACTCCCGATTTATAGATTAGTTTCTGATTAAAGCCTCCATATATATATATATATTTTTCCCCCATTGCCACGTTGTTTACCAGAGGGTATGTACATATATGTATATATATATAAATATGTACAAACATACACGTGTGTACACAGATATGTTACTATACTCCGAAAGCCAATAGTGAATATACTTGGTTCCCCCTGGCAATGCTAAGTCGATTGAATGCCTATCACTTGGTTGCCCAAGACGCCAGGTGAGCAATGCCACAAAATTCTCTGTGCTTGATTGTTTACATGGTCTAGTTGGTTCATATGGATTACATACAAGCAAATAAGCAAAAAAAACAACCAAACAAATAACCAAGCAAGCAAGTAAACAAGCAAGCAAGCAAACGAGCAAGCAAGCAAGCAAACAAACAAACAAAGACATACAAACATACAAACATACATACGAAGATACTGAACTACCTATATCTACCCATACCTACCTATACTCACCTACATTTACAAAATCCTACCTGTACCTCCCTATGGCAACCTAAAGCAATCTAGAGGTACGAAAAACTGATTCAATACGCAATACCAACACACCGACAGAGAGGAATCCTGCACATCCTGCACCTGGCCAGCATTTTTGGGCTCAGGTGGTATGGTCCAAGAGCCGTGTCTTCTTTGCCAAAGTGGTGGTGAGTCAAAGCTTTGAGACCTTCATGGGCATTGTGATCTTTGTCAACCTGGCGTTGCTGGGCATCGTTTCGCCCTAACCACCCACCACAGCCTTGTTCGGGTGTTCCCCAAAAACCTGGGTGACTGATGTTTGTCCAGCGTTCTTTGGCTAGATGTAAACGGTTCACAGACATAACGTCAAAGAAAAACATATGGATGTATCTGACATAGACGTGTTCAGTATTAGTAGTTTATATTTCTATTATCATCATTGTGAGTATATATATATATATATGTATGTATGTATGTATGTACGTACGTACGTACGTATGTATGTATGTAGGTACGTATGTACGTGCGTGCGTATGTATGCATGGATGTATGTAATGTATTAATGTATGTATGTATGCATGCATGCATGTATGTAATTAATTAATTAATTAATTAATTACTGTATGTATGTATGTATGTATGTATGTATGTAATGTATGTATGTAATGTATGTATGTATGTATGTATGTACGTATGTATGTAATGTATGTATGTAATGTATGTATGTAATGTATGTATGTAATGTATGTATGTAATGTATGTATGTATGTATGTATGTATGTATGTATGTATGTATGTAATGTATGTATGTAATGTATGTATGTAATGTATGTATGTAATGTATGTATGTAATGTATGTATGTAATGT
>Ga0126342_10023006_pt1 | contig 10238 bp, 5 predicted proteins | sample Cyp1metagenome_FD_92528 | JGI IMG/M metagenome (GOLD analysis project Ga0126342, IMG submission 92528) | Coral microbial communities from Lord Howe Island, Old Settlement Bay, Australia - Cyphastrea 1 metagenome | ecosystem: Host-associated > Invertebrates > Cnidaria > Coral ... | reverse complement strand
CAAGCACCTTTCGGTCCATCAGTGGCTTCGCTCTGCCATCCCTCATTCACAACAACCAAGCTCTCCTATAGGTTTCCTATTTTTGAAACTTCCGCCACCGCCTTGTGCGGTACTACTGGTAAAGGGCGATTTATATTACTGTAATAAATCATGCATGACCATGGTTTCAGAATTACCAGCATGTCAAGTTGTGATTAATAAACCGGTTTTAGAAACCATCAAGTTGTATTAAACCAATAAATCAATAATAATAAACACAGAATAAAGGGATGATTATATAATCCCATCTCAAGTTGTGATTCATAAACCGGTTATGATTGTTTATGGTGATTATATATATATACATATAATCATAGCAATCCCAGGAATTTTACGTTTATGTGCTTTTATTGTGATTTGTTTGGTGGGATTTTCTGGGATTGTGCGGGATTCTCTGGGGTACATGGCCCAGAACTGATTTCGATGATTCACCTACTAATCAAATTCAAATTGGTGATTTTTCCAAGTTGCAAACTGCAGCACATTGTAAACCGAAAGTACAACCATCATCAACTAAACACCAACCATAAACCAACAGTTTATCCAGCAACTCTTCGTTTTGTTTCTCCAAGCATCTCATGTGTCAGGTAGGCTGCCAACTCTCGTCGCTCCCGTTCCAGCTCGTCCGCGGCCTGAAAAACGCTTCTCTCAGCTGGTGGGTGATGCCAACCAAAACTGGTGCAAGCGGTTAATCTCTGGTTCTTATGTTCTGTAACAGTTTGCGATGGAAAAGGGGCCATTTAGTGCATGTAGAATCCTTTATAGATGTTTTACCTATTTAAAAAAAAATCAATAGCTATGTTAAATTACCAAAGTAGCAGCCCGGATCTTTGATGATTTTTGGCAAAACACCTCAGAACTTCTGAGAATAGGGAAAATATTCGTTCGGACCATAGCTGAACAATAGCTGAACAACGTTTGCAACAATCTTTCCAGGCCCAATTTGTGGAGGAATCAGCTTCCAGCGTAGCCTCCATGGTTCCTCCCAATAGGCGGTAAAGGTTGGTCCTCAGCATACTTCAAGAAGCCTCCCCTGGGGCATACCCAAAGATTTCGAGGATGCCCTACAGTTGGGTGCCTTCTGGTCATCAAGCATGACTTGCTGGATAATTCCCACATCAAGTTCGATGATTGGCCCATTTACCACAAAGACTTCCATGTACTTTGACCAGGGAACTATGTCTGATTGCCGACCTGTGAAAGTGCACCATCTTTGAACACATGTTTATGTTTCTCCCATGTGGAAGCTTTTGATTTGAAGTGTGTGCATTATGAGGTTTGATATCTAATACTGGGACTTGATGGGGATAAGAAGGCATTTTTTTCTGGCAGCCTGGTATGAAACAAACAACGCCAACAAATTGCGGCAAATATCACGCATTGATATCATGACACCTATGCAACGGATGTGCACGTGCACATGCACTCGCCAACTTGCCAAGCAACTTGGCAGTGGATGTCAGCGGGTAGCCTGGTGATTCGCATCAAAGTGGCCGGAAAAAACGAAGCAAACATCAAACCACCCCTCCTTCTATGTAGTTGTGATCCGTTTCTTGGAGATATCCGACAACTGGATATCATATGATATCATCTGGTGGTATACCTACCCCTCTGAAAAATCATGGAGTTCGTCAGTTGGGATGATGACATTCCCATATATCATGGAAAATAAAACGGTTCCAAGCCACCAACCAGTTACAGTATGCTACCCTTTTTGTGGGTAAATTCCCCCATTCCACCACGATACACAAAAGGACCCAGCCAGTGACCCACCCAAGGAACATGGTTCAGGACGGTCGCCCACCACGAAGTTGCATTTGAATGGAGTCCTGTCCAGTTTCATCCAAGTTATTGGGCCTGGTAAACCTACAAAAAACGATGGAAAAATCCACCATGTTTTATGGGAAAACTCACTATTTCTATGGCGATTTTCAATAGCTATTTTGACATAACCAGAGGGTATTTGGGCATTTTTCATGGAAACCAGTGGTGTTTCAAGGGAATGATACTGATAAGGGGAAACCAATTAAGTGAAAAAGGCTCGAAAAGGGTACCGCAATTTTCAGAAACATCCATTTGCATATCTGCCACGCTAAAAGTTCTTGATTCTTGAGCTTCTGAAGAAATGTGGGTTTTGCTGAGTGGTTTCAGGACATTGCCCTGCAGCTTGCAAGGTTTACGCAAGTTTATTCAATGGCCAAAACACGATTCATTTTTGCTTCTCCATCCCATCCTATCTATGTCTACAAAAATAAACACACAAACACACACACACATACAGTGAATGGAAGAATTCCTGCACCACCAAAAGGATGGTTGAAACCCATAAATAATGGGATGTTTACCACCTTTCAACGGGTGCAGGATTTCTTCCATCCACAGTATCATAACCTTTAGATACACATGATTTCACATACTTCCAAGCTTGGGCTCATCATTGCAACCCCCAAGTTGGTCCCAATCGGACTGGCCAGTGGACTGGTTTTTGAGATGATCGTGATGGAAGGCTACTGATGAACCACAAAAGCATTCGATACTGTTGGAATATGTAGTGTATATAAATATATAATATATAAAAAGTATATATATATACGTATATACATATTTATACTGTATAGCACATTCGCATGTATATATAATAATATGTTATCAGGCTTTCCGCAAGATTTCGTGTCCCCAATAATGATCATCTACAAAAAGAGGTCGGGGCCAGTGAACACTCAGTCGTACCAAACGACCAATCGAACTCATATGAACTCATCAACCCTTTGCTCTATCAGTCCCTACAGCATGCCCTTAAAAACAGTGGTGAATATGTCCCACGAATCATCAGGTTCAAATAGCTACTGTACATATATAATCTTCAAATCGTGCATATAAAATTTTAACTGAATCATTTTCCATAGCTACGTTGAATTATCAGAGGATATCCCGGTTATTTTTCATTCTAGTCTCATGGTCAGTTGTGCTTAGTTTTGCCCAATAGCCAATCAGTAGGGCTATTTTCAGTGGCTCAGATTAGTTTATGTGGAAAAGTGTTTCCAGGATATTAGTTCAATGATGATCTGGTTGGTGGTATACCTACCCTCTGAAACATATGAAAGTCAGTTAGGCTTATTATTCCCAATCTATGGGAAGTCGTAAAATTCCATGATATTCCATGGTTCCAGGCACCACCAACCAGTGATGTTTCCTCCATGATTTCCAGGTATCCAAGGTATAGATTCTATCTATTAGAAAAGGCTTTGAAACCCATCATGTTCACCACATGTTTCGCAAAACATGGTTGGTCCAACCACCATTTTCTACCAGCTTTGAAGGTCATATCCAGCATGTTTCATGGTTAAACCACCAATTGTTCATGGTTAAACCGTCAAACCATGTCAAACCACCATTTTTCATGGTGAATTCCAACATCTTTCATGGTTCAACAACCCTAAACCCAAGCTCTGCTGGCACCTGCACATGGGACACGTGACGCTAGGGCATCCCGCACACTCCGCGGAGCGTTGCACCCGCAAGCCGCAGCCCGGGCAGGGCTCAGAGGAACGAAGCCTAGGATCTAAAGGGGATTAAGTTAAGTTAGCAATTTATAGTTGATTTACCTTTAAAACAGGGTGAATTTCCATATAGTTGTGTTAGTTTTCCAGGGTAATAAGTTGTTCGAAAGTGGGGTTATAACTAGCTTAATGTGGGTAAAACAATGCCATAAATCACCAATGATTGGGAATGGTTGATACCGCCTATAAAAATGGTGATAGGTGGATTTATAACCATCAATATGACTAATACTACTGTGGATAGAAGAAATCCTGCCGGTTGGCAGATGGTATATCACACTATAATCCATAAAGTTTCATAGGAATCCCAAAAGTTACCAACTGGGTTAATTATGTCATGATCATTAATGGGAGTAAAACAATGCCATAAACCACCCATGACTGGGAATGGTAACCATAGCACCTATAAAAATGGTGATTTGGGTGATGGTTTATTATTGTTTTACCCACATTGAGTGAAGTTAGCTATTAACATCTATTATATAACTAACAATTGAACACTTCTTTGTTAATCCCATTAGTGAATTATAGTCAATCATAGTCATATACTTAACTAACAATCATGATCCCAAACATTGTTAACATGAAACTTACAGTTATTTAGTTAACTGATGCGATTAGTTACTTTACATGACCCCCTTAAGATGAATATATTAATATCTCTTAAGTTAAATCGTTTGGATGAATGATCCCATAAAAGGATAAAACTAATTATCGGCAATTATGTCCCTTATTCATGCGATTATGAGTAACTTGAGTTTCATGGAGTTATTTAATAGCGGAATGTTTTCATGAATCCCATTATTACCCTCTGGTAAAGAAACGATTTACCCAGCTATAAAATGGTGGATCTTTCCATAGTTATGTAAACGTTTACCAGAGGGTACCCTCTGGTTATTTAACATAGCCATGGAAAATCACCATTTTTAATAGGCAAACCATCTATAAATGGGCCATTTTCCATGGCTATGTTAAATAACCAAAGGCAACTCACTTAATTTAATTTGTCGGGAACATCTACCCGTTTACGGACTCAATTCATGGGATTTTTCCATGATCCCAGGCCGTCCTTTCCGGCCGAGTTTTCATGGATTAAACTGAAAAATATGGGATAATTCAACATGCAATAATTTAACTTAATAAAGCTTAAATAATTAAGATTATCCCAAAGTTAATTAATTAAATTTCATTAAGTTAACTCATCCCACTAATTTGAATATATTAACTATTTGATATCACGCTCGAGTATTTAATTACATCAACCCCATTCAACATGATCAACTATGAATGGTGTTAAGTATCAACTTGGGATTAACGCAACTAAGTATCAACTTAACTGTTAATAAATTTATTTTACAAATGATCAGTGTTCAAAACCCCTGTTGGCTGATGTTTATACAGGGTTATACCATCCAATATATAGTTGCACGGGGGATTATCAAAATCTATTCTGATAATCCCATTCTTATACAGCCAATCAGCATAACGGGACGACAGAGGGTTTTGAACACAGCTCAGGTTAATACAAAAAGTTTTTATATGTATCTAGTATCAACTTCGAATGATCACCAATGTTCTAAGACTTGAGTCAAATCAACCAATTTAGTTAGATTAACAATTACAATAGTTGATCATGAGTTACAATAGTGGAATTAAGGGGATTAACTTCAGCATCAAAACATGGAGTAGCTATTAAAGCCAACAATCGAATTATAATGAACTCATACTCAATTTCAACCAATGGTTACCAAACCACCAAGAAATCATTGGTTGGAAATCGTCTACCTTAATTTAACCAATTAAATTATTAGTTAAGAGTTGCACGAAGGATTTAGCTATCAAAAAACTATATACAACAAAGAATAAGTTCAGTAATTTATGAAATAATTGAGTCAAGCCACCAATATCCATCAGTCATCGATTAACTCACATACGACCACCACTATAATTATCATCATCCGGATAATGTATAGGAAGATCCCATCACCAAACAAGCAGTTACGTAAGAATCATCGACTCGTGATTCTCCTCAAAGCTCCATGTGGTTCAGTATGCCAATTGCCATGTTTGCTTCAATTGAATAATCAAAGAAACTGAATTATAGAATTTAGATTTATGAAGATTAGTATTTAATAACCATAGCTACAGTATATATAGATTCTTCACTAAAATAAATTTGACAATGGTCCTTCTCCAAGACAATTTGGGGATGAGCCCCAAGGATCATCCGTTTTTTCCGAACCTTCTCAATTTATTTCGGAGTTCCTATATATATATGTATATAATATAAACCTATATACTTATATATATATGTATATAAATACATATAATTATACATCCAAATATATATATATATATCGATAAATAAAAACATCTATATATATAATATAGAAATGTAATATGGAAATGCAACTAAGGTACGAATATGTATCGACCTCTCCTTTTCTCACCTTCCAGGCCGTACCAAGGGACAAGTATAGCACTGATTTCGCTTCGTCGTCGCTGGTGGCATCCATCACTGCCTGACGATTCTGGAAGTAACCTGATGATTCTATGACCTTTAACTTGTGGCCGTTTGCTTTTACTCAAATTATCTGATTCTGTTGAGCTGGTACAAAATTCTTGGGCATCTGTCATGACATCTTCTGCATGGTGGGAACATCGGGTGAGTTTGCGCCCTTGTTCTTTTCAATGTGAAACTGCTCAAATCCACGAAGAAGCAGAGATGGGAAGCATCCAACGGCGAGCAATCAAGGGTGGCCTCTGTTCTACTCATTGCAACAAAAAGAACCTATTGCTAAAGTTCGCCTATTAATAATTATTAATATATATATATATATTTATTCACGATTATTAATGCATATATTAGTTCCTATCTGTCCTCAATTTCCCAGGGGGATCACTCACCGTCCACGGCCAAAAATCCAGTCCCTTCCAGGGACACCGCGGTAGCCTGACATGCTTGGCTGGTCAATGGCAAGGTCAAGACCCCCACGTCGCGAAAGTCCATGCCTCGGTCCATGCGTATATGTTAGACGTATATGATACATATGTATGACACATTATGATATACATATATATATATATATGTATATATATGTATATGTATATATACATATGTATATATCTAAGCATATACATAGTTGATAATCATATGCGATATATATATAGTATATATACAGAGAGAGAGAGAGAAATACCAGAAAGGATAGAAAGGGAGTTTACCACTATTTTAGTAGGCTTTGACTTTTCTATCTTTTTGGGGGTTGCTAACTGCGTATGTCCATCCCAAAGTCAATTAACAATGATCAAATGCAATTCTTGGTAATTTATAATAATTCACCGACCTGAAATAAGACCATCTTGGGATAATTCCACTTACTAATCATTCCATATCCAATCAGGTCACGATGTGAGGTCACTATAATTCATCCAGAATTATGGCTATCCCTCCATGCATCCAACGGTCACCCATTGGCCGTCCAAGCTGGTTAAAAAAAACTTGCTGGAAATCCCCATGTCTGGTGGGCACTTATCGACCTACCAGAAGTTCACACGAACTCTGCAACTTGGAGGCTATCCGGCAGCATGAAAAAACCTGGCCGCAAGAAGGGCTTTTAGAAAAATTGCTCTCCTGAAGTTGGCACCATACCAGCCTTTAGAAATCATGGCTAGCTGGGAAATCCCCTGTACATGGGCATTCAAGTTGGGGTATAATCTCTAAAGTCTAATTGTGTAATTTTCATTCATTTTCCATAGCTGTGTTTGATTACCGGATGGCAAATCAACTAAAAAACTCCGCGGAAAACATTTCTCTCTCGATTGATATTGCTTGATATTGCTTGCACATTAAGTACTAATAAATAGTTCCAAGAAAAAAGTGCTGTCTCACAATTGGGATTCCAAACATGGCACAATTAACATAGAAAATTACAGTTTCCGCAAATGCCCATCCATCGTGAGAGTTGAAATCCCAACAAGCCAAGCTTGCCGCAGTCTAGCGTCCGAACGAGGAGGGTTTCAGGGTTACAAACTCCTCCAGTCCATCAAAATACTGGTACTCAAACATGGCAATGGAACATTTAACATACAGTAACCATTTATACAAAGTGGGGCCCCCAAACGATAGCTAAGTTGGTGAACATAACTCCAATTTCACTATTGTTTATGGTACCTATAACTATAGTATTCATGGGGTTTATAAACAATCTAACATCACTGGAGGGCCCCACATTGGTTTATAGATGGTTCCATGATTTATAGATGATTTTATAAATAACCATTTATTCATGGGAAAATCATTGATAAATTTAACATACAGTAACCATTGATAGATGATTTTCCCATGAACAAACCACCGTTTTTCGTTGGTGGGATTTCCCAGCCGTTGATTTTCCACCGTTGAGCGAACTGGTGTCGCTCCAAAACCTCGAAGCGCAAATCCATGGTGGGTTGGAAGCTCCACATAACTACCCAAATCAGGCTATGTCTTCAAATTAGGCCCTCTGAAATCAATAGAAACCATATAATTTTCAACATTTCCATCGTTTTCACAGCCATTTTATGGGATTTATCACCATTGTCATCAAAAAACATGAAAAAATCACACGCAATCCATCGCAATCGCCTATATTTGATGGACAAATCGAAAAAAAAAACATCAAATAAATCTCCACAGATCTCCGAAGTTCCCAGGATTTCCCAGGATTTCCCAGGATTTCCCAAGTCACGGATCATCCAACAACTAACCCCCAGCCCCCAGCCCCCATCCCATCATCATTCCACCTTTCAGCGCGTGCTGCGCGAAGATCTTTCGTCGCAGGTGGAGCTCATTGACCATGGTGGTGAACGAGGCGTATTTCACCGTCATGCCGTAGCCTCAGCTTCGCATTAGTGGAATCCAGTTGTTTGATAGGTCGCCGATTTTGCCATGAAAAAACGATGGGAATGTTACCCGTTTACGGTACACGTTTACATAACTATTGGACATCACCACTTTAATGGGTAAGTCAACTATAACTGGGCCATGGCTTCCATAGCTATGTTAAATTGCCAGAGGGTAAGTTTTACAAGAATCGCTTTCAGTGTTTCATTGGCTTGCGGGAACACGATGTAACATTTTACTACACTATCCAGCGGTGAATGGAGGGGTGAAGGCAGCCATGGCTATCCATATTCCAGTGGGGAAGCGCTTTGGAGCTACTGAAAGTTCCAACCGCTAATGACAGAAGCCACCGGATCCGATGGAGGCTACAGTCAGAAGCCAGCAATTGGGCTTGCGCCTCCAAACCCACCATGGAGCGGATCGATGATTCAAGAACCCAACTGTCATGTGGGGAAACTCTGCTCCGAAAAGCTGGCCTTTAGCTCCGAACTCCAAAAAAAACGGAGAGTTTGTCAATTCGGAAATCTGCTTGATGTGTGGTAAAGTTTGTGGGATGATAGCCATGGCTTGCACCTGGATCGTGGGTTTGCTTTCGAGGCGCCAAACATGAAGCGCCGAATATCGCTTAAATTGATGTATCCCGCGCGCATTGTGTCCTGAGCAGCCAAGGATATGAATAGAATCACACCCTCAAGGGGAACTGCTGCTGTTGCAAACATACGGTGGGTGGAAGAAATCCTGCACCACCTGGGTTGCTTGAAACCCTATGAACAATGGGATAAATCAACTATCAACTGGTGCAGGATCTCTTCCATCCACAGTATTAAGTATCTCTCTATCTGTCTACCTGTCTATCTTTCTGGCTGTCAGTTGATCTGTCTGTCTATCTGTCTATCTGTCCATCCATCTATTGTTCTTATCCTTCTTATCTATCGATGGATCTATTTATTTGTCTATCCATATGCATATATGTATGACCCATATACAGTATGTATACATACGTAATAATTATGTGTATATATATATAAAAATAATTGTATATACATACACCTTACATATATATATATAACGTATATAACAATATAACTCTCTATGCAATTCTATCCATGTCTGAAAGGATGTCTCACTGAGTGGAAGAAAAACATCACTTCGCCCATGCAGCGAAGGATCAAGCTCAGCAAAAACCTCTTCCACCTCGGGCTGCGAAGTTCTGCAATGATATAGGAAAACCATAGGAAAACCATATGAAATGGAGGTTTACCATCTGCTTATTTAACACAGCGAACTGGAACATCCTTTATAAATGGAGGTTTTAATGGGAAAATCATTTCAGGAATAGTTCTGTTCAGTATATGCTGGCTTCGCCATCTTTACCACTGAAACTCAAGATGATCAAGAGACTCGAAATTTTGAAAGAATCGAAGCTACCAGTGAAGCCTATAGCAAATGGACAGGTTGAACTCCCAAATATTCTCGGCTTCGGATTCCAGTGGCAGCACGATGAACCTCACGCCACCCAGGTGCAGTGCAACACGCTGGCATAAGCGACTTCAGATCTTCCACCTCAGCGATTCTGCGATTCGCAGCAAAGGTCATCACTTTGAAATGTCGAAACACCTGCTAGTATTATATATTACAAGGTGGTGCCCCCCAGTTATAAGTTGGTTTATAAGCCCATTAACTATAGATATATCACCTATAAACCATAGTTATTGGAGTTATAAACCAACTTAGCTATCTTGGGGGCACCACCT
>Ga0126342_10023005_pt1 | contig 10238 bp, 9 predicted proteins | sample Cyp1metagenome_FD_92528 | JGI IMG/M metagenome (GOLD analysis project Ga0126342, IMG submission 92528) | Coral microbial communities from Lord Howe Island, Old Settlement Bay, Australia - Cyphastrea 1 metagenome | ecosystem: Host-associated > Invertebrates > Cnidaria > Coral ... | reverse complement strand
GGATTTTATTTTATTTTTTATTTTTTTGGCAGCCTTGAGCGCGAACCTTCACTGTGGGAAAACACTTGGCCTTGAGAAATCCTTCGAACATGGGAAAGTTTTCCAGGAATACGGTTGGGAAACAAGGACCTTTGAGGAGGGGAAAAAGAAAGCACCTTTGATACAGGGAGGAGGGTTGAGACAGGCACATGCCATTGAGAAGGTAGAAAACCCTTCATCCAGACTTTTGAATGTTGATTCTAGTTACTACTAGTTACTACCCTTCATCAAGATTTTCTGCTTCTTTTGTCCCACAGGAAGGGGCCCACAGTTATAAGTTGATTTATATAGCTCCATCTAATCATAGATATCCGCAATAGATCCAACAGTTAGCCAATTTAGAACCGACGTAATTACCTAGCATCAACTATAAATCCCAATTTGTTGCTGATGAAATCCTCCTTTTGAGTTTACACATTGGTGCCCCCTAGTGTGTTTGTTGGTTTAAATACCCCATTCACTATTTCAAAATCCTACTGTATTAACCTTATTTTTGTCAAGCAACAGTGTGGATGGTTGCGAAATCCACAAGTTGCTGGTTTCAAGTTTATCCCATGAGAATCCCATGGGAAAAAACAGAGTTTCATATACCTACCACCTGTTACCCCCTGGTAAACTTTTACATAGCTATTGAAAATGGGATTTTGTATATATAATGGGAAAATCCACTATAAATGGCCATTTTCAATAGTTTTTTGTAGTTTTTTGTATGTTTACCGGAGGCTACCACCTATCTACAGGGCCCGGCCAGGTCAGGTTCGGTCCCAACCGCGCCCTTGAGTGCAGCTCGATGCCCTTCCCCCGCACGCGTTCGACGAAGGTCTGACCCACCAGGAAATAGCCCAAGGTCACCTGTCTGACATTTTTGGAGAGAGAACCAGCCCAAAACATTTACCCTCTGGTAAACTAACATAGCAATGCAAAATCACCATTTTTAATGGGAAAATCCACTATTAATGGCCATTTTCAATAGCTATGTTAAATTACCAGAGGGTAATCATAGGGTCAATCATATTATTGGAATATTATTGGAATATTATTTGAATATATACTGTTAATAATGGTTAATATGTGGTTATTATATATGGTTAATGATGGTTAATAATAATCTGGTTGGTGGTTTTAACCATCTGGAAAAATATGAAAGCCAATGGGAAGGATTATCCCGTATATTATGGAAAAATAAAAAATGATCCAAACCACCAACCAGCAAAACATATGGAAAAAATATTGGTTAGTAATGGTTTATCGATATTAGACAAATGGAAAAAAAATGATAAACATTGTTGGTCATGGTTAGTAAGTGATGAATCATGGCGAATAAATGCGAATAATATGATGAACGACCAGTAAACAAATATTGCATAATCTTGCTAAATAGTAATGGTTAGTAGCCTCCTGTAAACCTGTAAACGTTTACATAGATGTGGAAAACCCCACATATTTATAGATCATGTCCCTCGGTTCCCCCACGGGTTTTCCACATCTATGTAAACGTTTAACCTAGGCTAATCCTTTGCTGGATTGGTTGAAGGGAAAAGCCCAGTTGTTTGGGGTTTCCTGTAAATTATCACTGAACCCGTAAACCATCTGGTTATGACTAACATCGCCATGGAAAATCACCATGCTATTAAGAATAGTAAACACTCTATTTCTATGGGCCATCTATACCATGGCGAACTGTTAGTCATAACCAAAGGGTAAACCAATTGAATGAATCCTAAGAGCTGCCCGGATGTAACAATGGATTTAACTATGGATTTAACTGGAGGGGATGCCCCATTTTTGTTGCTTGGTGCCTATTCCGTTCCGAAAAGGAACTGAGCCTGTGGCTATGAGTCATCAGGATTAAGCCCTCAAACATGGTGATATGTGTTCAACAAATCAATTGATATTGCTGGTGCACCAGCATTTACAGTCCCCATTTGTTGGGTTTCTTCATGGTTCTTCCATTTCTTCCGGAGTTCAAATCACCTTGACTCGGATGAAAAGCCGCGAATTTCTGCTTGGTACTTTTCTTGTGCCACCCTCCTGAGGAAAAAGTCCATGATCATCATTTCCAGGCAAACAGCATGAAAAATAGACTTCTTGAGACCACCACCAGAGATAGGATTCATGATCACCACTTTATGCGAATGTATAACCTCCCTATACTGCACCAAGTATCCGCAAATACCACTTATCAGCCGGAATGGAACCATATATCATCAACAGAGAGGCGCGGGTAGACCCTAATTTGATGGCCTCTGCATGACTCTGCAAAAATGAATTTCATGTTGGACATTGACATGGTGATTTTGGGGTCTATGGTAAACCATGGTAAACCTATAGGATGGTATTAATCCCTTTGTCCTATTACTAAAACTCCCCCAAATCAAAAAAAATAGGATTGGTGTAGCACTTCCTATTTTTTTTGGGTGGGCATGGGTGGGCTAAATTGGATTCTTAATTGCGGTAATTGAGAATCAATAGGAGAACAGGATGGTGAAACAATGGGTTCAACACCCTATTATTAATAAAAATAGTTTGCCACCTGGATGTTTTTTATTAGGCCCATCTCACAAGTTTTATTGTTATTTTCATTAAAGGTTTTCAATGGAATATTAGGGGAAAGCTTCGAAATCCAGTTTTTGGCAATAGTCTAAATAGCCTTTAATAAGGGATTTAAAAAAAATGAAATCATGCTTGTTTATTTGTATTATTGAATACTCCCTAATAATGAAAATAGAATAAAATAGATCACCGTGTTTAGCATTTGGGGGAGGGGGGGTTTTGGGAATAGGGAGAGAGGATTATATTTATGATATTTTATGATTAATTACTCGGTATCTCAAGAAATTGCACATGAAAATTTCTGGCTGTCTCACTCCCTTCAACCAGGTGACGATGGGTGCAAAGAGACCCTCAAACACTTGCTGGGACAAAGGTGCCTTAGGCCAGTCCAAGGGAGGCCGTGAAGCAAGACTTGCCAGGACTGGCTGATGTTTAAACATCGGCCAACCAGAATGGAGATGTAGGATGAAAAAGCCAACATCAACAAACAGGGGGGGTCACCAACTTAAATCAATGGATTGGTTTAAGGGAAATTCTTAACAGGAAACCATGGTTTTTACCATCGAATATGACGGGGTTTCCTGTAATTTTTCCCATCATCCAATTCTGTGATGAAATATGCCAATATATTTCAATGATGGATTGCACAAAGGGTACGCTATGTTTGTTGCTTCACGTTTCAACTTACATGTTGGGCCCCCTTCAAGGGGACCATTCTAGGTAGATCGTCCCGTACCGCCTGGGTCAAACGTAGGTTGAATGGTAGGTTGATGGGTCACTTGATGGCTTGATTGTTTGCCACGACGGAGAAATATGAACCCAGCTAGATGGTGTTTTTAAGCAAAGTATCTAGGATGATCCACGCCAACAATACTATGCCGGACTAATCAATACAAACCCACGCAAATTGGTAGTATAATGTATTATCAGTACAACGGACAACGTCCAAGAATTGTGATATGCCAGATATCAATCGATACAGTCACACGACCTGTTCATAGCCACCCTAGAATGGCATCACCACATTCCAGTAGGGTTTCTAGGGAAAGAATCAACACCTGTAACAACAAACCCATGGGCGGATGAGAAAATCAATAAACATCACCTATAAAAACATATCCGTTTGAGTTGCGTATCATGATTTTCCGTTCAAAAATGATGGTTCTTCGCCAACAAGCTGTTCGACTTGCATGTGGTCAGCCGGACTGAAGAGAATTGTCAGTTTCTGATGATTTAAGGTATTCAACTAAGCTATATAATATATATATATAATTATATATATAACTATGTATATAAATGTTGGAATTTATCAAGCATGGACCCGGCATGACCTGGCTCCATAAGAACTTCCCCCTCTTTCAAACATGTAAAAAAACTGTGCTTCCGCACCACCACCTTCTTTCTAGCCTTGGCCTGGAAAAGCCCACAGACCATGAACTTTCTTATGGGCTTTGGACGAATTTGGGATCACGTGGTCAAAAACAGGTTTGTACTGTTTGATGAAGTAGTAATTCCAACCCAGGCTTGATAAACCCTGCTTGAATTCGGGAGGTTCCAGAAAAGTGATCGTTTGATCTAGTTCCCTGGCTCCAGTGAGACCCAATAGTCTTTGATGTCCAGTCATTTTAGGTAATTTCCCTACAGACGCCCACAGATTTCGGATAATTTCTAGTGATTGATTTCCTACAATTTCTAGTCGGATTTCTAGTCAAGTTTCTAGGCAGATTTCTAGTGAGATTTCTAGTCAGGTTTCTAGTATTTTCTAGTCAGGTTTCAAGTCAGATTTTCTAGTCAGGTTTCTAGTTCTTGTATTTTCTAGTCAAGTTTCTAGACAGATTTCTAGTCAGGTTTCAAGTCAGATTTCTAGTCAGATTTCTAGTAACTAGTATTTTCTAGTCAAGTTTCTAGTCAGGTTTCTTCTCATTTCCAACAGATTTCCCCAGATCTTCCCACTTCTGATCCAGAAATCTGCCGAATCTCCACGATCCCCGACGACTTGGCCTTGGCCTTGGCCTTCGCCTTGGCCTCCAGTGACTGGGCCCACCATCACTTAAGATTTTCGCAGTTTCAGAAGGGCGGTGTAAACCATCAACATATTAGGACGTTTTAAGATGACTTTATAAATGACTTTCTTAAAACTAACATTCACTAACATTACCAAAAATTTGACTTTGCTTCACTAACAAAACACCAAGTTTCCCACGTTGTTTGTTTCCAAGAAAAGAAACACATGTTTGCTGGATATGCATCTGGCTTGAACATGTCCAACTCAAAATCAATTGTTCAATCCCAGCTGCATGGTAACCCAACTTCATGGCTTCAGCATCCTAGAAATTCACTCCATCCCGCAAGGAATTCGTCGTTTTTCGTGTCGCCTTTGGAGCAGCCTGTGCCGGCTTTTCATCCACCTGACTCGACATCCAAAGATATCGATATCCAAAAGGGGGTTCTGGTTTCCTAAGATGGGGATACGCCAAAAAATGGATGATTTAGAGATACCCCCCATGTCAGGAAACCTCCATAATTATCTTTTTTTCAATATATATGGATCGATTTGGGGAGTCACCTGTGCCTCACACTAGTGTATCATATCCGAGCCGTGGCCTGACTGGATACATGTGTGGGAACTGATTGATGACTAGAAATCACCAGAAACCGAAGATGTTACAGTCCCTTCCCCCCGAAAAAGTTGAAAAATGTTTTCGATACCCACTTATTTATGTGCCCACAAAATGACTAGATCATACTAGATCCAATACTCAACCAGTATTTCTAGGGAACATTTAAGAAGGGATTACAAGGATTTTCCTAGCTTTGAGGTTCAACATGGAATCCAGCTGACCAACAACTCACTGTGAATTTCCTGTTCCATGGCAACCCTTCCATGCATGTTTTAGCACGACTTTGGGAAGATTCCAACAGCTGATTTGTTTAAAGATAGATAGGAAACAAAGCCCATATCAAAACCATTCAAAACCAACCAGTCATGCCACATTGAAGATAAATGCCATGAAAAAACACATTTATTTGTTGCATTAAAAAATGAATATATGTATATTATATATATACCATTCACCAAAATTTACCTATGAAAACATCTTCCAATACAACCAAAAAAAAAACGCTCCAGGCTTTCCCGCTGCTGCTTGTCGCGGCAATCTCTGCGAGCGCGCGCGAAGCCTGCCAGCTCGATCCACCAGCAATTCATCCAAATTCCAGAGGGATTTCTGAACTTCTGGGCTGTAAAAACTTGGCATATAAGATACCAACCATCCAAGAAAAATATGTTGCCCACCAAGTGGGATTTATATGTCATTCCGGTGATCTAGATGCGGATTAAGAACTTGGGTGAGTAAAACACGTGTGTGTGTGTAAATATATATATATATATATTATATTATATATATATATTATATATATATCATAATTATATATATATATATAATATCTGCATGTACTATAAATTAAAACTAATTATCCCTCGCAAAAGAGGAATTGACGAGCATACATTTTCTTTTTGACCACGCAGGATTTGACCAGAGATAAGATTTGACCCATGAACAGTGGGAAACAGATAGGGGGACCATACCCAAATTGTGATGGGAGAACTTCATATCATCCTGATACGAAATCGCCCTGAGATCGCCTAAATCGCTCGCAATTTCGTCGAATGAAACCATTGAAACTCCAAACATCCCAACCAAATTTCGGGCAAAAAAAAATAGGCATTTTGTTCAGTGCTCAACCAACTTCCATGGAACTTTTTAGGAACCTGTGATATGTGCCACGGAAAAGCCTCAATCTACGGTCATCCAACCACTGGGACAGTTACTGGAACAGACCCACTGGGCTGTTCACTCTGGAACAGTTCCACTAACTTCAGGGGCATAGCGTTGGTAAACTCTCCAATTTGGCTTAAAAATCCATTGAAAAAATCCAACCATCTTTGAATCCGTCAAATCCATATCAAATCGAAAAAGAACATATGTCAAATCACCACTTGTTTTGTTTACCAACCAATATCCATCAAGAACTTCATGCGAAAACTTAGATACTTTTCTGGTTGGTGGTTTCAAAGCCTCTGAAAAATATGAGTTCGTCAAATGGGAGTATTATTCCCAATATATGGAAAAATAAAAAATGTTCCAAAGCACCAACCAGTTTTAGATATCCTACAGGTACCCTCTGGTAAACTAACATAGCGAACTGGAAAATCACCATCTTTAATAGGTAAATCAACTATAAATGGGCCATGACTTCAATAGCTATCTTAAATTACCAGAGGGTAATCATTAGCTGCTTAATTCATTGGTAACATCCTCCATGTTTTGTCGGTCATCCCGTGACCTCGGTGCTGCCAAAGCCAGGCCCAGAGCGAATCCTGTGGATGATGCGGTGATGCGTTGATGCCTATGAGGACGAAAAAAACGTAGAGGTGATTTATCATGATTTATCCCAGTTATGTAGGATTATATATAGAACAAATGCGGAAAAAAATATAGCAATAGCAACAATAGGTTATTAACTAGAACCTACAATAGAGCAATATACAGTTGTTCTATAGCAACAATAAGTTATGTAAGATGTTTCATGTTCGTTTTCAGGATGGCTGCAATCGGCTGTACAATTAAGGTGAAATCCCAGAAAATTCTTAGCCTCGAGCCATTCTTGGTAGATGTCTGGGTCGGGCTACCGATAAAAAATGGTGATCTGGTCCATATGGTGGTATGGGTATGGCTCAACATCAGGGTACCAATGGACCATATGTATGTATATATATATATACCCTCTGGTTATTGAACATAGCCATGGAAAATGGCCCATTTATAGATGGTTCACCTATTAAAAATGGTGATTTTCCATGGCTATGTTAAATAACCAGATCGTATTGGCATATTTAAGTTGGTAACCCCCCGTTTGTTGATGTTTGTTGGCTTATATCATCCTTTATCTCCATTCTATATCGGATATCGTTGGCCGATGTCTAAACATACCCTCTGGTAAACTAACATCACTATTGGAAATGGCCATTTATAGATAACCAGCAACACTCCCAATGATACGGTCCGGTGGTTTGGATCAAGCCGTTCAGTGGTACCATTCTGGACACACAAACATCATCGCAAAGCGGTTCTGTTGGTATACCGTAAAGCATCAGTTCTTAGCTGGTTGGTGGTTTTAACCATCTTGAAAATTATGAAAGTCAATGGGATTATCCCATATATTATGGAAAATAAAAAATGTTCCAAACCACCAACCAGATAAGGAAGGTTGAAAAACTTAAACCAATGATATGGTGACAACCAGCAAAAATTGCGGGATAACTGGCACCCAAATCATGGATTTACATGCAGTTCAACTGGGAGTATCTTCAATTTTGACAGAAATACGATCACCAAAATAATGTAGCGTTTCCACTTTGGATACTACCCATGCCATGTTTAGGCTCCATCCGGTTCATCATCCCATATGTTTGACAATGTTTGATATAATATATATATATATATAGTCATCATTATCCCCAATAATTCCCGCAAGTGGTAAATTTTACTGTTTTACACCCCAACAAGGCCCACCCCAACAAGGCCCACCCGCGGCTTTCCCAAGGCCCCATTTTTTTGTTCACGGCCTTGCAACAGCGGCGGCACGCCGCCGACCTTTGACCTGAAATGGGGCCCCTGGGCCCCTGATGGGTCAAAAGCCTCGCTGGTACCATCTGGTTATGACTCACAGTTCGCCATGGAAAATCCCTTATAAATGGACGTTTCGTTCGCTGGGAAAATCATCCATAAATGGGTCATGGCTTCCATGGCTATGTTAAATAACCAGAGTGTAAATCAACTATGGCCATTTTCAATAGCTATGTGGCTATGTTAAAGTATCAGAGGGCAAATGTACGTTCATCCCTCTCAAATATGGCGCTGAGCAGGCTTCGACTCACCCACAAATCACAATCTCGGATGATTGGGCAAATCACAATCATTCTGAATCCCGGATGCCCCTAATATGTCATGTTTCAACCCAGAAACACTGGTTGAATGTCTTGGGAACTATGATTTTTTTTGTGGACTACATGGGTGAATTTATTCTGAGAGAAAGGGATTGATTCCTATATCAAACATTACCCTCTGGTAAACGTTTACATAACGAACTGAAAAATCCACCCATTTTTCAATGGGTAGATTCATTATTTCTATGGGCCATGGCTTCCAGTTTCGCAAACTGTTAGTTTACCCTCTGGTAAACGTTTACATAACTATGGAAAATCACCATGCTATTCATGGGAAAATCCACTATAAATGGTGATTTTCTATAGCTACGTTAGTTTACCAGAGGGTATCAAACGATGTTGGCCAGTGGGGCACCGGTTCCCCCAAGCATCTTGGCTTCGGTCCCTGGCTTCGCCCCGAAGATCAATGGCGAAATGGCGACTCTAAATGTTTATCCCATGTGAGTAAATACCCGGCCTGGTAAACATACAAAAAACTATTGAAAATTGCCATTTATAGTGAGTTTTCCCATTAATAGCATGGTGATTTTCCATAGTTATGTTAGTTTACCAGAGGGTATTCATAAATCACAATCAATTGTATTTTGGTAATATATGATATCCATGGGATAATATATGATATTCATCTGTAATCTAGTCTTATATATATATTATTATATATTACCCTGGTAATATCATTGTTCGTAAAATTCATAATATATGATATTCAACAACGCACAAACCAATTACCCCGACCCTGTCAGAAAAAAAAAAAAACTCAATTGGATCTGCGTAAGAGTCCCGCAATTCCCAAATACAGTATTCCCCATGGGTTCCCAAAACGTCAGATTTACCAATGAGAAAATCAAAAGCCACCGACTCAGGAAGTCATAGTAAGTCTCATTTATCATCATTTGATGAATTGTGCCTATTGTCCATATTAAAATCCCTAGTGTTGATGGTTTTATCATGTTTTTTTCATCCATTGAACCGGCTCAGGCTCCAAACCTGCTTGAAGCGGCTCCCACAGTCGGTGGGACAGCCTCGGGCGCCACTTCAGACGCCGCCTTAGAAGGAGATCTTGATTTTAAAAAACATCAGAAACACCCAGGAAAAAGTATTAATAATAATAATAGTAGTACTAAAAATAATAGTAATAATGATTGTCATAACCATGACTATAATATTATCATAATAATGATTATAATATTACCATAATAATGATTATGATATTATCATGATTATTGTGGTATTGATTCATGATGCTGCTGATGATGGAAACGAAGATGATGATGATTATGATGATGATGATGACGGTGACTATGACGATGATGATGATGATGATGTTGATGATGATGATGATGATGGTGATGACTGTGATGATGATGGTGATGACTGTGATGATGATGGTGATGACTGTGATGATGATTATGGTGATTATGGTGATTATGGTGATGATGATGATGATGGTGATGGTGATTATGGTGATGATGCTGGTGATGGTGCCGGTGATTATTTTTATTAGACATATCATTATTAAATTTCACGAGCTCCTGGGATTTTGTGATTTTTAGGGAATATTGGATATCAAGGTCAAGATGCAATATTTGGTGCAGTGTACGCGCACAAGGGTGGCACCAAAAAACTTAAGCATCAT
>Ga0126342_10023004_pt1 | contig 10239 bp, 8 predicted proteins | sample Cyp1metagenome_FD_92528 | JGI IMG/M metagenome (GOLD analysis project Ga0126342, IMG submission 92528) | Coral microbial communities from Lord Howe Island, Old Settlement Bay, Australia - Cyphastrea 1 metagenome | ecosystem: Host-associated > Invertebrates > Cnidaria > Coral ... | reverse complement strand
GCTGCTTTGGAACGACATAGGGGATAGAAAGCTGTGGAGGGGCATTCAGTGGATTCGCCATGGCCCAACTGTTCCCTCCAGATTGAGCTGAAATGCCTATCAAAGTAACATACCAAAACCCAGTTCTGGAGTCCGATGAAAACATGGTATGTGAAGATTGTCTGAATATGGGAATGTTGCCTCTAGAATTATCATATGATATCTATACTATATATATACTGGTGATATTAACATATATTATCATATAATGACTCTCCCTTACATTACCACATATTATCATATGTTTGTGGTTGTGCACACCCATCAACTGGCTAAATCCCCATACCATCCCGAAAAAAAAAGGTGTAAATCTAAACATGTTCAAATCACCATTAAAAAGCATAGCCCAAGAAAACTAACACAGAATCAATAGAACATGTCCAAAAGGGATTAGAAGCATAATAATAGTGTATGTGTATCACCATTCCAAAGGGATTAGAACAACAAAAACACACATACATTGGATTGGTTTAAGGGAAAATCTACAGGAAACCATGGTTTTTACCATCAAATATAGGGCTTTCCGGTTAAAATTTTCCCATCATCCAATTCTATGACACATACACTCTCCAATCCCTTTGGAATGGTTAGACATTCGGCACCTCGTTGGATGCTTCCCGCACTGTGGACAGATCCACGAGGTGTCGTGGCTCATCGCGTTTCTCGGCCTGGAGATGTAGCGGTGGTTTGAACCCCCTCTGAAAAATATGACAACTCGTCAGTTGGGATGATTTTCCATTCCCAATATGATGGGAAAGTCATGAAATTCCATGGTGTTTGGAACCACCAACCAGTTTAAATATACGAACTGGTACTTCATACTACCTCCGGGGCCTCGTGGTCTGGCACGCCCTCATATTTAAATGTCGTTACCGTAGGAATATGATGGAATATTCATATCTTTAAGATTCCTTAAGTGTGTCATGACCAGTACCACATGGATCATATAGTCCACTCATGTGGTGACACTTCGTTATCGATTTCATGATCTCGGTGGTGACGCTGGCAGGCCTGTTGTTGATTGTTGAGTTATTCAACGTTAGATGCAACATTTAAGCGGGATCCTAGGCAGGGTCAAGGTGCAGTGGTGCAATGACCCTCATGTCACGTCTTTGCCCAGCTGCAGTGCTTGAAGGATTCACGTCTTTGTTTTGGCATTGGACTGGTTTTATTGTGGCAAGTCGCAACAGAACGCGAAAAGCATCGACAGAGGGTGCTGTGGGTTCTCAGGAGTTATTATCCAGCAAAGATTTACAGCTAAACTAAATCAATCAAAAGTATGCAACCGGTACCCATGGATGGGAGTTAGCGCGTGTTGAAGAGTTCAGCTCAGATTTCAGCAATACAATGAGGGTTGATGTTCCCATCCTTTTCCCATCATTTTCATTTGTGTTTTTCATTCAGCCGACCAGAGATTCATCTCGTGCGGTCTCGCATGCTAAATTCACAGCATCAACCCTGAAAGTCTGGAAGGTAGGACCATCATTTTCATAGATGTTCCAATATCTTCCAGTACCCAAATGCTCCATGGTGCTGGAATATTTACCAACATTTGCCCTAACAATCACCCAGTTTTGTAGGTAAATATACCATGCATGGAGCATATGGGCTATTGGCCCATCCTTTTCCCAGCTTCCCAATTCATCCAGCACATCTGACCTCTAGGGGCCAGTGGTAATGCAGTTCTTCGTCGACTTCAGCCACGCACGGTTTCAGAGTGGGTTTCACATGACCTGGGAGATGAGCGCCCAGGCCTTGAGGGGCCTTAAAAAAGGGACCCCCCAGTAGCGCTTCGTCCTGTTTTTTTTTGGGGGTGGGCTTATAGATTAGATTGTCATTTATTGTGATGATTTAAAGAATTGAACAAAGGGGACCGGAAGAAAAATACCGAGTTCGCCTTCACGATTTCCGATCTGAAATTTCAGTATCGTATCTACCTCGGAAGAACTGGGGTGATGATAGAGATATATCTCTGGTGCAAAGCTACAGTCAGCTGGCAGCTGGTAACCCAAACCAGCTGAACGCGGCTGTTGGACGAATGACTTTCATGAGGCAGTTGTGAGGCAAGTGGAAGACTTTTTTTGAATCTCCAATGTCCAACTGCTGGCCTTTTCAAGGCTATGGATTAACATGGATTAATATGGATTAATTATTCTTAAATATACTACCCTCTGGCAACCAAACATTGCAATGTACCTCCCATTAAAGCCTCCACAAACGGATCGTTGATTTTTGGAGGGTGCTAAAAAAAAAAAACGATCACCTACCATACCCTCTGGTAAACGTTTACAGAAAACGAACTGGACAGATCCACCATGCTATTCATGGGAAAACTCACAAAATTTCTATGGCCATGTTCTATGTCGCTATGTAACAGTCATTACCAGGCAGGGTAACTCAATGGTACTGTTCGACTGTGGGCTGGCTGCCAGCGGCCAACGTTGGCCTATTTAGATGCCATCCAAGAATTGGCGCAACTGGTGCTCCGTGGCAATGCGTATCAAATATCCCACGAAAACTTGGCAGTGTTGGAATGTACCACCCTAAACCCATTCTTCCATCATAATCCGCTTCTGCTCATTGTGACAAACTGTGTCAGTATATTCGCAATGTTTAATAAACAAATTACAATATACTATATTATGAGATAACATAATGTACACTGTAATATAATGCATAATATGATATAAAATAATAACATATAATATAATATAATATAATATAATACATAGTACGATATGATATGATATGATATGACATGATATGATATGATATGATATGATATCATTTGATATAATATAATATAGTAAACATAAAACAAAACAACACAGCACAATACAATATAATATCATGACTATATGTGTATATATATATAAAGTTCCAAGTGTCATTTCAATATAAGACAATATAAGACAACATAATATAATCTAATTTAACATAGCGATGGAACACCAGGTAAATAGGAATCGGTAAATCTATAGATAGATATAAATGGGTCATGTTCCATATTGCTGAACATATCGCTATGTTGAATTACCTGAGGCTACACTTCTAAACAACAACAAATCAAGTGGCGCATCGGAAACTCCCCCGGCTTCTCGCGGTTAAATTCCACCGAGACGTTGGAAGTACCTTGCGGACTGGAGATTGAAACCTGTGGGTAGCAGGGGGGTACTATTTTTTACGCCAAAAGTATCCAGAAACCACTTCCAAACGACTTCATCCTGGGGATGTGCATGTTGCTCTTCTTACATCTCGGATAGCTGCACACCTATGCAAAGCATTGCAAATCTAGTGGGGCCACGGCCACGACCCTTCCCCTTCCCCATACCCCCGCCTTCCCTAGAAACATCACGCGAATCCTTAGAAATTGACAGAAATCTGGCAGAACTTGGATCACAATTCACCAATTGCTTGGTGGTTTCAACGTTCCCATGAACCATATGCAAACAGTCAAGACATTTCAGGACCACCATCATCATCATCATCATCATCATCCCAAATATGTTTGTTTGAAATCACCAGCCAACCCAAAATTCAGCCATTGATTTTTGAGTGATTCCACCATCTATAGTGACGCTGTTGCAATGTGTAGTTCAGCCAGTCAGAGTGAAAAGGGTCCAAAATCGCAAATGGGACTAGTTGATTGTTTCAACCTGTAAAATAGTAATATCATGGGGATATCAGGGATATTAATCCATCAACAGGATCAAGAGTTTGAAACCCTCTGAAATGCATCAAATAGGAATCCGGATGTAATGGGAGAAAAGCAACTAAACAATCCTTCTGATTCATGTTTTCCAAATATTGTGAGTACGTTTCCTGCAATGTGTGCAATGTGCGCCTCAACTGCTCTAAGTGACTTACGCTCAAGTGAGAACCGGCAATGGAAATCATGTTGAATCATTTTTCCCAATCCAAGATTGTTTCCATTTGTGTGTTTCATTGCCAGATGGTAATTTGTACTAAATTCTTCAAAGCAATCACCGCAATCACTTGTCCCCCTCATCTCACTTTGCTCCCAGTGAAAGTGGAATCTGGGCAAATCAAGATTTCAGTGGTTTCAACATGTTTCAACCCTCTCAAGTCATAGATAAAGCTGGCTCTCTGGTGCATGTTTCGTGCTTGGCATCACCTGTATGCTTCGTCATGTGAAACCATTATATAAGTATAAGATGTTAGATACATCCATCTGGGCATTGGTCTCTTCACGGGTTAGCCCAAAAGACATATATGGATGGTTCACAGTACAACAAGGGCTACCCAGAAGTAGTAATCCGACAACCCAAAAACAACGCAGCCGCTTAAATGGCTAGCAAGTGGATGAGTCAACTACTTACAACTTGTAGATATCATGGGTTACAACCCATAGGAAGCGTTGATTGATACCGATCTGGTTGGTGGTTTTAACCATCTTGAAAAATATTAGTCAATGGGAAGGATTATCCCATATATTGTGGAAAATAAAAAATGTTTGAAACCACCAACCAGTGATTATTGATCTTTCCATTTGTGTAAGACCTTTCCATTTGTGTAAGGCTATAACTACAACTACAACCCAACAAACGGTCAAAAACAAGGGCATCCAGTCAATCCAGTCTCTTATGTGAAATGATCATAAATATAGCAATCATATAATATCCATATGTCAATATATGTCATATCTCCACTTTTCATAGATAAATCAGCTATAAATAGGCTATAAATGTCCATTTTCAATAGCAAACTCTTAGATTCCCAGAGAATTTTATCAAAAGAGCCACACGACATTGAAGCCGTCCTCCTTTCGCGCTGCTAACGGATACTCCAAGTCGCGATCGACAGCCGCACTTTGCTGTCCAGGTCGGGGCTACTGGAACCTGAAAAGCACACGTTTTTGGTCGAACAAATTGATGGGTTAACCAACATGGTGGATATCATGGGAAAGATTCCGGGATAGAGATCTATGAAATATGTACATATATAATCATATATATATAATAAGTATACCTAGAAAAACCTATAAATATAAGGGGTACAATGCATAAACATTGTAAGCCCGATAAACCTGGCAATTTGGGATTCACCGCATGCCATAAACCTATCATTTGGGAATGGCTTTTACAACTCATTCATGGTGATTCTGGCGATGGTTTATTGTTGGGTTTAGCACATTTAACCACATTATAAAAAAATGAAAATGTAAGGTATACAATGGCTATGTATCATTTGTAGCTATAGTTACATACTAACTCGCTGTCGTTTTTTTTCACTCTTGTCGTTTTCTGGGCAATGCACTGTTAGTGCTAAGGGGCAGGCTGAGGTAAAATGAAAGGCGAGGGGTTATTATACTGTCCCACATGTTATCGCAAGTCTGGATGAAACAGAAAGAACCTGCTTGACAGCTTGACACAACTTGCAGCCTGCAAAATCAGTCTGGATCAGCTTGTGAAGTGATGCAATAGACCCATATACTTGGAAACGCCAATGATGTAGTAGTGGGCTGTTGGTCATTTGTTCGTATCCACCACAAAAAACAAACATGGCGGCCAAATCACTCCAACCCCCCACTTCTATCATTTTCTACCTACACTACTCTACACTACCCTCTGGTAGTTTAACGTAGCTATTGAAAATGACCATTAATAGTGGATTTTCCCATTAAAAATGGTGATTTTCAATAGCTATGTTAAATTACCAGAGGGTAATCCAACCTTTGGTGGAACAAATCCACAAGATCCGCCACGCCTGCATGTCGCCTTAAGATCTGCTGAAAGGCGGTGTCCAAGCTCGAGGCCCAGAGTTCACGTTGCTCATCTGCCAGCCTGGACGAGTTCCACGAGTTCACGGATGTTCACGGCGCTGCTACAAGGAGATCAAACCACCCAACTTCAATAGGTCAGGTAGGATCCAAGATCGTAAGACTTCGTTTTTGGGGCTTCGTACTATAATATAACTTTAATATGATAAATAATAAATATCCTAATGATAATAGAGCCTAAGTACATTATATAACCTTCGTAAGGCTTCATACTTATGATACAAGAGACCCTTTACAGCTCCAGCAATGCTGGAAGATACCCCATGAAATATCCAACTCCTGCTCAAGGTCATCTGTATCCCACGAATCCAGAGTGCTTCAAGAAACCCACGCCGAAGCACGGGTTTTCTCCCAATACATGTGTATATATAATATATAATATATATAATATATAATATATATAATATAATATATATAAAATAAAAAATAAAATATAATATATAATATATAATATATAATATATAAAATATAATACATAATATACAATATATAATATATATAACATATAATATATAATATAATATATAATATATAGTATAATATATATATAATATATATATATATATGTTATATATTTATACATGTTATATATGTATGTTATATATACATATAAAGACATGGGTATAGATAGATGGTCTCCTTTTTACACCCTCATGGTTCCTTTACAGTAAAACAACACGTTATTCTTGAATAGTGTTCCCCTGAATCCAAATAATATATGAGTTTGTCTGAAAATTGGGGGTGCCCATATTTCGATTGTTTAATCATCAATTTCCCTACGATAGTGGTTGCATGTTGGGTGAATTACATTTTTTAGACACACCAAAGTATCAAATGTTCAATATATGTGTATGTATATATACATGTGTATAACGCCACATATATATAATATATACTGTATATATAATTACTAATATGTTTTATTTGTTGTATGATATGGAATCAGTATCATTATTGTTAATGTTACATATTACTACTCTTATAGGTATTTTATAACGTATTTGTAAAAGGATGTGCACACAGTAAAAGCACATATGTGTTGCATATTACTCTAGATCAAAATCTCACGGCATTCCCAGAGTTCGTTCGCGTTCGTAGACGAAGGCGCAAGAGGAGCGACTGTTGCTGTTCGGACAAGATGTCTAACAGCTCCTGGAACGAACTGGACAGGTGAACCAACAACCAACTTGGTCCCCAGAAAACAATGGCACACAAATATATATATATATATATTTATGTGTATATATATATATTTATGTATATTTCTAAGCTGTATATTTCTGCATATTTCTGTATCTATATTCAAGTAAAGATTATAGTCAAAAAAAAACTTGAAAATGAAGAACACTTATTCAAAACCAGGTTTTGGTTCTACAGATCTATAGGCGATATATATATATTATATCAACTAGGATTATCATTCTATCATATCAAAATTTCTCGAAGGCAAATGAGCAATGGCTAATGAACAGCATATAATCCCCATTATGTATTGATATGTATAATATATATATATATATAATCATATATATATATATATATATATGAAGGGCAGTATAATCCCATATAATCATATATATATATAGTCATCAAACAACAGTGGGGTCTTAACACTCATCCCATCCCCCATTACAGTTATAGCCCTGCCCCGCAGCTATAAGTCAGTTGCAACTTATATATCTGGTTGGTGGTTTCAAACTCCCTTAATGTTTTTCGGTGAATGGGAAGGATCATCCCATATATTATGGAACAAAAACATGTTCCATAGCACCAACCAGTTATACAATGTTATAACCCTATTATCCTATTCATGAAATGATCACCCCGCAGAAATCACCACTTGTATTAAATATATAACTGGCATAACCTGTGCTTTTTGGTGTACATCTCGCAGCAGTGACGCCCATCCGCCATCAAAAGAACCTGCAACTCCATGGTGAAGCTCCCGGCGGATGGCGCACGAGGCGCTGCGACGCGACGGAGTGTGAATGTTTGGTGGATGTGGGGATGGTCCACCAAAATAGCTGGTCAATGGCGTGTAAAATCGTGCAACTACGTGTAAATGGTATCCAATTGATTCTAATTACCCCCCTAAACATCCGAAACATGGTATGAAAAGATATGTTCAAAGGCATTGATCCATGGCCATGTGTAATTTTTCTGGACTTGCGAGCGCATATACGCGCATATCATAGGCTGCAAAGGTCCACTTCAGCTTCTCTTCTTACCATCTATATCTACGTAGCTCAAAACATGCATGGAAATGGGCACTTCACCCCAACATATAGGTACTTTGAGGGTCAACACTAGACCAACCATGTGGTACTCTTCAAATGTGCTACTTGTCTCTGACTGATTTCTCACGGCTAGCGGGCCGCGCAGCAAGTTGTGAAGGGAAGCGCAGGGCCAGAACTTTTATAGCACCAAGAATCATACCATTTCACAGCACCAACAATATTAAGGGGACTCCATGCACTGTTAAATGTCGGTTTCGGACATAGGACTAATAAGTCTCATCAATCCTAATCAATCTTCTTCAGTGATGGTCAGCCTTGGACCACTAGACTGGAGTCAGTAGAGTATTTTATCCATAGCTGGCCACACCTGGATGAGTCCACCTATAGCAGGTCACAGATTTCTGGATTTGTCCCAGGAAAATTCTTCGTTGCTGGTAACTTTACCAAAACAAACCACATTACCATTCTGCTTGGTCAGAACCATCTATTAATGTTGCTAATATCCGATTTGTGTGAGCTGATTCCGTGTGATCTGCGTATGTTTGCTACATAACCGTTTTGTTGGCAAACCATGTGAAAACACACTGGACTTTTAGATGTTTCTATTTTGCAATATGGCCAATAGCTTGCAAAAACCGTGTTCCAGCTAGAGGTTTCCTATGTAAAGTGTATGCTAAATTCCGATGTCTGGGTCCGTGTTCATCATGTTCAAGCCCAAGGATTTGAGATGCCCTAACTCATGTTGTTATTTTTAACACATCTATATATTGAGGCGCAAGTAAAAGGAGCACTTGCCATCTATATATTTCCAATCATCACAGATCACAGCTATTTCCAAGGTGCCACATCAGTCTGTTATTTTCCATATTATCACAGATCATAACGAAGGGGACTGCTACCACAAATATATATAATATCTATATTTTCCAATGGAATTTTGCTCTGGTTCTGCTCCATCCAGTTCGTCCAGTTCCAAGGTGCCACACCGCTCGATGTTGCGCATGGCCTCAAGTGCCAGCTTGGGACCGATGCAAATGTCGCTCAGGTACCTGCCATTCGGCGCCCGGTTGGCCCGGACGGTGGCTTTCTGTTGGGAAACCATGGAGTTATATGCCGAATCCATGTTTAATAAATACATTTTAATACAATAATATATATACATATATACAGATAGATATGATATTATGATTTATATGGCTTGATCCATGTTAAATACGATTTGTAGATATATTTATAATCAGTTAACTGATATTTATAGTCCATTATAATGAAACCCCCCATAGTTTGTAGGCTACTGTTGGGATTTGGAACCAACAAAGATATGGGGATGAACTAAGTTGATTTATGATGTACCATCTGCTTATTGAATATAGCCATGGAAAATCACCATGCTATTAAGAACGGAAAACCATCTATTTCGATTAGGGCCATGGCTTCCATGGCGAACTGTTAGTCATAACATGTGATAGCCAGATGGTAGCTAAGTTGCTTTACAACATTTAACCATTGGGGGGGTGAATTTCCACCGCCCGTCACAAATGGAAAAAAGGGACGCAGGGAGATGTCAGCCCCAAGGATAAGGATCATCAACAGTCTCAAACATGCTCAAGTGATCTCAAGTCATATAAAACCGATAAACCTGGGGATACCAGGTTTAACACCACATATGGCTTTGACATGGCGTTGACATGGCTTTTATGTCGGGATCACATCACCTTTCTGCGTCTCGTTTTCGATCAGTCAAGACATTAGTAACCGAGTAACCTGACCTGTCCTGACATGATCATAGGATGTCAATGGTCCAATGGTGATATCATAATGATGTTTTTTCAGGATATCATGTATCTGAGTAAAAAAAATATTTCACTCATCTGAAATAAGGCTATTTGGGGATGATTCTCCTTACTAACCATGATTCCCGTGAGGTCCTTATAATTTATATACCCATACTTATATATATATATCATACAGTTATACTGTTTGGTGGTTTTAACCATCTTTAAAAATATTAGTCAATGGGAAGGATGACATCCCATATATTTTGGATATATGTTCCAAAGCACCAACCAGATTATGATATATATATATATATTTATCCATAGAACTGGGGTGTTTTATGGTTCCAAACCGCCAATCAGATATCATTCCCTGGTAAACTAACAG
>Ga0126342_10023003_pt1 | contig 10239 bp, 13 predicted proteins | sample Cyp1metagenome_FD_92528 | JGI IMG/M metagenome (GOLD analysis project Ga0126342, IMG submission 92528) | Coral microbial communities from Lord Howe Island, Old Settlement Bay, Australia - Cyphastrea 1 metagenome | ecosystem: Host-associated > Invertebrates > Cnidaria > Coral ... | reverse complement strand
TGGAGGGCGTCGGTCCACTGAAACCCCTCCGTTGCAACGACACTCTACAGTGTCATTGCTTTGAACAACCAGTCTTCAGAGCGCAGCGTTGAAAATAGGATTGGATGTCGCCTTGAACACTAGAAATAGTTGATTTTCCCATTCAAAAATGCCATGTTCAATAGCTATGTTAGTCATTACCAGGGGCTATGGATTCCATTGATTTTCCACACATTTTCTCTTGGGATTTTCCAGGACAGTCTTGTGGCCTGGCACCTGTGGACTGTCGCATGTCTTCCTGGACGGGCTGGGGCCCATGCGACCGCAGCTGTGGTGAGGGTCAAACGAGGCGAACCGGCGCAGCGCTGGGGATTTCTGAGAAAAACAAGGTACTTACCCTCTGGTAATTTAACAATATTTAACATAGCTATTGAAAATGGCTATTTATAGTGGATTTACCCATTAAAAATGGTGATTTTCCATTGTTATGTTAGTTTACCAGAGGGTATATGTACTTATAGAGTCTTGGAGACAATCTTATGATATCTTATGAGATACTGATTGGTGGTTTGGAACATTTTGATTATTTTTCCATCATATTGGGAATGTCATCATCCCAACTGACTTTAACTCCATCATTTTTCAGAGGGGTAGGTCAACTAAACCACCAACCAGATCAACCAGTTCCTTTCAGCCAACCAGAAATTTCCCTAACACCCAAACAAGCTTGGCCTGAGTTTCGGGATCCCAGAATTGCTTCGAAAAACAAGCCATCGGACAACGTCACAATAAATTCGGACTGGTTATAGCGGGTTCCATCGGGTTCCTGGTGATTTTTTCCTTGGAAGACCAATAGTGATCATACTGGATATATGAATATATGAATATAAATATATAATATGTATATATATACAATATATAATACAGTTCATAAAATGCATTTCAGTTCCATCCAGTTGGGAGTTTCCCAACGAGATCCTGAGAGCTTCTGCTAGGCGTCAACGACAAATCGAAGTCTTCGCCCAGTTTGGCGGGCAGGACATGGGACTCGGGGGGCCCAGATTGCAGGACACAGGGGAGAGTTTTGATCCCATGTGAAGGGGTTACCCTCTGGTAAATAAACATAGACCCTGAAAATCACCCATTTTTAATGGAAACTAGTCTTCCAACCCCTATCTGCCAGGGTCTATGTTAATTTACCAGAGGGTATTCGATGTCATTTTAGGGGATTTTCCATCAGTTTGTCTATCATATCGCTAGATTGTTTAAGAATTGTTTAGGAATGACCACGGAAAAAAACCCGAAGACTTCGCCTTTCACAACTGGCACCTAAAAAATTTTGGAAGGCACCAGCAATTAGGGTACTGATCTGACACATCCCAAGATTATATCAAAATATGTAACCATATATTATCTGGTATATATTTGCCAGATTACCCTCTGGTAATTTAACATAGCTATTGAACATGGCCATAGAAATAGTGAGTTTTCCCATTAAAAATTGTGATTTTCCATAGTTATGTTAAATTACCAGAGGGTATCAAAATCTGGCACATGTCCCAAAATGACCAAATCACCCCAGACTGCCAGAAGTCCCCCCCTACGAAAGCGTCCCCCAGGAGTGTCTTCCGGAGCTCATCGAGACCAGGGGCTGCATGCAGAAAGCCTGTCCCACCTGGGATGCTGAAGTGACTTGTTGGATGCGACAGATGGGGTGAGTACCCTCTGGCAATTTAACATAGCTATGGAAAATCACCATTTTTCATGGGAAAATTCACTATAAATGGTCATTTTCAATGGCTATGTTAAATTACCAGAGGGTACCTGGCCACATCATCTTTGTTTTCTTTGTTTTTTCCCTCCTTGGCCCCTCCTTGGCCATTCTCAACATCTCAAGATGCACTGATCTTTTTAAAGATGACCAGATTAAGGTTTTTGACCTTCACGATGTTGTTTCACGAACTTAACATGCGCAATGCATGTTACGCATTTGAGTCATAAAGTACCACCTGGAAGGCAGCTAAGATGTCAGAAAGAATCTCAGAAAATATGCAAGATAAAACGTCAATATATATATATATATTATATTATATATATATACAAGTGTGCGTATCAGATTCTGACGTAGTATTATATGTCAGTTGGGATCACTCAGATTAGAGTAATTCTGATAGTCGTTGTTTTTTGTGTATGCACCTCACGCAAATGTCCCTTCTTAATCCTCCAAAAGGTGAAAGTGCCGACAACGGATTGATCGATAAATAGATGCCCCATGCGAACATTTTAATATGCATCTACCTAGATCCCTTCGCGTATGCAACAAAAAATCGCATGTTATAGTTTTCAGATGTTTTTAGTACTTTCACCATCTTTCACCCATGTTTCACCATGTTTCACCCATTGTTCACCATGTTTCACCCATGTTTCACCCATGTTTCACCATGTTTCTGGGGGTATTTGGAGGGGCGAGCTATATGCCGCTCTCGAGGTGAGTGACTGGACGCAGTGGAGCAGTTGCTCTTTTACCTGTGGCCCAGGTGTGGCCAGTTTCGGGGCAATGGTGGACCACGGAGAAGATGTTCTTTGAATTGTTAGTTATGAATATTCGAGAATATGGTGATATTAAACATTATTAACCTATATTATATGTTTCAGAGTATGAATGATGTTTCTGATGGTTCCCTTTCTGCTAATGTTCAACACCCCCGAGAAACCATAGTTTCGTAGAGGATTTACGCACATTTAGGAGCGTTTTGGGCAGTTTTGGGGTGTTTAAAACCATAGAGGGATAGGATTGTATTTCATCAATAGGAATGTGGGGATTTAACCAACCAATAGAAGAAACTAATTAGTTGGACACCTGGAAGTTGTGAGGCACGAGTATGTACAGACATATCACCTGTATGATGCTAGAACCATGTTCTATTTGTGTTTGGGGGGTGCTATATTGATCGCATGCCTCTAGTATTGAATACCCCCCAATACATGGGACCCCGACATGAACTAGCCCAAGACATTTCACCAGGGTTTCATTCCACCTGTTTACATCTAAACAGGCAATGCAAAATCCACTACTAATCCCTATTTGACATTTATTTTGACATTTATAATGCTGTGGATAGAGAAAAAAAAACTGCATCGGCTTGAATGGTTGAACACCATTGAAAACCTATAAATCACAATAAATCACATTTCCATCAACATTTTCTCTAGATTTCCCACGTTGAAAATGAGGATTTCGAAAAAACCATCCCGCGACCACATTGAACTTTTTGTTGGATGCTCTGCCAGGACAGCAAAAGCGTGAACGAAAGATCTTGAAGGACTCGGTTTGCGACCAGCGGCTTAGAGGGATTCAATTTATAAAAACTACTTATCAAAAATTAGAGGGATTCAATTTAAAAACTATACTTATCAAAAATTGATATCATCAAATCTGAGGGGTATGAAAGGTTTTTTTTTTGTATATAGATTTCCCGTAGACCAAGTCCGGGAATGTCCGGGAAATATGCTTGTTTTGTTCACACTTAAGATATGTTAAGATATGTTTTGTTTACAGGAGCCACCGGCCCAGCTCTTGCCTATGAATCGCTGAAGTTTCCATAAGACGTCTATAAGACTTTCAGGGTAAATGACAGCTCAGCGGGCCATTGGTTCGCCACAATTGGATGACCATAATATATATATATATACATACATACATACACATGTAATCTAATATACTGTATGTATATATATATATACTGATATCTATAAGATATATAATTATCTAAATCTATATATACTATGGATAACTATCATTTTTTTTGGTGATAAATATTTTACATGCACGGCCCAGGAGCGCTCCTCAGGCGGCCGAGGCTTCGAGGGTTTCCTGGGCGAGGCCAGGCCCTGCCATGGCGCACAGGCCGGGGCATCCCAGGGGCCTCGAGGGCGTTCACCCGGGAGGTTCACCCTGGTGGTTTCCTAAGTGGTACCCCAATGGAAAATCATCATTTTTAATGGGAAAACTCACTATAAATGGCCATTTTCAATAGCTATGTTAAATTACCAGAGGGTATCATCCATTTGTGGAGGTACCCCCTTGAAATCATCCATTTGAATGACGTAAAATATGTTTATGATCCAGTCATTAGACGATTTTAATGTGTTTTTTTTCCATATTGTAAACTGTATACCATTTTAAAAAATCGAAGGTACCCAATTATTAATAGCGTAAGATTATGTGATAACTATGGCTAAATTACCCCATGTATACAATCCAATCTTATCTAATATTAGCAAGTCAATAGTAAACAATCCCCAAAATCACCATAAATGGATAATTTAATGGGTTGTGTAAACCATCCCCAAATTTTAAATGGTAGTTTTATAGCATTGGGTTTTCCACATTAGTAAATTCACATGGACCCAACAACTTCTTTCTACTGGAAGCTGTTCTTCAGCCCTCTATTTGGCATGGTCAACCGGTTAATTTTGGGAAATGGTAATGTGAAAATTCGGTAATCCACTGTGAATGTCATGCCCCAATAATTTTGGTCATCCAATCACTACCCACTTGGAGCCACCCATGGAAAGTTAATCCATCGATTTAGTGGAAATTGAGTGGAATTTCCTCAGAGCAACTTTCGGAATTTCCGCTTCTTGGTTGATTTGGCAGCCATTTTTGCAAGACGTTGATGGACATTTCAAACGGGAACATCCATTTTGGGGCATTGTTTTTCAGGTTCCGTGTGAAGTTCTTAGTGGCATAGTGCATTTTCTTTGGGGCAATGCGATCTTTACATGGATGCAGCCCAGCACTGTCAACATGGGTAAGGCTCCAAGAAATTGTGTGGCATAGAAGCGGCGCCGCCCCCAATGTTGATAATAATTAGGGCCCATGATTGGACATCCATCGGCAAACAGCTTCTTTTCCAAATCACAATTCCTGCCACTGAGGAATGCCCCAGGCAGGACTGTGTCTGGAACCAGTGGGAGGAGTGGACGCCCTGCAGTTGCAGCTGTGGTGGAGGCGAGCTGCAAAGGGTCGTGTGGATCCAGGCGAGTTGAGCTCGTTAAACTGAGATGTGGTCGTGTGGTCTTGCTATAGCTGCTATGTCTTTCGTGGGTTTCTTTTAGTTTTTAACATTTTGTGTTTTTTTGTTGAGTTTGTTTTACTTTCGCATTTCCTGTGGTATAACTACCATTGATGGCATTGATGAGGATGCCTTTGGGACATGAGGATGATAGAAAACATGCAGTAAACCTGTCCACACAACATCAGCGTCCTTTTTTAGAGAACACATGTTGCAGCACTGCCAAATTGGAGCTCCTCTACGGTTTCAACATGTTCAACCAATGGGATAAAACATGATAAAACCATCAACTGGTGCAGGATTTCGCCAGCATCCACAGTTTTTTTTAGTCCCTTCCGCATGAGGTCAGCAGGAACGCAAGCGTTTCGTGCTTCACATGCCCGAGTCCGGTGGCGATCGTCCCGTGGCTGCAGTATCAATATATACAGCAGTTGTTGGTATATGTTGATGATCCTTCTGATTTCTATCAACATATATATATAATACAGTTATATATGATTATATGTGTATGCATATAGAATCACGTAATTGTTTAAGGTATATATATATATGTATGTATATAAATATGTATGTTCACATATGTATATATATATATATATATATATGCAGATGTAGAACTATATTCATATCAGTATGTATCTATATCCATATTTTTTCATATAATATGCCTGCCGATGTCTCTTGTCCCCCCTGCTTCAGGCTGCGAGCCCAGTGACAAGATCGAGATGCGGGCGTGCAACACGCAGTCATGTTGCTGGGCTGTGGTCTGTAGTCAGAACAGGTGCGGGCTAGGTCTGGTAGGGAGGATGATTTTTTTTATTTGCAGCTGGTTAGATGTTGATATACGATGGTTTGATTCTGATGATGATGGTGGTGGTGGTGGTCGTGGTGGTGATGGTGCTGGTGGTGATGATGATGATGATGATGATGGCGACGGGCCCCAGGTCAAGAATGATTTAAACCGTATGTACACCTACGATTGAAATGAATTGAAATGGCCATGGCATGCCATGGCCACTCTGATTATCGGACAGAGGATCCCACCCTTCACGTTGATCCAAGGTGGCCACAGCTGCCAAGATGGCTTGTGGGGCCCCTGGGGCTACTGGTCAGGAGCCCAGGAATTCATCGCAGACTTCGAAGGGAACATTGATAGGAACACCCCGGTGCCCGACGACTGCCGGGCAGATCTTGGAAGTTACAGTGACGCTAGACTCCGCTAGACTTGTAGGTTACAAGCCCATCTTCATCCATCTTCCAGTTTCTTACGGATTATTGACCATATAATATAAACCATAATAAACCATGTTGGAAAGATCGGCCGAAAAAAGAACAAGCCTGGGCCGCCCAGGTCCGAGTGCTCTGCCACTTGCGATGGTGGTACCACCTACCGCACCAGCCCCTGGGATTGGAAATGATTGGGGTGACATCCAGAAAAACAGGAGGGAAATACATGGAAATCATAGGAAATCATTACATCCCTGGCTGATTTATGGTGATTTCATGTGATTTACCCTAAAAATGCGGATGAAGATGCCTGAAACGGGATTTATCCAGAAATGTTACATTGACAGACAGGAACATCAAACATGACATAGACAAAGGGGTATTCTGACGGAGCTTAACATCCCAGCTGCGCCTTCGAAAAAATCGCCTTGGGAAGCGGGTTTTGGGGGCCATTTGTGGTCGCTAACATGCCCCTTAAATTCTGAAGTCCTGTAGTGATCACGATGAGTCTGGGCATTCCAGTCCCAGACTCTTCAGTTCGCAGGAGTTGGCTCTTGAAGGTTGGCTCGTAAAGTTCTTGATTTATGGATATGGCCGGTAGCATTCTATTGTTGAATATTCGCAGTTTGGCCGTTGATTTTGAGAAGTGTATCGGTTTCCATTCCAGATGGCCATAGACATTTGTAATTAAAGGAATATAAGTTGACTGAAACCATTCTGAACTGCTTGACACTCTAGAACCCAACCCAACTGAATTGTACCCACATACCAGCCGTCATTCTTGGATAGTCTTATCATGTTTGTTTTTATCACCGTGTCCATGACCTCTTTTTTTTTTGGTAGCAACATGCTCATGAAGCCCTTATTCCATGTTGCTTCGACATGGTGTTTTGCCCCTTTTTACCACAGGACACATTGTTCAGAATGCCAGTGACTGTGGTTGTCCTGCACATGGTCGTGCGCATGAGACGGGGATTTGCAATTTCAAGTCCGGAAGCCCAGGGGTAAACTGAGCCCCAAATCTGTCGGGGGATTCCATGGACCTCCTTGTTTTGATGTTTCTTGGGCTTGTGTTGGTGTATGCTAATGCCATTAATAATGCCATTAATAATGCCCGTATAGCATTACTAATTTAATTGATGTATGGAACTAAAAAAACTCCTGGCAGGCCGCACACAGGTATTTACATTTATTGAAGCATACATCCATGTGATGCATTCATATAAGCATGCACATGCCCACTTTGTAAGCCATCTACCCTCTCTGATGTAAGGGTTGCTTAACATTACTTCATGTCTCTTTTTTGGCCTGTTTTTTTCCTGTAAATAAGGTTATATAAATTGCTCAGATTGGGGGCAACTCATTGCAAGATACTTCCAACTGATCCCATGTGATTCACTTGCTTCATATGACAGAGCAGTTGTGGGAAGACCTGTAAAGAAAGGTCTTTTTTGTTTTTTTGTTCTGATTGTTTTCCTCGATGTATCTTGATGTACCCTCTGGTAAACTAACAGAAAGCTATTGAAAATGGCAATTTATAGTTGATTTACCCATTAAAAACTGTGATTTTCCATAGTTATGTTAGTTTACCAGAGGGTAAATAAACATAGACCCTGAAAATCACCCATTTTTCATGGAAACTAGTCTTCCAACTAATCTATCTGCCAGGGTCCAACTGTTAATTTACCAGAGGGTATCTTCATGTACCTTTCATGTCAGACATAGAAACTTGCCATGACTGGGGACTAGATGGACTAGCTCGTGGCTACTCGGAGGATCACCCCGTTTAGCAACTGGTGAACAACCCTGAGGGATCGCAAGCCTAGGCGGGTTATCCCATATTCAAATGGCTTATATAAGATATAAGATAAAGATATAGTTATATCAAGTTATATCCATAAGTCAGTTAGGATATACATATATATATATATACATATACACATAATATTATAGAGTTATTCCATGTTAATCACTTATGTCTATGCTTCTTCACCACTTCCTAAGTGCACAGATCCTAGCCGCGTTTTTCCTTTCACGGCCTAACACGGCCAGGTCCTGCAGTGAATCCAGAGATTGTGTTGTCAGTCCTTGGACGGCGCCCTGGGCGAAAGACTAAAATCCCTCCAAAAATCTGGAGCAAGTGTGGTTTAAAACTATAGGCTAAGTAGAATGTTTTGAGGCTTCAATATTCCTCAAAACTTTGGGGAATATTGTGATGTATAGCCTGTCAAATAGTTGGATGATTTCTGAGATTCTGTTTAAGCGACCAAAAATTGCGAAGTGTAGATGATTTCTGTTGGATTGGGGGTATCCCCAAAAGGCCGAACGCTAACGCAGGTTGGTGAATTAGGACAGTGTCATGGTGATCCAACTCGAAAAATGGGGAATGAAGAGGATATTATGGCGATTAAACTGCGAAAACAAGATGATGTACGAGGATACATAGTGAATTAGCTGAGAAAGTGTGCTGGTATCCATAGACATGGGGACCAAAAAATGGGATTTCACCAATCATGGGAATATGTTGAGGATATTCATTGGGTTTGTCCAAAGTGGAGGAGTTACCCCAAAATCTATAGCTCGTTGAGTGGGGAAAATGAGGTTTTGGACCACGGGAATTGGGAATACCCAAGGGGCAGGGTGGCACGGAATGACACGGGGAAGTGTTTATCACTTTGACAGCGCTATTGAAAATACGTTATTTTGATAGGCTGTCTTATCAATAGGCTATTTGATAGGCCGAGCCAACCTTTTTGGTTTACAGACAAACATGTCGGAGATTACATAGATGAGGTTACCATGAAAGGACCAGTCTACCCTGATTTTGGCCTTGTTATCAGAACTGCTGCTTTTCTTTTGTAATCTTCAGCGGTTTGTTTCAGGCCTGTGGCAGTGCAAGAACCTGTTCAGATTCCTTTGGCAAGGTGGCATATTCCTTTTTCAAATTCCTTTATTTTGGCTTGTGGCCGATGGGCAAGTCATTTTATTTAATGAGACAAGGTAGCATACCGATATCACCACCTGCTTTTGGCTAAAAACGAATGTAGAGGTAGATGAGGTAGATTCTGCATCAGTTGGCTTACAACCCATTGTTCGTGGCTATCTCTCGGTTTTTTTGTTGGTCCCTTGCCCTTTGTTGGTGACTCTCCGGCTTTGGTTGGTCATCGCCACTATTGCTCCCTTTTTGTTCAAATATGGTGATGTGGCAGAGATGATCTTCAGATGATGGGTCGCATCCTATGACACCATCTCCAGGGTTGCCTCAATCCATTTGACGTAGCCTGATGGCCACACGGGTTCTGTTGCATAACTTCAGCGATTGCGGGGTGATGTGAAAGCCAAGGAATGGGGCAGTTGCTCATCAAGCTGCATCTGGGCAGTTGTTTTGCGTTTTTTTGGTGCGGCACAGTGAGGCCGTTTTCTTTCTGAAGGGTTTATGAAAGAGCTAATAATATGATGTGGCTAACCCCATGGAGCAATTCTTACCTCTGTCAGAAATGGGATGGTGGTAACCATCAAAAATTGGGTGGTTCATTATTGGGAGTACTATTGGATCTATTGGGTTCAAGATATGAGATGACAACCCTCAGCATCCACCAATAATTTACGCCTTGGGGATGCCTTCAGAGGGCTGATGGATGCTGATGTGGGATTCGCCCTGGCCATATATGCCATAAACCACCAAGTCGTCACCCTTGAAATTGGGTGGTATAAAAATGTATAAAAGCCATGGATCCCTCCCCCCTTTGCTAATGTACGGTAGGGGGGGGCCTAGCTAATGTACGATACTTTTCCGTACATTTCTCAAAGGCTTACCATATGATTCCGTACATTTTTTTGGGGGGGGGCGCAAACTCACCAGAACCAATTTCTATACATCCAGTGTTTATTCCTGTTCCAATTTCCACTTGATAAGGCCAACATGCGTAAACAATCACTATCTTTATATCGTTGG
>Ga0126342_10023002_pt1 | contig 10239 bp, 8 predicted proteins | sample Cyp1metagenome_FD_92528 | JGI IMG/M metagenome (GOLD analysis project Ga0126342, IMG submission 92528) | Coral microbial communities from Lord Howe Island, Old Settlement Bay, Australia - Cyphastrea 1 metagenome | ecosystem: Host-associated > Invertebrates > Cnidaria > Coral ... | reverse complement strand
TACCTGAGGTTTTCTGACAAAACCCGGGGTATTTTAACCCATTCTGAAAGTACGGGTTATGTACGGGTTAGGTACGGGTTAGTACGGGTTAGGTACGGGTTAGGTACGGGTTAAGTACGGGTTAGGTACGGGTTAAGTACGGGTTCAAAATCAATACCCGAGGTCTTCAATCGAAAACCCAGGTTTTCTTATTTTTTCCGAAATACCTCAGGTTCTTGCGTTGACCCGAAGAATTCTTAGGGTTTTGGTTCTCCAGGTTGATATATATTGATGACATTTGCTGACATATTGATATCAAATGGGCCTGGGTCAAAGTTCCAGGCTCTTCTGGGACCACACCAAACCAGTTGAGTTTTGGGGACTAGCCAACTTCGAGACATCCCCAAGGATGTCCACATACTTGGGACCAACAGAGGCAATACTGGACTGTTTGAGATGCTTTGGACACCCGAAAATACATGAGAACTCATGAGACATTTCTTGGATCGGATCAATTCGCAAGATGATCATTTCTGAACAATGTCCATTCACTTAAACATGAAATATCCTGGATGGTCCAAAGTTTAAAGTTTCATGCCTTATGGGCATCAGGCAAGGCTGCGGAGAGGCAGCTCCAAGCTTTCAAGGACCGGAGAAAACGATGTGGAGAGGTGGGTTTTGCTGATGCCAGGATGGTAAAGTCATCCAAGAATAGACCATCCATGACCATCCAGAATTTGACCAGAAACTGGTGGTGTACACCATCCTAATCCTCAATGGCCTGGTTCTGTATTTCCACTTCCGTTTCTGCCGCTTGGTCCTCCTTGTAATCCAGGAGTTGTGCCTTATCCGAGCTCTTCCCTGCAACAACTCCTACGGATGCAGGTGGAGATTTCATCATCCGGTGCGGGTGGGTTCAACGAAATGCCTGAAACTGAGTGCATGGGGTTTTCCCAGCAAACATAGTCAGAAATAGTCAGAAATAGTCAGAAATAGTCAGAATACCACCAACAATCATTGGTATTTCATGGAGATATACCTGAGACCTGAGATGGTATAGATTGAACCTGGGGGTACTGGGGTACCTCAAGAACAAGGGGATTATTTAGAAGTGATCCATCCATTTCTGGTCCGGCAGTCCCGCCTTACATTTTGACACCATGTTGGAGGCCTGGACAGTGGATGCACTACATCCTCCAAGAACACCTTGGGAACTTCTTTGGAACCACAAAGAACTGGTTTTGAAGAGTATGTTTCTTTTGTAAATTGCCATGAATTTGAGGTTTATGTCAAATTTCAGCCGGAAAAAAATGTTTTGTTTGCCTTCACCAAAGAGCTCAACTATTTTTTACTGAAGAAAAGACCTTTTATTTGCTACTCTTGGGCCATGGCCTGCGACTGGAGCCAGGGCTTGACGCCCAAACCGGAGCTGCATATGGTCTTTCCAATGCGGACCTTGCGGCCCTGGATCAGGTGGGGCGGAAGCCAAGCTCTGCAGTTGAATGCCCTACTTTTATGGTGAAGACTCTGATTTGGGACATTTTGGGACCAATAGCTTGGCATTTTCAATTTCGTAGCTTTTGGGATGCAGTATTTGATGCTTGTCCTGAACAGCATTGTGAATGGCATCCATCTGAGTGTGGCCAGAGGCACGTGGACACCAATGAACACATGGCCAATGTGTCTTGAATTCACTTAAATTTCAGCTAGGCACAAGGATTCGCAGTCACTGAACTCACCTTATCATTTTGTGTGGTATTGATGTCAGTTCTTTCGGTTGGCAGGTCACCGGTGTATCCTTTTGCCTTGGACATAGTGGATATGATGGTGCCGTTCTGTTGGCGATGCAGGAGCAACCCGATGGCATATCTTCAGCACATCCTTACCTTTGCCGCCAGCTCAGCCCTTGTCCGATGTCCGATGCCACCAATCGGATCTGCTGTGAACTGAGGCAGGGAAGGACTCACTGCTGCTGGCACTGAGGGACCGGTCTGGGCGCCCTGTGTGACATGAAGATCCATACTTCAAGTCTTCAAGTTCTTAGTGTGTCTAGGAAAACAGGCATTCCCAACTTGGAATATGGTTTGATCATGTTTGATGGCCATTTCATGATTTCAGAGGAAGTGTTTTGCTTGTTTTGCAATCGCCAAGTGAGACTACTTGGGACAGGAGTCTGAAAGTCGCTATTTTAGTGAGCAAAATGATGGTAAACCATGGGATTGGAGTGCCCCAATTTTTCAGTCAAAGCCAATTAATTAACCCAATTGTTTAGATTTCAAAGCACTGTCTGCTGGTTTTGAAAACTGCGAGGCTCAATGGGGCTTCTAGCTTGTCTGTGAACCGAGAAGCGCACAGCCTCAGAAACTCAAGCCAAACATCATTTGAGGAGTTCTTGAGGTTCTATTTTTGGGTCTGATTTGAGACTGCGATTCTCGATCTTTTTTCAGTACAGCAACTTCAAAACGCAACTGCACAGAGATCGCGCAAATGTATCCTTTCACCGGCAAAACAAGCGCACACCAAAAGGAACACACAACCGTTCCAACCAGCACAAGGATAACAAGGGATGAAACTGCTGTAATCAACCAGCGTAATGGCACGTAATGGCCATGTTTGTTCAACACCGCCGATCCAATGGTGGTCAGGACTCCAGTGCTGGATCCAAGATTGTTGTCTCCTTGTCCTTGCTTCCCGAGGCTGGGTACATCGATTCCACTTGGATTTAAGATGATTTAAGATCAGACTAAAATGACCCAGTTGAGTAATGTTGAGTAATGTTGAGTAGAGATTGCTTTGACTGGGGATTTAGAAGTGGGTCATATTTACATTTGCATCTGAATCTCAACTGGGCCTCAAAAGTCAAAGCAATCTTGTGAAGGAATAGTCTTGGGTTGGGGTTTGTAACCAGTAAAGGTCCACGATACCTGTGTCTTTCCAGCTACGGACATGAAATGGAGAAGTCCCAGCTGGGGCCATCGGTTCATTTAATATGGCTAGAAGAAACACACCTTCGTAGCTCAACGGTATAATGTCACTGCCGGAACCATATGGTTTCATATGGTTTCACGATAGAAAATAGACCGCATCGATTTATCCGTTCTTTTTTCAGCATAAACAGCATGTATCACAGGACTTGAACACTGTAGAAGACATCTCTCAAAAAAAAAAACAAAAAACAGTAGTCATAGTACTCGTATTGCAATGATCCAACAAAAAAAACAGACATTTTGACCCATGATTGACCTCCCAGGGAGTGGAGCGGCTGCCCGCGGTGTTGGATGCTTTCTTCAGCTTCATCGCTCGTGCCCGTAGCGGCCTGGTCACCCATGGCTCAGGTTGGGTGAGGGGTGATTTTGGGCCATAATTGTCTATAGTAATATAATATTATCATATGTATACATATATATATGTATGTATTATACGTATATTTACTATAATATAATTAATATAACATAATGTTATGTTATATTGTATTTTAAATTTTAATACATATCCATGCAGGTATTAGTGAATGTGTTTTAGACCATAACTGGAGGAACATACATAGTATCCAGCTAAACATTACCTCGCTGGTTCTATCGAAGGTGAAGCCGCAAAAATGAACCCTTGCCTTGAGTGCAAAGTCAGACTTGGATCAGAGCAGGGAAAAGAAATGGGCATACCCACAAGTGATGCCAATTTCACCGCCAATTTGATGTTACTTCGTTACTTCTGATGGGATTTGAGGTTCCAATCTTCTGCACACACCCAAATGAACATGCTCTCAACCTGAGCCACCAAACATGGCATGGCTGGCAGCAGCTTCCCGCGCATCTGCAAGAGAGTACCATCCAAACATTTTCTGTTTCCAACGAGAAGAACGTTTCACGTTGATCTTGAGCCAACAAACACGAAACATTGAGACCCGATTTCACAATCAACTTGAACATCCAATTTGTTGAACAGTTTCGTTTGTAAAGTTGATCCATCCGTTTTTTTTTGCCACTTGAAAGAAATGATTTGTGTAGTCATGTGCCACATCCACATTGGGATGTTCACCGGGCCCAGGTTATACCCGACTTACTGTAATTGATTGAATGAACTGGTAGACGGGACCGTAGTGCTTAGGGATATGCAACATGTATGTTTATCAAATGTATATATTGATACATATACATCATATACACAAGCCTATATAAATGCAAATAATACAAATAATGCAAATAATGCAAATAATTGTAATGCAAATAATGCAAGTAATGCAAATAATGCAAATTATACATGCGCCTATACATATATATATATAGAGGCGCCTATATATATTATATATATATAGATTAATTTGATGTGATGTGATGTGATGTAATGTAATGTATGTATGTATATAATATGTAATATAATACATATATATATACACGCAATATATATACTATATATAAACTATATATATGTATATATATACTATATATATACTATATATACTATATATATATATGTATATATATATATATGTATGTATATATGTATATATATATATACACACGCATATGTATACACACACATATACACATATATACTACGTATAGCACACATTTCCAATCCTGGCTGTGGGACCCTTCAATGCAACCACTCCTTTGGCCACCGAGGTACTTCGAATGCGAAGCTTGGGGTCTTGCAATCGCTCGCAGAGTCCGGGGGCTGAAGTTGTCCATTGAAAATTGGGGACGCCGGGGACGCCCGAAGATCCACAAAAAACAAAGGTCTGCGCAAGTGGGCTATGACTGGTCGTCTTTGCAGGAGACTGGGCCATAGTTAGGGGCCATGATGAAATTCAAAGAATGAATCGGATGAACACAAGCTGAATATTTAGGTCCCCTGGTCTCCCAAAGTTGGAAGACTTGCTTGTTGTTACCAATGTGTTCTTTGCATAAGAGTCATCGCAGAATTCTGTTTGCGTTGTCTTCGTAGATGATGTGGGTCAGGGAATCCCTTTGGCCCCTCCATTTCTGTCCCAGCCTGGTTCAAGCGCAAACTTAGCTCCAAGAAGTCGTAGAAAATTCATGCAGCCATAGGTTTCTCCCCCCAAAAAGAAGTCAATCCCTAGAGTATACCCTCTGGTAAACTAACATAGCTATAGAATATCACCATGTTGAATAGGTAAATCATCTATTTTTATGGCCATTTTCAATAGCTATGTCTATGTCCTCAGGACGCCTCACGTGCCGCCTTTGAAGTGGCAGATGACATGACCAAACTTGGGGCGTGTGGATGCCTAGGGCGGTGCTGCCAGGGTTCGGACCCTTTCCGGCATAAGCAGCGGTTGGGTTTTTGGGTCAAGAGGGTTTGTTGGTGAAAATTGGCAGGTTTATGACTTTTATAGATCTTTATATAATAATTGTCATGATACCTACAAAAACACAATTAAATATCTTGTCGCTTGGCCCATTTAAAGTGTGCGACTAGGAGTGGATCCTCAAGTTTTAAGCTTGCCAGCGGCTGACCAGATCTGACCTGTTGGTGGCCGACAACCTAATCCTCGAGCCGGATGTCGTGAAGGTCGACTACATTCTCAACAGGCCTTTTTTGGGTGACGGATACAGTGGGCATGTGATGTGGTCAATGCACATGCTTGGCAGGCACTAAGAATGGATGTTTTAGCATGTGATGATGGCATATGATGGCTGTCATTTGGGGAGTGTCTGTCATTGGCTGATTTGAGTTGAATTGTCCAGGTTTTGAACAGTCCCAAATCACAAAAGCTAGTGGTAGCTTCAGCAAGGGGAGGGGCAAGATGGGCAAGCCTGAGTCCAACACAGTGATTTTTCACTCGAACTCACCCTCTAAGCTCCTGGGGCATTTTGAAGCGGTCTTGGAAGCAGATTGTGGCTCAAATCCTTGCAGGTCTCTAGGCAATCTGTATTCAGCATATCCCATCATTTTCCAGGCTCATATGACGTCATATGAAGCTTAGCTTTCGTTCACCCCCCCTTGCGCCCCAAGTATTATTCCTGGCTCGTGATTCCGTGCCTTTTGCTATTGGGGCTGATCATTATTTGAGAATGGAGTGTGAAGCCCTGCGGTAGGAGGCTTGCTTGTGTTGATATGGTGTGGTCATAACGAGTCATAACATGCTATAACCATACCTATAACCATACCTATAACCATACCTATAACCATACCTATAACCATACCTATAACCATACCTCTACAAGATGGCACAATTGTATTTGGATCACAGTTTAGATAACCTACCGGCCTTGCAGTGTTTAGGCTTTACTCCGGCCATGTCCATCGCAGCCTGGGCAGATTTCATCATCCTGCTGCTGGACCTGGTGGAAGGCATCATCGCCACCATTCATTTCGATGAACGCAAACATGAAATTGTGTTCCTGGCTTTCTACTGGACCCTCAGCAATCTGGTAGATGCCAATGTCCAAGATATGACTGAACGCAATAAGTGCCGTCGCTGGGGTGAGTGCATTTACAAATGCTTAGCAGTGGGCGGGCAGTGTGCTCTGTACATCCACTTCTGTGAGAAAGATGCGCGAGTCGACATCTCGCTGATCACTCTGATGGTGATCCAAATTGTTCTGAAGATCTTAGGGACGCTGCGGTGGCACTGTGGTGCTCGATATAGCAAAGAGGACTTGTTGGTTCGCCCAACTTTTCAGAATTCCACGACCAGATGGCAGGGTGGTGGCGGGATATTTGAGACCAAGCTCTTGAGGGTCCTTCCACACGCAGGAAGAGGCTTTGACTCCATGGTCATGGACAGCCAGGTTCGCCAAGAGGTGGTGGTGAGCAAAGAGAAGAAGGACGATTGCTGTACGTGTCTGCCTTTCTGTATGGATTCCCTTTACGTCGTTAACTTTTGTTGTCTCCCTTTGGGCTTCCAGCCGAACTCTCCCCATCGACAGAAGTGGAATGAGGTTATTTTATGTGTTGTGCTTTGGTGGTTTTGTTTCAGACTTCACTTGCTGAGGATGAGGGACGAAACAGACCAAGTTCGCCTCTGTGCGATCATACGGCTCTTTGACTTCATCTATCATGTGTATCTTACCGTCTTGGCATACGTCTGGGGTTGCTCAGGCGCAGTCGTGGAAGGCTTTGATAAGGGCTATACGATCTATCTGATGATAATCCACTTCTGGTTCTTCTGCACATGTTCTTACGGCTACACCATTAAATCCAAATGAGCCATGCACAGATGGAGGGCAGTTGTCTACCAATTGCAACTCGGTTTCCATCCCAAATTTCAAATAAGCCAATGGTCATTAATGATCATTAAGGCACTATAAACATCTATAAACCAATGCAAGTGGCTGGAGGCCGGAGTAGGTCAGTCTAGGGCTGCCAAGCTATCCAAGCTGCCCGGCCTTGGAATCCTTGGAGCGGTGTCAAGTTCTGCTGTTTATCAGCGGGGCATCCATCATTGAGAAGACCCATGACACAAACATCATCAAACATCATTGATTCCCCTGTTGTGAATTATTTTGAGTCCATTTAGATCCTGATGAATCAACCGTTCACCATTGGGACCATGATCCATGGGACTTGCATCATGCTTCAACTGCCACTGTCGGACATTGAGACCGAATGCTTATGCACTAAGACGTTCTCAAGGAACGCAAGTGCAGCGTCTAGTTGTTTCGTTTGGCTGTTGACCACACTGCGAGATTGGAAAATCGCTGCAGGGAGTGTTCATTTCTAGTCAGCTCCGAATTCAGAGCATACATTTGCATCTTGGTTTCTCTGGTTTGGCACCCCTCTGGTTGTTTTCCCGTAATTATCCTAGCCTGCCTATTTCGTGCCGTTTGCATCAGAAATCATGAAAACAGTTCCTTCATGCTTCTTCCCAATCCAATCCAAACACAACCTTTAAAAGTTTCCAGGGATGCTTTCAGATATATTTGTATTATTATTATATATATATATGTATACATGAACGATTATGTGGTTCGTTATACGGTATATAAATGTATGTAATGGTATGTAGATTAGATACCTATATATCATATTCTCCTCCTTTTGTTGAATCAAACCGCGGCTGTAGTGAGTTTCCTGTCAGGCTGCGCCCAGAGCATATGCTGCTGGTGCTGGTGGATACTGAGCAGTCCAGCTATTGGCAAGGAGGCGGCAGTGGCTGCAAGTCCATGATATGTTGGGAAAAAGTTGTCACGACACTCGGGAACATTGTGACCGTTTGCGCCAGAAGTGGGTGGAGTTTACGCCAGAGATTCCATAGAAGGCAACTAGACATTTCCAAGTGGTGGATGGCTACCACATCCTTGGTGATATCCACGTTTGTGTTTGGAAGATATCCCACACTGAAGACGTGTCTATAGTCTATACCCGAATGATACCTGTGTGATGTTCCATCTTATGTTGGCTGATTGCATATACGTATATATATATAAAGTATATACATATATATATATATACAATATATATATATATATATACACCATATATATATATATATACATACACATACACATATATAGATATAGATTTCAGCGGTGAGACCAGTGACACCCGCATTCTGCATTCGTGTTTCAGCACATTCCTATGTATGACAGGTTGGTGATTTGTTATATATATATATTTATTGCATGTTTCCCCTTTTCTTGGGGATATAGTGATCCAGAATATTCAGATTAGGTTCTACCCATCTCACGTCCTTCTGCACAGGCCAGCCAGATGCCAGGTGCCGAGATGGGCTGTGGCAGTTGCGGTGTATAGGTTCCTTTCTGGGCAAGTTTTCATCCAAAAATGTTTTTTTTTACCACGAAAACATACGAAAACAATGGGCTTGGGGGTCCCCCAGTTTAAGAAAACCACCATACTATGGAGCTTGGCTACAGCCTCGGAGATCACAGCTTCATGGTGAAAGACAATGGTTTGAAGCAAAAACAGATGTTCAATGAATCAACAAGGCTCTGGTTTTCTTCACAAAATGACTTTCTCCATGAAATGGTTGCGAGGAGGCAGGGCAAGAACTAGCAGAGGAACAGGAACAAACCAGTTTGGTATTCTTTACAAGTTCGCCCTGAAGAGGCAAAGGTCCAGATCAACGGGTGTTGAACTGTCTGGAATGTGAAGTATCAAGCCAATGACCCCATGCGCATTCGTCAATGATTGTTCCCATCATGCTCAGTGAATCTCCTGGCTTTGGGTGGCGAGGCCCTTGTTTTTTAGGATCTCACTGGATAAAGCCAATCATTTCCAAGCAATCCTCTTCGAAATGCTATCAAAAGGATGATTTGGGTATGGGTCAAAACTGTTGACGCCAAAAATGCATGGTCTCAGATCCTAAATCTGACAAAGGAATTGTGGCAATATTTTTATTCGTACCGATTTTCTGACCCCATACCATCTCAAAAAAATCGACTGGTCAAAAATCACTCTATTTTCATCATGCAGTAAATACCATCTGGTTCTTTAACAGTTCGCCATGGTATAGATGGAAAATTGCCCATTTCTAGATGGTTTACCTATTAATAATATTAATAGCATGGTGATTTTCCATGGCAAACTGTTAAACAACCAGATGGTAATTCCTAAGTGTGATCCTATTTATGCCCCTGTGATTCCCTGTGCATCTCGCTGCTCTCCTGGTTCTCCTGGCTCAGCGGCGGGCCACGGGGCAAGTATTGGACGAAGTGGTGGTCTAGTGCCTCACCGAAACGGACAGTGGGATATGATGGGATATGGCAGCCATTCTAGATATTACATGCCTATGTTTCTGTCGATGTTTGTATTGGCATGTAATGGCATGTATATAACATTGTATAACTAAGTACTTTTCTCGATCTTCTAGTACGGATTGTTTCTTTTGTAGACATAAACATAGAGAAAATTTGTTCTTTGAGGTTGACAAGACTGGGGCACGGAAAATGATGTCTACAAGAAACGATTGAAAGAAGTGTGGTGGCACAGTACTTATTTCTTTGCAGAAGAAGCTTGCAGTCTTTCAGGGCGGCCCTGGCCCAACCGATAGACTAGCCAAAGATATAGGCTAATCCCATGATCTCCAGTTGGACTAAGGCCTCGTAAAAAGGGCAGTCTCTGCCATTGTAGTTTTTGCAGCTCCAAAAACCAGATTCTGGTTGGTGCCGATTGCGACACTCCAATTGTTTCCAATGATATTCCCATCATATATATATATATTATTTCCATAGTCTATTAATATGATATTGTTCCCCATGATATTATATATTAATATGATATGATATCCAATTATTCTAATTCCAATTATATATTGGTTTCCGTGGTTTCCAT
>Ga0126342_10023001_pt1 | contig 10239 bp, 12 predicted proteins | sample Cyp1metagenome_FD_92528 | JGI IMG/M metagenome (GOLD analysis project Ga0126342, IMG submission 92528) | Coral microbial communities from Lord Howe Island, Old Settlement Bay, Australia - Cyphastrea 1 metagenome | ecosystem: Host-associated > Invertebrates > Cnidaria > Coral ... | reverse complement strand
TAGATAGATAGATAGATAGACACATAGATAGATAGATAGATAGATAGATAGATACATAGATAGATAGATACATAGATAGATAGATAGATAGGTAGATACATAGATAGATAGATAGATAGGCAGATAGATAGATAGATAGATAGATACATAGATAGATAGGCAGATAGATAGATAGGCAGATAGATAGATAGATAGATAGATAAGTAGATAGATAGATAGATAGGCAGATAGATAGATAGATAGATAGGCAGATAGATAGATAGATAGATTGTAGTTACTATGGTTTGTCTATGGTTTATCTATGGTTTATAAGTCAACTAACATCACCCAGGTGGCTCCTGGAAGTCAACGCCCGTCCCTCGATGGACATCTCCAACCCGCTGCGTCTCTCCGACGCCCCGCCGGGCACGCGGCGCTGCGTCTGTCGCGACATGGATGGAGAGGAGCACTGCCACGTGCACAGCGAGGTGCGGTGAGCGAAACGGCAGAAATCTGCCATGGAACGTGGGGTTCACCTGGGTTTGAAGCATGAAACAAAGGGATTTCACCAGCAAAATGAGGCTTTTCATTGATGATTCGAAGCGACTAGCAAACATGAATATTTGGGATCTAATCCTAACAATTTGGGGTTTAATCATTTGGCATGTGATTTTAGCATCTAACACTGGGGACTGACCGTCAGAAATACTTTTAACATCTTTTGACAGTAGCATTGAGGGTGGTCCATGGGATGTTTAATGATGTTTAGAATGGTGTGCACATGTTTACTTAAACATCGGTATTCTATATACACGGGCACAATATAGGGTTTTAAGCTACTAATGCAAACAACAATTGGATGTTTAATCATGGCAAACCAAGACTCTAATCATAAACAGTAAGATTCCAAGGGAATTCAACCAGCAAAAATGGATTGAAAGGATTTAGATAACAGATGAACATATTTATAGCACAGAGATGTCCAAAAGTTTTGACTGCATCAGCCCACTGCCTGTAGTGTTGTAAGATCAAACGAAATGGCATAAAGATCCTAGTTCGGCCAACAATTGCATGCACAGCACCTTTGAGCACCAAAAGAAACCTTGAACAACCAGCACAAACTTCATAGAAAGTCATCGTCATGGTTGGGTTCCACAACAGAAGAAAGACCCCCCATCCGGCAGATGTCGCTGGCTATGCAGGGCTATGGTGGCTCATTTGATCCTGGTAGCTCAGACCTATTTGATCTTCATGTGCTGCGCATGACTGGGCAGGAATTCCTTTTGAAGGTCCCTCCTACGATGCTGGGCCGGGAGGTTCGACAGATCGTTTCGAAGAAGTTTCCTTCGAAGCGAGGTGCGAAGCTCGTCCTGCATCATGGCACTTCTGAGCTAGCACTGAACCAAACCATGGAAGAGCAAGGCATTGTGAGAGAAACTGGGAACTTATCCTGCACCCATGTGCCTGCAAATCTTTTTGCTGCAGGGTGCTTCGTGCAAGGACTGACAACCTGTGAGGAGGCGTTAGAAGGACTAACCCACATGACGTTGAAGCAGCCAGGACAGCAGCATTGGAATTACCTCCCCGAAAACCTTGAAAGCTTGACGTTTGGTACTGACTTCAATCAGGGCCTGTGTGACATGCACATGCTCACCAGACTACAATCGTTGACTTTTGGTGCTCGCTTCAACCAGAGCTTGGATCGAGTGACCCTGCCGCCCTGTCTGCAAACGTTGACTTTTGGTTTTGACTTCAACCAGAGCTTGCAGCGAGTCATCCTGCCAGCCAGCCTTCAAACGCTGACTTTTGGTGCTGACTTCAACCAAGGCTTGGAGGCAGTGACCCTGCCAGCCAGTCTCCAAACATTGACTTTGGGTTGTGGGGGCTTGGAGCAAGTTATCCTGCCAGCCAGCCTTCGAACGTTGAATTTGCAACATGGCTTCAACCAGAGTTTGGAGGGAGTGACCCTGCCACCCAAGCTTCAAACGTTGACTTTCGCTGATCGCTTCAACCAGAGCTTGGAGCGAGTGACCCTGCCGCCCAGCCTTGAAACGTTGACTTTTGGTGCTGGCTTCAACAAGAGTTTGGAGCGAGTGATCCTGCCAGCCAGCCTTCAAACGTTGACTTTTGGTGCTGACTTCAACCAGGGCTTGGAGGCAGTGACCCTCCCAGCCAGTCTCCAAGCGTTGACTCTGGGTCGTGGCTTCAGCCACAGCTTGGAGGGAGTGACTCTGCCACCCAGTCTTGAAACGTTGGCTTTTCAGTCGGGAATTGTGTGCTACTGGTACCCAGATCAAGGCAATATTGTCACCTTTGGCTTCAACAATAGTTTGGAGCGAGTGATCTTGCCATCCAATCTTCAAACTTTGACTTTCGGTGATCGCTTCAACCAGAGTTTGGAGCGAGTGATCTTGCCATCCAATCTTCAAACGTTGACTTTTGGTCTTCGCTTCAACCAGAGTTTGGAGGGAGTGACCCTGCCACCCAAGCTTCACACGTTGACTTTCGGTGCTGGCTTCAAGCAGAGTTTGGAGGGAGTGACCCTGCCACCCAAGCTTCAAACGTTGACTTTCGGTGATCGTTTCAACCAGAGCTTGGAGCGAGTGACCCTGCCGCCCAGCCTTCAAACGTTGACTTTCGGTGCTGACTTCAACCAGAGCTTGGAGGCAGTGATCCTGCCAGCCAGCCTTCAAACGTTGACTTTTGGTGCTGGCTTCAACCAGGGCTTGGAGGCAGTGACCCTGCCAGCCAGTCTCCAAACATTGACTGTGGGTTGTGGGGGCTTGGAGCAAGTTATCCTGCCAGCCAGCCTTCGAACGTTAACTTTCGGTGATCGCTTCAACCAGAGTTTGGAGGGAGTGACCCTGCCACCCAATCTTCAAACGTTGACTTTCGGTGCTCGCTTCAACCAGAGCTTGGATCGAGTGACCCTGCCGCCCAATCTTCAAACGTTGACTTTCGGTGATCGCTTCAACAAGAGTTTGGAGCGAGTGACCCTGCCGCATCTGCCGCCCAGCCTTCAAACGTTGACTTTCGGTGCTGACTTCAACCAGAGCTTGGAGGCAGTGACCCTGCCAGCCAGTCTTCGAACGCTGACCGTTGGCAGTGCTTTCAACCAAAGCTTGAAGGGTGTGATTTTTCCAGACCTTCTTGAAGAGTTGAGTTTGGGTAGTGGATTTGAGCAGGTTTTGGAAGTTGGTGGTTCACCGAGCAGCTTGCAGAGCCTAGTTTGGCCCAATGCTGTGTTGAGTTGCCGCTGAGTGCGAACATGCGGATCATGTTTGGAACCCGTTGAAAACCATCGGATAGTGGAGAACCCAAGGTAAGGTGCGCCTCGGCCTCGGCCTTGGATTTGAAAGGAACCAATGGTGACATATTGCAAGGCAAGCTGCATGTCATGCGTTTCATCCTGCAGCAGCGGCTATGTTTTTCTATTTCGACGATATTTGTGTTTGTTGATTGGGAATGGGACCGGCTGTGGCCACACACATCCATACACTATGATTTTCAGCCGCATTGGGCTTGCATTTCGTCAAACTGTTAATATCAACCCCAGATTCTATGGTATAGTTGTATGAATATGCATCACTTACAACTCTGACATTGAAAAGATGATCAACATAATTAGATCAATAGTTTTGAATAGCTGATACAGTAGCAGGCTTCTCAAACCGTAGACCGCAACATATGCTGTGCACGGCTTCTTTGACGCAGGTTTCGATCTTCCCTCCACCTAAGAATGTCCTAAGTGATTGTATTGTTGAAAACCCAATAAGAAACCATCCCCAAAGTATGTTAGTTATTGCTATACCCCTATATATTTGGGATGATGTAAAGTCACCCCCACAGAAATGGCTGGTTAATGGGATGGTTTATGGCTTCTGGTTTTACAACTTTACCCATCGGCATAAAATAATATTCAAATAAATGTGTGTATATGAACTATACAAACTATATATAATTATAATTATATATGTACATGTTATATCTATATAATTCTATATATATATATATATTAAACAAAAATATGTATATACATACATATATCAAGCATCCAACCATCACTATAAGAACTACCTTCCGGTAATCAAACGTGACTTGCTGGAAAATCAAAAAATGGAGGATTTCCAATTGCTATGTTGCCCTCCAGTGCCCCCCCAAAAAAACGACCGTCCAGGTGGACGTTCGCGTGAAGCGTATGGTGGTGGACGGTGCGCTGCGGATGGCGGCTGCCAACGGTGAACCCAACGAGGCGGGGGCCCCGTTGGGTGGTGGATTTTTCACCAAAAAATGGAGGTTTTCTGCTGCGTTAAGCTTTGTTTATCCAGGATACTGTAGATGGGATTTTGGCCGGAAAACTGTGGTAAATTAATTTTTGTTGTCGGCGGATTTCTTTGGGTTTACAGTTGGGCGAATATCGTTAAGAAAGGGTGCTGTGAATGGGTTAATTGGTTGGGTTCCTATATCATCCTATATCTTTCAAGAATGGAAAAAATAAGTATAGACTACCCTCTGGTAAACTAACGTAATTACTATAGAAAATCACCATTTTGAATAGGTAAATATGGTAAATCAACTATAAATGGGGTATTTTCAATAGCTATGTTGTTAGTCATGACCAGCGGCCGAAGCTCTGCCGTTCTGGTGAGGTCCCTGAGAGCTTTGTGAAGATGAACTTCGATCGCTATAGCCCCTCTGAGGTGCTGACCTTGATCCATGTTTTTCCTGGATATAACTCGGATCATAACTGGGATCCACATTTTCCGATTTTGGGGTCGGGAACCAGATTTGAAGCATATTATGGTGGTTCAGGGAATACGCTTGATTTCATGTTGTTGTTGTTGTTGTTGGTTGTTGGTTGTTGGTTGTTGTTGTTGTTGTTGTTGTTGGTTGTGGTTGTGGTGGTTGTTGTTGTTGTTGTTGTTGTTGTTGTTTTTCGTTTTTTTGGCGCACCGCCACTAAAATTCAAAACCTGTTTTAATTCTCGAATGTTGGTGCCCCCATGGTTGTTGGAACCATCCTGAAAACGTATACTTAAGTAATTTGTGTCTGCAATGAATTTGTGAAGCAGGGCAAACGTTAGTGCTTGGATGTTTTCTTCCGATAGTTCCAGATACTAAAAAAACCTTCAAGAGTTCTGAGTTCATTGGGCACACTACATCTCAGAAGCCACTTCCTCTCACTTGAAGTAATTGTCTATAATGGTGAATTTCCCTTTGCGCGAATGCATAATGTCCATTTAAGGTGGTTCAGTCCACATGTCAGTTAAATCTTAGTGTCATTGATAATTTCATGTTTATTCCTGTTTATGACCCATTTTTGTATATGTTTGTCTCAATTTCGCGTAAGATCTTGCCACCGTTTATTTCAATGGTACCCTCCAGGCACAGGAGACCTTGTCAGCTGTTGCCAGAATCTTCCAGGAGCGATTCGCTGCGAAGCCTTGAGATCATGCATCAATTTTGCTATACATATGATGATATAATATGCATGTATAATTTAAATGAATATGGTTGGATGCGTGCGTGCTTGTACATATGTAGATAAATAAATAGATAAATACTTACAAAATAATTAAAGAAACAAATATTTATAATTTGCATTATATATATATAAACAAATATTTAATATCAATGTGACAAGTCTATTGCTAAATTGCCAAATGAACCATCCCCACTTTGTCCGGAGATGGGATGTATAAACCTACTCCTGGAGGTTTATTGTTTGTTCCAGATGATTTTACCATATCATGGGCTATTTTTTTAAGCCATCTCTGTATGGACTGCGTAGCGTGGTGGATTGTAATTTTGTTGATTGGTAGCCATTTCTATGAAAGACTGTTTGGCGAGCATCCAAGCTTGAATATGTATGACATGGTTGTATTTCTCTGACGGTGAGAAATTGTTGCAAGGATTGAAGAGCAAAGAAGAACAACAATCAATCTGTGCGTCAATGGATAGAAACGGGATGTTTCACCACCGTGTGAGGATCTGCATAACATGAATATGTAACGACCAACGAAACATGTGAAGAGCGCCATAATAACACGTGCCACTTGCTGGTGAGATTTTCTTCCCAACCCTTGAAACCATTTCTGGCAAGATAAGGGCTACCTGCATCCAGCCGAGCGGAGCGCCAATCTCCTAGTCGTCATCCTAATGATGATTATTCTGTGATTACATCAACAACCATCAACATTTATCCCATGTTTCATGGTGAAATCCTGCTTTACAATGGTTGAAAGCTCATCAAGTGCTGGTGAAAAACCTCCATTTCTCGCTGAAATCATGCTTCAATCCCAGCTTTTGCCGCTGAAATCACCATGTTTGATCCGTTTGATGCTTAAACCCACCATTTTTGCCGGGTAAATCCCAATGTCGCAATTCCGAATACCCGAGTTTGTGGTTTCTGTGTTGATTTTTTCCCCCTATGGGACATTTACCAAGGGGATTCCCCTTGCAGGAAGCAGGTGGCTCCAAGAAGGCCTTCACCACCTCTGGGGTCCGAAGGACCTTGGCCAATGCAGCAACACGGCCGTGACGCACGGGCTGTTGGATCATGGGATCCTGGAATGGCTTAGTATGGCTTAGGCAATTTGATCAATGTTTCATCAATTTTTGATGTAAAAATATGTAAAAAAAAATCCAGCCTATCCCCCCTTGATTGGCAATTTTCCCGGTAGGGTTTGATAGTTTGATGTTTTTCACGAGCACAGGGGACCCTAATATTAAACATTCCCCAGAAACCATAGTTTAGTAGGGACATGTCATATGCAGTTCTGGCCCAAAATAGCAGTTATACAGTTATACGTGGGTAAGTCACCCCTTTTATGGCATGTATAACCTCATGTAAAACCATTTATGGTTGGTAAAGGATGGTAAAGGGATTTATCTGTATGAGGATGTAAGATTACTTAATCATATAAGATCAGCTATCCAGCTATCGGGTCATAACAGTCCCATCTGTTTTTGTAGAATATTTTCTTGCTAATCCCATTGCTATCATTGCTCCATCATTGATGCACATCCAATGCCCATCCAATGGCTCCGAGCCCGAAGGTCAATGCCGGATTGCCCGCGCACGAACTGGATACCTTGGTGACGAAATGGAAACATCAAGGCTATCGCCAGGATATCCATTCGGAGGATGACAATGCTGAGCCGCTGGAGTTTGTTAGGGGTGACCATGTGGAGGGGGCGAGTCATTTGGATATGTTATTTGCACATCTAATCTGTCGGACGGATCGGGTTACATTTAACATGAACATGCAGAGTACAGATTGTTCAGCAAACACACGCATATTTATAGAATGCCGCAGCTGACGATTTATGGTGCCTGGAGCGAAAACATATTTACTGCAGACATGCATAGTGTGTGTGTGATGCTGTTTATAGTATTTCTTTATAGTTGTCAAGTACGGAGAATTATCCTCAGTTGAAGTTAAAAAATGTTAGTTAGGCATAGGATACTATGTATTTTTGCAAAGTAAATGCAAACAATAAATATGGCAAGATACATATGTGATGTCATTCATCGTGCAAACGTGGATTATATTCCTTCACAATTTCATTATTCCATTAGTTATGAGCAATTGGCATATTTCATCCCATCATATCCCATTATATTCCAAGTTGCTTATATACTATATACCACCTTTCAAACATATGTTTAGCGTATGTTATTGAGCCCTATAAAATCACATAAAAAAAATATAATATATCCCGTTGCATCCCTAAGGTGTCCAAACATATTTCAAACATATCCCAATCATCATGAAATCTCAGTAAGTCCCATTCAGCCCCCATGAAATCACCATGAAAACATACTGAAATCTTTACTAAATCCCCATTAAACACCATTAATCACAATTGATCACCATTGAATCACTATGAAACTCCAGAAAACAACCATTAAACACCATTACTCACAACTAAATCACCATTAAATCACCATAGCCAAGGTTTTATGTTGACCCAACCGAGGATCGGCGTTCTGGACTTCGCCTCCTTACTGCAGGAGATCGCCCTGGTGCGTAGCAAGGATGAGGATCCCCTGGAGGCGCCATCGGGAATGACAGGGTTTCTAGTGATCAGCAGCTGTTTCTAATGATTTGAACCATCAACACGGGGAACCGCGGGGATCTTAAAACTATGATATTGAATATACTTTCTTCCAATTTAAAATCCATGGTTTTTGGCACTCAAATTCTGCCTTTTTTTCCCCTCTCAGAGGCAAATATTTTTTAAAAAAACATTTCTCCAGTGACTCCAGTGAGGGAACAGCTGCCGTTTACACTGCGCCGCGAGGCCCTGGTTTCACTGATAGAGCTGTGCGACCCTGGTGCCTAATGAGCACCGAAAAAACGGATGGGACTTCCACGCTGATGGGGGTAGATGTGATGCGTCCGAAAATTGTTGATCCAGACTGGTTGGTGGTTTGGAACATTTTTTGTTTTTCCATATATTGGGAATAGTAACCCCAACTGACTAATATTTTTGAGAGGGGTTGAAAGCACCAACCAGCAGAAAATTGCCAAACGTGCAGAAGAAAGGGTAGGAGTGTTTTCAGACAAAGCCATGCCCCAGAAAAATGATGACACTGACTGCATAACTAACCATATATTCATGTATGATCCACAATCTTACTGGGGGATGAAATCCACATGGTTGTTTGATGTGGCCTGATTTGACAAATCTAAGCATAGAACTTTTGCACAGTGCAGGAGCTACAATCTGGCAAGGCAGGCGGCAGGGGCCCTTTTGGCGATAGATTCAGATTTTTCGATATTTGCATTGTAATATCTACCATCTATGTCATATCTAGGATCTAGTATCTATATCTTCTGCATATATCTGCATACCTAGGGCTTCCCACATGTTATTAATTTCTGCTTTTCCTGTCAGAATTGTTTTTCTGCACCACTTATCTTAATTTCTGCTCTCGGACCTTTTTTGTCATTTTTGAATATGTTTGTCATCCACATCCATTGTTCGTTTTGAGCACTGTCCCATCGTGCAAGGACATCCAAATCCCTCACGATTTTCGGGTAGAAATAAATGACGTCTCCACCAAACCTTTTTTTAAAGCAAACATTGAGCCACAGCAGCTCTGTGCTGAAACTAACGCTTGTTGATGGGCCTTCGTGGCAAAACAATTTTGGTGACGGCGCTTTGAACCAATACAAAGGCGTGTCTCGAGACAAAAGCGTTTCTTCCCGATACAAAAGTGTTTTTACCCGTACCCCAGTTTTGGATAGTTTTGGTTGTTTTTTAATGTCCGAATCACAGTCAAATGGTACGAAAGGTTGCAATTCGAGGGCTCACAGCCCATCCAAACCATGTCAATCCACTTTGTTTCCACTTGATCAGCTGTGGCATCACTGTCACCTGCAACAGGTGTGTTGGTTTCCTTTCATCCTGGCTATTCTTGATCATTTGGAGCAAGAACGTTTTTGGGAGGCAGCAACGTTTTTTCCCAGCAACGACCAAAAATAAATGCTGCTTCAGGCAAAAAAACGAGCACCAGGAAGCCACACGTATCTATATCTACAAAGCTGTCATAAATACAGTACAGTATATATATTAGTATAATATGTATATGATATGATATACGATGATATACACATAATATATAGCCAACACACACACACATATAATATTCATACATGATATTTAATATTTAATATTCAATTTATAATAATATTACATATAATGCATATCATATTTATTTTATAACATATTATATTTAATGGATAGCATAATATATAGTATATAATACAGAATGTTTAATTTATATTTTAGTATAATATATATACACATATATACATATTATTTTAATTATATATTTATATGTTTATACAATATTGATATATATATATATATACTATATATATGATGTGTGTGTTTTGTTTTATCTCACAAAGAGCTCAACACGCTCCGCCAGGCAGACATGACTTTGTTGGACCAGATCTTCAGCAAGGAACGGACTCTGTCCACCTCACTGGCTGAGAAGGCCGTCAGCGTCTGTCGGAAATGCCACGGAGATTTCTATGGAGGAAATGATACACACATATGTAATTATATATATATATGTACATACATACATATTTTATACATACGTACAGACACACATATTATGTATACTAAGGCACTACCAGATAGAATATTATCCAGTGTTCAGAGATCGACGATTTTGCGGGTGAAACCTAGTTTGCAGGTGAGAATATTCTATCTGTTTAAGGTGAGTAGCAAAATGTTGATT
>Ga0126342_10023000_pt1 | contig 10240 bp, 11 predicted proteins | sample Cyp1metagenome_FD_92528 | JGI IMG/M metagenome (GOLD analysis project Ga0126342, IMG submission 92528) | Coral microbial communities from Lord Howe Island, Old Settlement Bay, Australia - Cyphastrea 1 metagenome | ecosystem: Host-associated > Invertebrates > Cnidaria > Coral ... | reverse complement strand
TCTCACCTTCACGTCTTCTGCTTGTGAGCATCTGTTCAAGCGGCAGGCAAGCTGGTTTTCATTTGACACACAATCCCAAAAACATTGATGAACATATCAAAAAACAAGTTCCTAGGATCTTCCCAGGAAGGCCTCTTAAGGAATAGGAGACCGTCAACACAACAATATACATCTTAAAAAATGAAACTGGATTTGTTGCCGGCCAAACTGTCATTTAAAAAATGCAGCTTTTTAAGGACCTCAAGTCCCCATGTCTTTAGGCTAAATTCCCAGGAGGATTGTAAATATATATATATATATATACATATGACAGGGGTGTCTGAAAAAAGCTTCATACCCCCCAAGCGCAGTTTAATGGAACAATGATAATCAACCATTGATTTTAGGGGTACCCCATGGTCAAACAAACTCATATATATATATACATATTGTAATATTAATAACAGTAACAATAACAATAACAATAACAATAGTAATCATGATAATATTAAAAACAAATAAATAGATGATAATAATAATAATAAATACTAATACTATATTAAAAAAAAAACATAATAATAGTAATAATAATGTTATAATAATATATATATATATACACACTTATATATATATTATCTATCTGCATATGCATATCACCAGTATGTCTTGTTCCCATCCACCATCCATCACCATGCCAACGAAGGCGCCTAGTAAGGTCTCCTGAGAAGGAAGGCGGATTCGACTGTGTGAAGGTCCTAGTGGAGCCGCTTTTGGTGCAGAAAATGGAGGTTAAACCTGGGGCTAATGGATTATAGGGGTTATGGTTTAGCCATAAAATCATAAATGATTCATAGATTATAGGGATTAATGGTTAATCCGATTATCCGATTATAACCTCTATAAATCATAGGGTTTACAGGGATTTATAGGCATTATAATGGGATTATAATCGGATATTATTGGATAATGGAAAATAATGAGATATACCCTCTGGTGAAATAACCAGACTGGACAATCACATTTTTTTTTGCAAATCATCATGTTCATCATCTATAAATTGGGCCATGGCTTCCATAGCTATGTTAAATAGCCAAATGGTATATTGGAACTATGTTTGGAAAAAAAGTGGGATTGTAATGGGAAACATTGGGTTTATGATAGGAAAAGGAGTGTGATGGAAAAAAAAGGGATTACAATGGAAACTATCGGGATTATAACGGGGATTTGATTACGCATCAACAAATATCAACCTTAAATGGGGTGGGGCTAGACCATCAATACTGGTGATTAACCAATAACACATGGAAATATATGGAAATGATGTTGTTCAAACCATTGGCAAATATAGGAGTATTGTGCACTAACTGTCAACAAATGGACATCTCTTTTTTGGGGGACCAACCGGCAACGGGAACCATGCGGATGAAGCATGCAAATGAACCAGGCCCAATGGAGATTCGCCAGGGATTTGGGTACTGACCAAAGAAAAACAATCCGATGTAGCCAACCAATATCAAGATTGGTGGTTTTGACCATCAAATACTTGGGATCTATCCGTTTATTTTATGGAAAAATGTGGAGTTTTACCAACCAGTTGTTGATAGAAAAAATGTGGAAATTCACCAGAACCATTGGGATTTCACCATGAAATTCCGGAATTTGTCACAAAGAAGGTGGCAAACAAAGGTACGGTCCATGGATTGATTTACAGGAAACTCATGTGACGACTGGGGAAATGAACCGTGAAAAATGGAGATGTGAATATGGGTATATACTATTAGATACTGACCAAATAGACAATTTCAGCACTCATCACTAATGATATTCACTCATATTATAAGTAATATATTACTATGTTAGATATTCACTGATACAATGTGGGGCCCCCCAGTTATAAGTTGGTTTATAAACCCCATTAACTATAGTTATAAGTACCATAAACCATAGTTATTGGAGCTATAAACCAACTTAGCTATCTTGGGGGCCCCACATTGTATACACATATATATATATATATATGTATATATATATATAGTATATTACTTATATATGATAATATTCACTAATAATATGCACTAATCAATAATATTCAACTGTGCGCTTTGTTGAGCTTGCTTCCATTGATTTTCCAGTCCGCGGAGTCAAAGAAATGGTCGAAAGAATCCTGCATCCTCACACTTGGTTGTTACACACTGGTGGTTGTGTTTATTTGTTCATCAACATTGCTGCTGAGTGGGGCTCCAGTTCTTTGCAAGCGAGGTTGGATACCACAAAATCAAAAAAACATAGAATCCGTGGACCTGCGTCCTCAATCTTGACCCTGCGCCCCCCAAAATCCAGGGGTTCATCTCAAATTTGAACCTTCTAAAACAACTAGTTTCTGTATGTTTCTGTGAGATTTTTAACCGCTGTGAGATCACCCCAGGCGACCCCAGGCCGGTGGACCATTGGCAACCCGTTCTGCCGGCCTCTCGATGCTACGGCTGCTTCGTTCTCTCTGAAGGTCAGGAATGCTGCTTATGCTGCGGTTTTTCCTCTCCTGCTTCTCTGCCCTTGGAAGGGGGAGACATGGCAATTGTTCATGGTGATGGGAATGCGCACATGTGTTATTCACAAATGTTCAGGTATATGTATACATTTATAAAATCTAATAAAATCTAGAATGCTCTATCCTACTGTAATCAACAACTGGAGGATTCAAATCTCAAATTCAAACAAGTGTTTGATCCTGAAGAATATACAAGTGGAAACTCTTCAAACTTTTTGCGCAAATGCCAGCCCCAAAGGTGGACACCCTTTATGTGTCGCAGGACAAATCACAAAATTATAACACTTACATTTAATCCCTTCTTCCTATTACTAACACCTCCCTCAATAATAAAACTACATCAGATTGTTCGTTTTGGGAAGTGTCAGATTGGCCAGTTTGATTTTTAATTGACCCCCTTTAGAAATCTTTTGGAAACAATTCAAAGATCAAGGTCCAATAATAGAAACTAGTCAGACCCGGGGTGTTTTTCTTATTATAGGGACCGTCTTGTAAGATCAACAAATCTTGATTTGTGAATTGAAGTTAGAGGAAAGCTTCGAAATCCATTTGTTTGAGAATATGTCACTTAGATGTTAAAAAGGAATTTGATCGATTTTGAAATCGAGTAAAGCATCGAAATCCAATTTTTGTCAATATTCTAATTACATTTTACAAATGAATTTGATCGATTTTGACATAAATCATTTAAGTTGTTTAATTAAGGCGTTTAATTTAATACTAGGGGCAAGCTGCTGCAAGCTCCTCCCGCAAATATTAAATACCCGCTAATAACAAAAACTACCCATAGGCGGTTTTATACTTTGGGGAAAGGGAGGCCGTTTCTAGGGTGAAAGGATGAATTACAATATCTAAAACTGAATTTGATAGCTTGTTTAAATCCCCAACTTGTTCTTCTTCAGCCCATCCCGGACTCAAAACACCCGACTCAAACCACCGACGAGCGGCGCAGCGGAGGTCAGGAACGCTCTTCGCACAGCCGCACGGATCTGCGCTCTCCTCACAAGAGCTGAGCGGAACGGAGTCTCCGGTATCAGGTGATTACCTCGAGGGACACCCCCCAAAAAAAAAACAACATAGTCCAGTGATGTCCAGTGGATGAACCAATGGGTAAGCAATTGATGAGTAATTTATGAATAGGATTTTAACATACTGATTAACATACTGATTAACATACTGATTAATAGGATTAACCAATGAGTAACCAATATGAATAGGATTTTAACATACTGATTAATGATAATTGGATCACAATAAAGAAATGCTTCCAGTAGATTCTTCATAGTGGATTGACCAGCAGCACAATTAACCAAATCTTCAGCAAGGACACGATTCTGCACTTTTGAGAAATGGGTAGCTGGTTGGTGGTTGAACCACCCCCAGGAAAATATGGTCGTCATGATGTGATCGTCATGACTCATGACATTGTTAGGCTTTAAAGACGTTTAAAGTAAACACAAATCAAAAACACTGAGCAGGGGTGCAATTTAATAATGGGTAACCTGGTGGATATGATAATTTCATGATATTTATATGTGCATGTATTAACAAGCAAAATTTAATTGGTAGTGGCAGTGTTTAGATCTTATCTGGAAATTGAAAAGACATAGCATTCTATGGGGATACAATGGGAATTATACCATGGGACAACAATATGATTCATGACTTTTCTGAGAATTGGATGTTTAGTCATTGGGGCGTCCCAAAAGTCCAATTGGTTTTCCATCAAACATGACCAAGTTTGGATGATTCAGTTTCGCATGTTTCCCAATTTTGTTTAGCTTTCAATTAAGGTTGAAAAGATCGTACCCAACAATGCACCTATTTTTTGTCTATTTTTGAAACCCGTGGTTTGAGGAGTCCCCAATTTTAGGAAACACCCAAGTGGATGTGATGGGTTTGTATAGAAATTAAATACTTTTCAAATATGCCCGTTAAGTATGAGGGAAAGATTGTGTTCCAAACCACTGACAAAATATGGGGGATACAAAAAATGCAATTCCAGTTGGGAACACGATGATACACCACTGAATTTTGGGGTACTCAAATTTCAGACAAACCCATGGGTTCGTAGCGAACTGATAGTGGGTTTTTTTCAGCAATCTGAATCCTCAAGGATATAGAGTTAGACGCAACCTGAATGAGTCTAGCGAACTAATCATGGGCTTAGAACCCATTTTGATGGGTAGTATATTGGATTGACCGAGGATAAAGACAGCCAGTTGGGTGCAAAAAAACATAATGTGCCAAAACCCAAACATGAACCATCCCCAATAATATTACTATAAATGGGTGGTAATGTTCATCATCGCCAAATAGCAGGTGTATGGTATTGGGTTTCCGACATTATATCCCCATTGATTGTTTAATACCCCAGACCCCAGAGGCATATAATCTTAATAATCAGTTGTTAACATCCCATGAAAATCCCATGAATACTATCACATTAGCCAAGCAAGCGATATTCTAAAACCACTTGAGCTTCTCTTCTGAAACTCAAGGGCCTTCTGAGCTTAAGCGCGCTGCTTCTGCGCTGCGCAGGTTCAGTAGATAAGCAACACCTAGACCCTCCAAGGAAGAAAACATTGGCAAAAGTCCCAAAATCAGGAGTACATTCCATTACATTAAAATATCACAAACTATCGCCTTTTTGCGAGGTACCTTTTTGAAGGGTCTATATAAATCTTCAGGGAAGATGATGAACCAGTGGAGTCAGATGGTGAATGGGCCCATTTTTTCGGATACCCATATCCAAACATACAAAGTGGGGCCCCCGGTCGATAGCTAAGTTGGTGAACGTAACTCCAATAACTAGAGTTTCTGTTACTTATAACCATAGTTAATTACTGGGGTTTATAAACCAACTTATAACTGGGGGGGCCCACATTGTATGTAAGGTTTATGAAAGGCATGCGTAAGGAACTATCCCGCGATATATATATATATATATATATATGTACTGAATGGGCCCTTGAACATCCTTGAACCATGGACTTATCGCATGTTCTCCCATCTGGTAATTCTGGACCCACAAATATGAATCTTTTTTTACTACGACTGCAACCATCTGCAACCATGGATTTTTGTTGGGGCGACAAACCATGTATTCCATGGTCAAAGATGGGATGAATGTGGTATGGTCTGGTCATCCACAATGGGAATCCACAATTGATGGGCAAATAAATCCCAATTTCACTTCCTACAACTAATAGTCACCAAGTCCATTGGCTCCATCCTCCATTGGGTGGGACATTGAAACAATATTCGAAACCATGGGCTGGAAAACCCATCTTTGATCCCATGAAGCGGAAAATCCCAATTTTTTGGCTACACGACTTTGTCCACAAAAAGGGTACCCCCAAATGAACTGGTTGATCATACTGCCAAACACCCAGAGGACAAAAACAGATTGGATGTGCCAAAACTTCCAAGTTGGGGGATCCGGGATTGGAAAGTTTGATAATTTTTGCAACGAAACCACCACCTTTCACCGATTTCATGCCAAAATCATCCTTAAAATCCCCAACATTTTCCCGCTCTCCTCAGTTGCCGGTCAGCCTGTTCAAATTCCCTGGCCACTTCCAACAAATCGTCACGCTTCAGCACCATGACCTCGGCGTCTTTCTAGAATCGCAAGCCGTTGGGAAACGATGCGAAGATCTCGGCAGAGTATGTATACAGTGCATGCATATGTATATAAGCTATATATATATAATGATCATATATGCACAGCATATTATGACGTGTGGATTTCAATTTCATTTGATATGATCTAGTATGCATGTGTGTGTACAGTGTATCTTGACCTAGCAAACAAAGTCAAACTGAATGTCTTACAGCTATTTCAAGAGGAACACACATTACAACATGATGTTTTGTTGTTCATGTGTCCTGTCATGCTCATGCGATATTCGGCCAGTACAACATCAAGGACAACCAAACAAAGGGCACCTGAATGTGATGGGTCATAGTGATGAGCCTAGAAATGTTTTTGGGTGGTGGTTTCAGTCATCCAAAATAGGAGTGAACACAAATGAACATGACACACTTTGAAACCACCAACCAGATCGGCTTAAAACATAACATAACCAGAGCTGTGCCAGCGTCAGTTTTGGCCATATTTTGGCCCAGTGGGTTTACAACTATCATCAAGCATCAATCGCAGGAACCTAAGAGCTGATTGGCTTCATAGTTGATTGGGTTCATACAGTGGCCTGCTTGCCACTGATACAGGCTCATTCTTTCAGGAAACCAACGAAGCAAAACTGAGATGCAAACGAAGCAGTAGGAAAGCGTCCTGGCATCGGCCCTTCGATTGAGTCTGAAAGTTGTCAAAAACTTTCAAAAAATCAGGGGTTCATTTGGGTATTTTGGGATGCATTCAGATTTGAGAAACCACTGGAGTTGCAAAGCGCAGGATAACGCCCGTTTGGTCTTGCTCATATCCTGCGACAGCCTAACTCTATGGGCTCTCTGAGGGGACATCATTCTCTTCGCCTTTCGGCTCTGGCTTGTGCCTTCCCGTTTTTGGATACAAATGCCATGCAACCAGAAACAGGAAAAACAGGAAAAATGAATGGTGACTTTTCAACTTAACTACGTATTTCTCAACTCACTTCACGATTGCTTTTTGTGAAGGACTGCAGTGGCCAATTTTTTAAATCCACCAACCCACAATGACCAGGGCCTGGGTTGCGAGGTCTCAATGAGGGAGTTGGTTTCCAGGAGAATACTCTCCAGACCCAAGACGTCTCCCCGCCTGAACCGGCGCGCTGGCGAAGCAAGGGTGTTTTTCTCCGGTTTCTGGTGGAGTAAACAGTTTTTTTTTGGTAAATCCAATTGTTGAACACATTCAATTAAGGTGGTTTCAACGGGCATGTTGTACTGCATCATATTGTATCTTATTGTATCATAGTATTGTATCAACATCATTAAACCATCCAATGTGCAGGGGTAGCAAATTTTGATTTTGCGCGCTGTGGCATTGCATAGTGGCATAGTGCATGGCAGTACTGTTCTTCACCCTCGAAGCATTCACATTGGATCATCTGGCTTAAACATGCAAATAAATGATACATATGACTATATATTTAATATTATATATATCTTACATATATAATTATATATATATATTGTGCATAGAAATTATTATAATTTACTATAATGTCATAAATCCTCAAGGTTTTTTTCCAACCTCACCCCACGGAAAGGCCTCAGAACTCGACCCCTGTCGAGGGCAGCATGAAAGGCGGGATACCAACTAGTCAAAAATGACGATTTAATGGCGATTGAATGGTGATTCTACTCCCAACTAGGCAAAAACTGGTGATTTAATGGCGATTGAATGGTGATTCTACTCCCAACTAGGCAAAAACTGGTGATACCAAGACACTGATTTGAATATGTTAAATCACTAAAACCTGAAATGAAAGCTGATTTCCGGATAGGTCCCCTCAGTTTTCCAACTTAATCTTCATACCCAGACCCACCAAAATCATCCAAAATCCCAAAAAATGCTGAAGTCCCCCCCAAAAATGCTATGTTAGTTTGTAACACCCCATTTTGATAGGTGGGAGGATCTAGGTATGCGGTTTTGGAGATGAGGTGTATACCCTCCAAGCCTCACCCCCATGATGCCCTTCTGAATCACTAAGACGGCCTGCGAACGGCGGCAGCTGAATTTGAACCGGGGATCAACCCTGGCTAAGGGTCCGGGGTAACCCTCAAATAGTCACAATCTCCTACTAAAGTTGTTTTCTTGGAAATTAGATGAAATTATTAGATAGTTGTAAAACATATATATCCTTAACAATGAATTTGAACCGGTGAATCGGTTAAAGCATCAACGATAGCGGCATTTGTTCTTAAAAAGGGATCATCCAACAACAATGGGAGATCAGAAGCCACCAGTAAATTGGTATATTTGAAAATTCAAAACACTCCAAACAACAAATGCCTGGTCTCTGCCTGGTCATTGGATTTTGGGCAAACCCTTTAGCTCTGAGATTTCTTTGTTCTACCTTCTGGCTGGTTGCCCTGGCTTGGGACCTTTCGGGTAGACACAACCGTGATGAGTTGCCAATGGCTTCGTGGCTCAGTGGTCCTGCCCAATCTTGGCAATGAGAATTTCTGAAACTGGAAAGCTCCAAAGCGTCCAAAACCAAATACACCTTCCCTCATGATGTCAAGCCCGGATTAATAAACACTGGTTGATGAAGGATCGGGGGTCGCCCCCAAGTAGTGGCGTCATCTGTTGCTAAAATGCTACCCCACCCAACGTCTCTCAGTCAGTCTGCGACCCGCCTTTCGAAGCATGATTGCTTCCTTGGGGGACATGCTGGTCTGCAACGAGCACATGAACATGCGAGCCCCTAGCGCTATGTGGGCGCCTGCCTTGACCCCTCCATTGTATCACTGCTTCGCTATGCTTCCCAGTGTCGTCAGGTCCAAAGAAGGTGGGATGAAATCGCTTGACGAGTTCCATCTTTGCCTCGTCTGGGAACTCCTGGCAAAAGATTGTTTCTTCCCTCGAGTTCTCTGCATGGCTGTAATCAACCATTATGACATATAATATGTTGATATATTTTGATAATAATGACCATACAAAATCTATGGGACACATATCAATCCTTACAACATCAACCACCAAAGTATCTACAATTGGCTCCAAAATTCTTTTAAATTGACTAAATTTGGGACCATTTAGCCCCCCCCAAGAGGTCTTGCCCTTATACAAATTCGAGACCAACCATCTTCCAGTTGTTGCCCTGTCCTACATTAAGATTCTATGCCCATAATTCTGGAGCTTAGGGTATGATGTTGTAAGGAGGATTCCTTACAAAATCACGCTGGTTTTGGGGGTCTGGCTGCCTGATGCTGTAAGGGAAACAGGGGCAGGTATATTTTTCTAGCTATGTATAGCTATGTATCATAACTTCCCAGTGGGTTTAGAGTTTGGATCCTCAAATGACACAATAATAACATGATATCGAATGAGCGGGCCAAGTAGGGACACATCATGACACCCAAATGCCACTAGTACCATTGCTTTACCACTTGAGAGGCTTACATACAAACCTTACCAAATTGGAGTTTGTCACATATTGGATAGTGCGAACATCAATACACAAGTCCAAGAATCCACAAGTTTGTGCCATGGCAAAATCACCCAAGTTAGTGCATCCATATGCTGTATATGTATGGATATGGTATATTTACTATGATTTACCTACATTGAGAGTTGCTCAATCCAGCACCACGGAGCAAAAACAGCCTAAGGGCATAGGTACATGCTACATGTAGCTACAATCTCAAGGTTCCCCAGTAACAGATGCAGCTTCGCACAGAACGGTGTTAAGCACCTTTTGGACCGCTGATTGCGTCAAGGTGGGACGCAGAGTTTGTGTTGAAATCGACGCAGGGCTGTCAGTCGCCACGAGGCGCGGCGACTGCTGGTTGGGTTCAGTGGTGACGACTGCAGTCATCACGACTCGTCTTCGATCTCTCGTGATTCGGTAAGAGGTTGGATTGTGTATGATGATGTTATGATGATGTTATGATTATGTTATGATTATGTTATGATTATGTTATGATGATGTTATGATTATGTTATGATTATGTTATGATTATGTTATGATGATGTTATGATGATGTTATGATTATGTTATGATGATGTTATGATGATGTTATGATGATGTTATGATGATGTTATGA
>Ga0126342_10022999_pt1 | contig 10240 bp, 6 predicted proteins | sample Cyp1metagenome_FD_92528 | JGI IMG/M metagenome (GOLD analysis project Ga0126342, IMG submission 92528) | Coral microbial communities from Lord Howe Island, Old Settlement Bay, Australia - Cyphastrea 1 metagenome | ecosystem: Host-associated > Invertebrates > Cnidaria > Coral ... | reverse complement strand
TCACTGGTACGGTTGGTAAGGTCGGTACGGTTGGTAAGCGTACCAAACGTACCTTACTAAGCGTACCAAGCGTACCTACCCAAAGCGTACCAAGCGTACCAAGCGCACCAAGCGTACCGTACCGAGCGCACCAAGCGTACCAAGCGTAGCGACCTATCTTATAGCTGGATATCAAGCACCTATCTTGAACTTAGATAAATAAAATGGATAGTATCATTATTATTATTATTATTATTATTATTATCCATGTATAATGGATATTATTAACCATATTATACATGATAGCTATGGTTAAGATTTGGCTCGTATCTCGTCCCTGAGGCCTGTGTGGTCCTGGGCTTGGCGGGATTGGATTCCTTTCCAGCACCGAGGCCAGAAAGTAGGCTGAAACATGCTGAAACACAGCTGGTTATGATTGGATAAACTCCAGGATTTCACTGGAGTTTATGGAAGTTGACTGAGTCTAGGAGTCTAGAACAGACTCCCACTTGTCGTTTTGCTATGTTTTGCTACTTGATCATTTCTACTAAGTGCCCTGACTTCAGGGGCAGTGACCTTCATATCAACGATATACTCAGTTTGCTCAGTGGTGCAACGGGATGCAACGGGGCATAACGGGGCATGCCTATCTGAAGCTGGGACTCATCACAGGCTGGCGAGCTTATTTTCGAGCTTTAACTTCTTAGCCGCTTCTTCCAATTTGGCCCGGACAGTGGAGACGCAATCTGGGGATGATGAGCAGCGCAAGTCACTGGATATATCATTTCCTTGCCATCCGGACACCTTGAATGGTCGGAGACAATGGCCATATTCCAGTCATGAGTCATACAGTACCTGGTGACAATTCATGGCAATTTATTCTTCAAGCATGACAGAAATCAGTTTGAACAGGGGTAATCTCTCAAAACCCAAATTGATGATCCGACAGCACATGATTAAATGATATTAATGACAATTGATGATGTTAATTACTGCATTTACGTGCTCGATTTATCATGATTCCTCAGCTTCACATTCAGGAAGTTCAGGATGACGACGCCATGTTATCCCTCTGACTGAGGAATCCTACTCATATTGCGTCTATGTGATGCAGTTCATCTGCATGACCTTATGGTTCGGAGAGGCACAGCGATTGATGGTGCGTAAGGTGGTGAAATATAGGGATATACACCAATGATAAACTGACCCATTTATGGTGAAATGATGTGACATGCATAGATATTCCATAGATTATCATGGATAATAGATGATAGTCCATGGAATACACATAGCATATATACCAGCCATCATAGCTGGATGTTTTGTTTTTTTTTCCGGATCTTCCTGGAGGTTTTTTCCATCCAGCTATTGGGGTAGCCACATCGGCGCGGTTCCAGGACTTTGATCTCAGTTTCTTCATGTTCCTGGTGGCCACCGCAACTTTTGTGCAGCTCCTGGTCACTTGGCGAAGCTGCAACAAGTCATCTGGATATATCATTATATATATATATGTACACAGGTATGTATACACTGTATATATATATATAATGTATGTTTGGATATTGGTTTTTGGATGATTTCGAGGGACATTGATGATGTGTACTCCGGTCATATATGTAGTTCACTTGGTAAAAAGAACCCGCCATCATTGTGCCCTGAGGTGCAGACTCCGTCGGACAAACTGTGGAAATTGTCGCCCACACAGGCGCCCCGTGACCTCGCCACAGGGCTGCTTCCATATGGCAGTGGATCAAAATTTGAATCGTTGGATTGGCGAATAAGGGAAAAAATTACAGGAACGCACCATATTTGATGGTAAAAACCATCAGGATTCCTGTAGATTTCCCCGGAAAAAACCAATCCAATGATTCAGGGGCTAGAGATTTTATGCATGTCTAGTATCAACCATTCCCACATGAGCCGAACTCCCGAACTCCGTGCACATTCTGGAAGGCGTCCTGGATCGTTCCCACGGTGATGTCATTGCTGTTGGTGCTCATCTCAACGTGCCTCGCTGCGAATGTGGGCATTTCGGCATGAAATGACACTCTATTTGGGACCTTTACTCGTGACTGATAATCTTTGCCCCCTTGACCTTAGACTCAGACCGAACCTTACGGAACCCAGTTGAACCTGCAATGATGTCCATTGACTTCTCAAAACTCAGATCTTTGAAAATTGAGCACGGTAAAAGGAACATTGTTTGTAGATGGACCACGAAGGGATGTTGATGCAGTGGCACCATGGTGGTGATTCTCCTGCATTGGGACCATCTATGAATATCTCAATGTGTCGTGGTAGGTGGAGATGGAGGGGCGGACAGGACGCGCCCCTTTGGGTGTCTGCTGCTGATTTGATGCTGTTGCCAATGGGTCGATCACAAATCGGACATCCGTCTTGGCTAAAAATGAGTTTCTCCTTTTATTACATTATATTACATTATATTACATTATATTATATTATCTAATTATATTATATATTATATCATAGTTTCTCCTCGGTCCTCTGAATTAAAACATATTGAGAGTCTGCGCCAGGAACACTACAAGAGAAATCACGCCAGTAGTCTCCAACACTTTTTCTATCTGCTAGGCCTCCCAGGCAGAATATGTACCGAACAGTTCCAGGAGCTTCGAAATGGGATTACCTTGCTCCCATACATCTCGCATGCTTGACCTTGGTTGCTGTGCCCCCCTCCACTGGATCTCAAGCTTCCCACAGCTCAGTTCCGTTGATGCCTTTGGCACCTTGCAGTGCAGGACCATGTGCTGCCCGATCTGATTCAAGGTGATGGTTTCTTGGATATCCATCTACCGTTGCGGATGTCAGCAGAGGAGAGCTGCCAAGCAGCTGTTACAAGGGGAGGGAATGGATGAGAACCTTGTAACGTGCATTGCATGCTGCTTTCTCCTGAGAATCAGGCAGACATCTCCTGTCGGTGATTTTTCCGCTGTCATCCGCTGTCAGAAGTGCTCATGCGTCATGATGCAGTTATGCTCATGCGTCATGCTCCGACCATTCTGCAAGCATTGTCGATTTCGTCATGATTTCGTCATGATTATCCCAGCAGTTTTATCCTCATAGTACCACTTTGGCCAATGCTTGAGAGGACTGGAGCACCACTGGTGGAGGTGTCAGGGTTACTCAGGGAACCCTGTTCGGGAGTTTTTTTAGTTTGGGATTGCTGTTCGCATCAATAATCAACCGGTCTTTCCCATGGTATTTCTATGGTTTATCCCAGAAGACCCCAGAATTGAGGGTGTATCCCATGGTTTCCCATTGCTCGCCTCACTAAGGCCTTCATCAATCCCTCAGCCACACTGGTGGATGAGAGTCGATTGATACTGGCTGCACGGCTCCACAGGTGGGAGTCTTGGCTTACCCATTTTGTCATCATAAGATCAATACAATGGGAATAGACACGATCATGATGATAATATGATAAGTATATATATATATATATCATGATATCACGATCATAGTGATGAGAATGATGATAATGATGATATACATATATATATATATATACATACATCAGTTGCGGCGAGGGAGACTCCTCTCAAATGCCAGAGGGAAAAGATATTTATCAGTGAATATTAAACCTTCCGTGGCTTGAGAGGTGGAGAGGGAATAGCAGGTATGTGGGCTATGCTGCACGAGGATACGATACAGGGATCCACGCGACAGAACTAGAGATCCAGCGCAGGGAACTGTCGCTGCGATGATGATGATGATGATGATGATGGTGATGGTGATGGTGATGGTGATGATGATTGATGATTGATGATGATGATGATATTATTATTAATTATTGATGATATTATTGATGATGATGATGATGATGATGTAGTATAATATAGTATACTGTAATCTAGTATAATGTAGTATATCAGTATATTGTAGCACCACGCTCAAATATCTGGCGTTTATTGCCTTTCCCCCCGCTCTCATATTTTTTCTTCAATCATGTGGATTGTTCTAACTCTTTCTGAGCCCCTGCAACCATATGATTTCCTTTTGAATTTTGGGATGCTCCTAGCTTTATCAACCTGAATACAACACGCTCAGATTGCAAACCCACAAGTTTTTCCGGAGCATTTTTACAACTTGTGCAAGGCGATCCTACCGCAAGTCCACCTTCGAGAACGGAACTCTCTTAGAGGAGCCCAGAAGGGCTTGGAATCGACCGGCCGATATTAGAGCAGAAGTGGCATAACTTGCACTTGAATCAGTACTTCATGATGAAGTAGCTCTGTTGTAGGAATCATGTCAGCCCTGTTGCTGTTCTTGTGGTTGTGGTCGGCTCGTCGGCTCGTCGTCGGTGTTTTTCCCATTCTGCCCATGTCAGGAGATCTGGTTCTCGCAGATTTTCTTGGGCAGTCTATCTTTCGACTCGGAGGATTGGCAAGCGTCAGAGCCTTAGTTTTGCTGCGGAAGTGAAGAAAATTAACAAAAAGGACAATCATAATTATCATAAGTTATAGTCTATAGATGTCTATAGTATGATATTGTCACATTGATGAAAGATTATGATTACGACTTTGATTCTGAATATGATCATCTTATGGTGATGATAATAGATGATAATAGCAGCGAACACCAGACTGGGACCTGGTGATTTCTAGCCCACTCCCTCACCAAATTAGCAAACCAAGTGGGATTTGAATGGCAATGTTGCGAAGCTGCAAAAGGTGAATCTTCAGTGTTTGAACACTGTCCTTGTAAGATTTTCACGAAACCAAACTATTTTTTCAAGTCCACAGGGCTGCATGATTGTTTTGGTCCATGTGAACTGCATGGTGGATGGTGGAAGAACAAGCCGTCATTGCATCATTTTCTGGCGGACTTGGGGCCATTAAAAATTGGTTCAAGTTGTGGTAACTCGCAAGTGCATCCGACTCGAGTGACTCGAGGCTGAACGCCTCCGGTGCCATTCCTGGTGGCCAAATCAACATGCGTCCTTGGGATGGTCCGGATCCTCAAACGTTACCCAAATGGCCCGGGGCGAAACGCGGCGAAGCGAAGCGAAAAACGAAGCTCAAAACGACTTCCGGCGAGGCCTTCGAATGGTGGATTCGAAGCCTTGGACCTATCCGAACATGTGCTACCGGGAGAGGTGGCTCCCCGAGAACAAGACCATGTTGAGGTGCGCGGGTTGTGCGCCTTAGACATAAATTGATCGGAGGTGTAGTGATTTCCAAAGGCTCAAAGCTACATGTGTTACATATAGCTCGATGCCATGTTGGATGTGATGCAAAAAAGACTTGGCTCCGCACCCCGCCAGGTTTGTAGTCACAGGGCCGGAGGACTGGAACTATGGGTTGGGCAAATTTGGGCAAAGGGATGAAACCATGTTCATCTTGTTTTCGTAAGCTTCAGCACGTGTTTTGCACGACTGCAGTGAGTCATGTGTGAGCAGATTACGCTGAACTCCAGTAGCACACAAAAAGTGAGTCACTCGCTTCAAGACAGGTGACAAGATGCTCCAAACTTCCAAGAAATGCGAGTGTCCAGGGACTGATCAGATCTGTTCGTTTTAGATGCTTCGACATCCTCCTTTTGGTCAGGATCCCAAGGTCTTCCCATTGACCACAGCGGGATCCTGTTCAAATTCGCGGACGGATTGTGGCATCCTCAGTGAGTTTCTCGGAATTAGCTAATTAGCAATCCATTGGCACATTTGGATGCACTAAGACATCAACATCTTTGAGCTCCTACTGCTCCCCTTATTGGCTCCCCTTATTGGCTCCCCCAAAAACCAACGAAATGATCGATGGTGGGATGGGTGAAGGCCAACTGGCCTTCCTGGCACAGGTTGGTCCTTGCGAGAGCCCACGGACTGGTGCTGCTTGGCGACATTTTTAATGGGATTTCCAGGCCGCATCCCATGATTGGGTAGCATATATACATATATACTGTATATATATATACACACTATATTAATCAATAGTATACCATAGTATACCATAGTATACCATAGTATACCCATATTAATATATATATATATATATTATTATTATTATTATTATTCATCATATATATATATACTGGAATATGATCCAAAGCAGAGTGCTACATTGGTTACATTGGTTACGCATCCACTGCGCAGTGGATTCCTTTCTCCCAATGTTTGAATTAGCTCCTGGTGCACCTTCTGGGATCCCGGATCGCTGAGGCGGCAAAAGCCCAAGTCACTGCGAGACTCAATGCAACTCCAGATGGTGTTCCCACCAGGAGGTCCTTTTAATAAAGCGCTGAGCGATGCGATTTTGCTAGATGATCTAGATGAAACCCGCTAGATGGTAGCCACTTGATGGCATTCCGAATGCCAGGTGCAACTGGCGTTCAACTCCTACTCTCCCAAGGCAGGGTAAGACTTCGGTGTGGAAATTGAAGCAATGGGTTATGATTTGGTGCAATTGGGACGGACCCACGATATATTTGCTATTGGAATTTGTTGGATATGTAGACCTGGAGGGACCACTTCGTCTGTGCCCTTCAGAGTGTTGGTACAAGTCATTTCCAACTTCAAGGGTCAGACTGGTAACTTTTGGATGGGCTTGGTGAGTTGGCAGATTAATATCATATGACATGCTGAAGCCACATGTTGAGACACCAGCCCTACCTTGTGAGTCGAAAGCAAAAACGTATTCAGATGGTCGCAGGGTGCCAGTCTGTTGAGGCTTCAGAGGTTGACCGATCCAGACTGCACAGCACTTGCCAGGAGGGAAAGAGTTGCGACAGAAGAGACGTGAGCCAAATGTTCCTAGCTTCAGGTGGCAACGGGCTGTGTGGCTCTGGAGATGGATATGGGAACAGGTGGCTCCTCGGACAGCCCAGAAGACTGGAGTTTGACAGGGCCAAATAGCAAAATTTTGGGATTCTTTACGATTTCTTTCGGTTGTCATTTTCACGAACTGAGTGTTGTCAGAAAATACAGATGGAACCAGGAGCGACATGGAACCACTATTCAACGGAGGGTGAACCTACCGGAAGTTAGCTTTGTAATGGATGTAATGGTTTATATTATACCTCTAGCTACACAAGTTGCCCTGAGTTGTGAGGAATTATAAAATATTGTAAACATCAACGCGATGCCTGGACTGTCAGGTGTCAATGTCAGACATCCAGAGCATGCCCCAGCCTCAACTTTGGCCGGGACTTGTTCAGTGGAAAGTCACGGAAACAACTCGTGGACTGAGGTGATCCAGGGCCGGCACTTGAGATGTGGACGTTGGAGAGCCCAGGGCAGGTTGATGTGTGGTGCCATATTAGGTGCCATAGCCCCAAAGTTCCATGTGGACGAATCAGTGAATCAGTTTGATTGTAGATTAAAATCTGCCTAACTCTGGAGATTCTACTTGGATTTATTTTGGTGGATGGTTTCTACGAGTTTTTTTTTGGTACTTCGACCCTCTGCTTTACCAAAATTTATCGGCCTGGCTGATTCACCGAATTTTTCGTCACAGCCTGGCTGTGTCCGGCACCAAGAATTGGACCACAACGAAAAGAATTGGATTCCTTTCCAGCGGGAGGGAAAGACGTATGTGGCCAGGAACCTCAGGGAACCTCAGGGAACTGCAGAAAAAACCTGGCAAAAGGATGCAAAAGGAATCTATGGCATATCTATGGCATATTCTGGGCGTCAGATCCTATACTTCTGATTTCTTGTGGATGTTCGTTGAAGCATTTTCATGTTGATGTTCCTGAACTACCAAGAAGTGGAATCCATGGGAAGGTTTGTCACGGCCGATATGGAAGTGTTCAGTTAGGCTTCAGTTGAACACAGTGTTTTTATTTTTGTCTTTGCATGTTGAATTTCCATAGTAAATATCCATGGCTAATGGGTTAATATTGGTTAATAATGGTCAATCTCCCATTTTTCTCAAGTCGTCTTTCTCAACTGGCCACGGCATTTCCATGGCCATCTCCATGGCCACGGCTCGACAGCCGCCAGGTCTATTCCTTGATTCCCCACGTGGTCCGAGAGTTGGCAGACACCGGCAGCTGCGGGTCAGCTGCCGGGAGGATTCCTGGATTCCCAATTTTCGACAATTCCAAGCTCCAAAGCTTCTAAAGTAATTGAAGAATATTGGGTATATATATATATATATATCTTGGATATATATATAGGATATATATATATATATGTATACCTACCTACCTACCTACCTACCTACATACAAACAAACAAACAAACAAACAAACATACATACATACATACATAATTGGCATTGATTGGCCGTGCTGATTGTGCTGGGTTCCCCGTGCCCGTGTCGGACATCCCGATCCAGCCAGAGGCAGCAGTGGCGCAGTATCTTCCCAAAGTTGGAAGAGATGCAGGACGGGACACTGACATCAGCGGCTGGCAATTGATGTCCCATGACAGTAGGGCAGTAGGGATACGCAACATCAAGAAATTGGGAAGTAATCATCCACAACATTCGCATAGATGAGTGATATAAATATGATTAAGTATGTATAAATCATCCACAAATGGTAGTTGTTTATGGCATCAGGTTTACCACATTACGGGTGAAATTGTTAGGCTTCCAAAAGTCTAGCCATGGCTCAAAATGACTGGACCCCCACATTGGATGATTGGCATTTGAAGTGTTGACCCTCAAAAATGGTTCACCACATAAAACACCAAAGCTGGATGCTTGAAAATGGTTGAAAACCATTGAGAACTAGACCTGTCGAAGGCGAGGCTCTAAAATGGTCGAAGCTGAGAAACTGGCCAGTCGATTACTTCCATCCATCCCCCTCCATCCATTGCCAGTCGCGGCTGTTGGAGATGGCTATTCGCGGTTCAGCACAGGCCGTCTATGTGAACGTGCGGAGGCTTAGGAAGCTGAGCGGTGTGAGATGCCATGAGAGGATTGGGGATAGATAATGATCAAACCATTCTCCGTATTTTCATGGAGTATATATATATATATATATGATATATATATGATATATATATATATGATATATACATATATATATATATGATATATATATATATATATATTATATTATATTATATTATATTATATTATATTATATTATATATATACATATCTATTATATAAATGATATAGCCATTATGACTCATTCTGTCTAGATTACCATTGACCATGGCACATGATGCATCAAAACCATCTTGGGGAATTGGGGAGGAATGAAATACAAAAATCGCTGTCCATTCCTGGGGAAATGATGTGCATGTCTTCATTTGAGTACCAGGGTTTTGACCCATAGCCATACTTTGATAGATGAAGATATTAGATGAAGATAGATTAAGATAGTTTGTAGATGAAGATAGATCAAGATAGATGAAGATACATGAAGACACTGTAATTAGATCAAAATACTGTAGATGACTCACATGGAAATAGTTTCAAATGATTCACCCCTCAAAATTCTACCACCCATGTGGGTCTGCGAAGTGGATGTGTTTTTGGAGCCATACCCAGTTGGCCACATAGCGAAGGCTCGAGACCCGCAATTCAAGTATTTCCCCGCGGATCCGCAAGCACTGCAGGCGCCCAACGCGACTCCTCATTTGCCACGGCCGCACTACTTGGCACTCTTCCATGCTGCGGATCTAAAGGCTGAGAAAATCACCCGGATGGCCACCCAAAACAAGGATTGAAAGTGGGAGGTCTTTTTTGGAACATACGGCACAGGTGCATATTTGGCCCAAAAAAAGACAGTTTACCAATGGGTGCGACCCATGGACCGCAGGTGCGTCGCTATGCGCACTACGCGTATCGCTTCTCGCCGAAGCCGCCCTTCCAGATCCTGCAGGCCTCAGAGCGTTGTCCATCGAACAGTCCTAGGAATTGTCTTGAGAATTCACATGTCAGAATTCATCCAGGAGAATGTGTGTATAATATCATCTATACATATATACTGTTGTTAATATATCATATATATATAAATAAATATATGTATGTATAATATAGTATCTCCATGAATTGCCAGTTGAATCCTCCACGTCTCAGTCCGATTTCTCCAGGTCTCCAAGGTATTGCCACTGGAGATGCTTCCAGCCATGCCAGGGTGTGGAGACCTGTGGAGACAACTTGGCAGAAAGATACCCAACCTGGTTATGACCTACAAAAAGCTATTGAAAATGGCCCAGTGGAAATTGCTGGAACCTGACCCCTAGTTAGTTGTAGTTTGGTTCACCTTGACTTGTTTCATCTGCAGCCGTTTTCGACTTCGTTCAGCGTAGATAAAAGGGTAGAGCCCAAGTGTGAGTTGCTACTTT
>Ga0126342_10022998_pt1 | contig 10241 bp, 10 predicted proteins | sample Cyp1metagenome_FD_92528 | JGI IMG/M metagenome (GOLD analysis project Ga0126342, IMG submission 92528) | Coral microbial communities from Lord Howe Island, Old Settlement Bay, Australia - Cyphastrea 1 metagenome | ecosystem: Host-associated > Invertebrates > Cnidaria > Coral ... | reverse complement strand
GCGAATCGGGGATTGTTGGCCCGATTATGTTCCTGTAATTGATGTTGATACTTGCAGTTGCAATGACGACCTCACGAGGGCGGCAGCTTCCGCATGGCTCTCATTTTCCCTGTAGCTGCAGTACGTCTTGAGCCAAAGAGGCCAATGTCGGAGTGCCCCTTTGACGATGGATCCTAGAGTGTATGATTATGCATATATACAGTGATCCGTAGCCTACACTCTATTCGCATATATATATATATAGATAGATAGATAGATAGATAGATAGATAGATATCTTACGGGAAAGGAAGGGGAACTATCTTTCTCCGAGGCAACCTTTCACTGTTTCACTCCGCCTGGCAGGGCTTCAGTAAAGAGCACTGGTGCCACGCCGCCATGCAGCCGCGTCTTGTTGCTACCGAACTTCTTCCTGGCCGTGGCTGTGGATATCTGTGGAGGCAAACCTCAGGGCCAACAGCTTGGTGGGGAAAATGGCAAGAGCGTGGAGAAATGGATTGCAATTCACCACAAATTTGTTGCACAAATGCAATGACGAATTCTTAGCTGACTAGTGGATTTTTAATCCCCATTAAAAGAGCAAAACAACATGAAACAAACTTAACTACTCAACCACGTTTTACCCAGCTAGTGTAAGGCTGCAGATTGGAAGGTTTTTGCACGCAATGGGCCTATGTTTTGCAGCTTGGTACCCCCCATGTCTAGCGGTTTGTATCTCCTATCGACTTCATATACCATTGATCAACCACATGTCATATCATATTGTTTGTTTTTTTTCACACATACCACTTAAAACGATTGACAAACTATTTCCCCAACCTAACCATTATGGTTTTTAAAAAACATGGAATTTTTGTCCACCATTTTTCACGGTGAAATCGCTGAAATCCGCCCATTTTTCCCACGTCCTGATCCACTCCTCGACGACCGGGGAAGTGCTGTTGTAGACGACTTCTCCTTGGCCCATCCAAACAACCGGCGAAAAAGTGGAAAAGTGGTGCAAATTCTGACATATCCCGATCAAAATGATCAAAATGCAGAGAGAAGTCTGGGAAACATCATATCCAACGGGTTTATTCCATGTTCGACCACTCATTTCTGATGGGCATATCATTCCTGATGATCTCATGCTTGATGTGTGTTATGTTTTTTGCCATGTTGACATTAGTTGACATACCAATGTCAACACACATGTAAAAAGAACAACACCAATTTTTTGTGGTATATATGGTATATATACCATTGATATATACCCTTTTGGACCATTTAATGGATCCCATCCTGTCGCCAGGCATCCCGCCAGGAAATCGTCATCCAACGAAAGGACGATGTGGGGATCCATCGACTCCTCCACCAGCAGCTGCTCCTTGCCCTCGCCAGACTCGTCCTTGCCATGGAAGATGTTTGGGGCTTTTAACCCGGTAAAAACTGGGGAAAACTGGAAGATGATCCAAAAATTGTGGGATATTTTGGGAACCCAAAAATATATATATATATATAAATCTTCTGTATATCTTCAATCCAATAAGATGTCCCAGCTAAAATATCAGATTTTCTTAGGTCCATGGATCCAACAATCCCAAAACAACGCACTCCCGTTTCGAATCATCGAAACTCCCGGTGTTTGAACCGCTTGAATCACTGGTTGGTGGTTTTAACCATCTTGAAAAATATGAAAGTCAATGGGGAGGATTATCCCATATATTCTGGAAAATAAAAAATGTTCCAAACCACCAACCAGATCATCATTTGTCCGAATTTGTCCCCAGTAAAGTTGCCACTTGGGGTACCCCATCCCTTTCCACGTCACGCTAGCCCTGCGGTCCCCTGCGGTCCCCTGCGGTCCCTGTAGAGGAACGGACCCCAATTCTTCTCCCAACGTCCTGGTGAAATGATGTGAAATGGCCTGTGGATCACTCTGTATGGATCGGGACCTTACAAACATGAGCTGCCAAAGCACCAAAATCACCAACCAAATCATCACCAACGTAGCCGTCCTAAAGCTTTCCCGGCAATGGCCGGTGGGTGGCCCAGCCGTTCCGATGCAAAGGGAATGACTTGCTGTCCTCGACACAGCCAACAACTTGCTGGTATCTTGGGATGGTGTTCCATTTGGACATTAGGATTTTATGGGTAAATGATGGTAACTGAGATATTTCTTTGCAACAGCGTGCATATTTTGTGTACCCTATTAAAATACCATTGCAATGAGCTGAATTCATGAACCCGCCACAAAAAAAAAGGTGAATTCCATGCGACCTTTCGAGGTTTTGGGATTGCGAAAATCCCAAAAGTATGGCGACTAGTCCCTATCAATTTGTATGATTTAATATGAATATCTATTCATACAAAATTGTAGTGGGTTAAAGTGGGTTATCAAAAAAAAACTCTTCCATCTTTCTAGTGGCTTGTGTGGCCTTCCATCTTTTAGTGTGTGGCTACACTGTTAAACAATCCACAAAAATGCCGTCGGGTTTCCATGCAGCGACAAATCCTCCATAACCTGCGCAATGTACATGCGACCTGACAAGTTGGAGGTGTCAGGAATTGCTGCTGGGTAGCAACCAACGATAATCATTTTATAGTCATTTTATAGTAAGAAATGGATTGATAAAAGGGAAAATCTACAATAACATCATAACCAACAAATACCAACAATAGTGGATACAAATGGATTAGATCGGTGGGTGACCAACTAAAAAAAAATCAATGGGGAACATGTTTCCGGGATTTTAGGGGAAATATACAGAAAATCGACCATGGATGAGCATGAAATGTTTGCCTCAAACCAGCATGGTTATAGCGGATACACACCATAAATGGAATGGAATAAATGGAATATAACTGACAATAACCAATATTAACCAACAACTAATGGGATAACCAAACTGAGGTGAGAATAGCTATGGTTGCATCCCCAGTTATGGGTCACATCCCCAGCCTGCTGGTCGGCACTCCAGGGTCTTGCTCGGCCTGGTTACTTCCGGGTTGGGCCCGTAGGGCTTGTCTGGTGGATTCAACGGATTCGTAATTTTTGTCTGGGAATAATGATCTGATGTAATTAATGATGAGTTTTTTTCTAAATATGGTGTATAAAAAGCTATGTGTTGACACTATCATTTCTGAGGAAAATGATCATAATACAGCATGGGAATACCTATCCAGGTCAACTGGGGTTTGAATTGTTTGTGAATGCAGGATAGGCCCCCAATTCATAGATATTTTTGAATTTATATTACCCCCTTTCTAAAATCTGTTTTTTCATCCTTTTCTATCTTTTGGGGTTACTTGCAAATTATATATGATAAGGATTGATAAGGTTTTGGGATTTGGCGGTGCCCCATTTTCAGACAGTCCAAAAAGATCAGGACGCGGAGTTTGTCATCATTTTGCGACACCAAACCAGATTTCTGCTTTTCCATGATTTTGGGATATTTTGGGTGTCCCCAGCCCCAAACCTCCGGGAGGTGTACAGCATCATCACGTCCCCACCGGGCATGCGAAAAAGTCGTGGATCTTCAGGGCCCAAGTAGACTAAACCTGCGGAAACGCTTAAGTGCCATGCTTAAACTACACAAAACATGGGGAAATTAACATGATTAAAACACGAAACACGGAGAAAACAAGGGATTTAAGCATGAAAAATGGAGAAACTGTGGAGCTAAACACGAAAAACTTGGAAAACATGGTGGTTTAAACATGAAAAATGGTGGAACATGGGGATTGAACCACCAATCATTGAGGTTTTTATCAACTAAAATGGAGGCTGCAATGTCATGCTTGGGGCACTCACTTCCGCACGAACCCTGTACAGAATTGAGGTACGCCTGGCTGGAGTTCTGATTCACCCAAGAAGTGAATGTTGCTTCGGTTACATTCGCACCTCACATAAAACTTAAACATGTTTGGCTAAGTCCAGATATTTTTGTTGATTAAATCCTTCAAAATCCAACATTTGGTTGGTGAAACCTTCGGTTTCCTAGTCTCAAAGATGGTAAAAGCCACACTTTCTGTCAAACCATGGTTGAATTCCGGCTATACCAGTTTTTGCTGGTAAAACCATGTAAACCCAGCATTTCTACACGGTCCAAAGCCGATCAAAGCCGCATTAAAAATCCATGGCGACTGGGCGTCTCAGAACCGACCCCCTGCACCTCCTGGCAAGTCTTGGCATTGCAACTGCTCTGGCTGCACGTCCTGACAGAAACGGCTGCTGAACATGATACTTACGTGGCAGTGGGTCAAAACCCTGGTACCCCTGGTGAACATCAAAATAGCTGGGATTTATGGATGTTCATTCCCCTAAAAATGGTATTAATAGGTACGTAAATTAACATGATGATGATGATGATGATGATGATGTTTTACTTGATTTGATGTTTCAAATCACCATTAAATGAATCAATTGGGGTGTATACCAAGAACAAATACGGGTTCTTATTCTTGGCCACCATTTAGAGTTATTATATCCATTCCATAGTATTCTTGATTTCATACCAAATGTTGCTGTTTAACCACCAAAAGAAAAACATTTACAGTAAGTTGCTATAGCTGACCTATATCCATGTATAGCAACTGCAACAATTTATAAAAATGAACATAGAAATTTACAATCCCCATTTATTGTTATAACATTTTTCCTATGAATTAGTTCATGATTGGAGGGAATGGAGGGAATAATTTATAACATTTCTATATCCATTTATAGCAACTATCACAAATCATAGTTTCTAGCTATAAATGGCAATGAATATAGAAAATTCTAGCAACTATCACAATTTATAGCCATAGAATCCCCATGATTCCCATGTTTCAACGATTGCTTCAACGCCTGCAGGGTCAGCAGCGACGGTGCTCGCGTGGCGCGGAACTGGGCATCCAGCACCGCCAGGACCATGACGTTCGAAATCGCCATCTGCGGTGGCGATTTCGAAGATGGGAAATCCATGGTAAAAACGTGGGAAAATAGGAAAATCCATGGGATTTGGGGGAGATCTATAGGAAATCTATAGGAAATCTATAGGAAAAAGATAGAAGAATAGGGGAAATCTATAGGAAAAAGATGGGAAAAAGATAGGAAACATATGGGAATAGATGGAAAAATAGGGGAAACTGGGGGAAAAAACTGTAAGCTCTTGAATGTATCAAGATCATAGAGCCAGAAAGATATAGAAAAAAACATATACTGTATTACCGTATATTCTGTACATGTGTGATACAATCTGTGCAGAATGGCTGAGCAGATTTGGATCAGAGGAGATGAGATCACTTGGTTCAGATTAAATCATTTGGATCACTTGGATCTATCAGATTTGGATTTAGCTTCTAAATTGTGATTTTGCGATGTAGGTTTAGATTTAGCTAGTAAGAATAAGATGAAGATGAGATTTGGAACTAGCAGGAGACTCGATTCAGGTTCGGGTTTAGTATTAGGTTTAGATTAAGATAAATTGAGAATTAGAACTAGAATTAGATTTGGATTGAATGTTCAGGCTTAGATAGGCAAATAGGCATTATATGTACACAAAAGGATGTAAAAAATGATGTAAATTAATATGTAGATGCACTCGGAGTGTTTGAACCCCGATTTGTATATCACGGGGGGGTTGGCAAACATCGCAGCACTGGAGTGGATTTGAAAAACATCACCTTTCGCCATTTGAAAACAATGCCTTCTCACATACCGAATCTTAGATACTCCCTTCAAGAGTTGGATCAAAACATATAAAACATACATCCAAATGGTGGTTTTCCCATATTTTTTCTATAAAACATACATCAAAATGGTGGTTTTCCCATATTTTTTCCCATATTTTTTCTATGCCTACAATGACCCAAAAAATGGGCGAACCCGGAGGCCCGGAGGCTCCGGAGGCTCCGGAGGCGCACAGGGATACAGAAGAACTGGCGGTCGTAGATCTCGGACAACTCCATGTGTCGAAAGGACGCCAACCACCTGGAAACAACCCGGCCTGGTAATGGGAAGATCGGGAAAGAACTGAAAGAACTATGAAAAATGGGAGAACCAGTTAAATAGGTCTTTGAAAACTCTCAAAACTATGAAAAGATGCTGGTACCAGGGTGTACCAGATGGTGTTTGATGCTGTTTGTCCCCTATTTTTCTGGCATTTTTCAGCCACATCCCCTCTGGGCCCCATCCCATGGCGATGGCGGCATCGCACCTCTCCTCTGGGCTTTGCCTCCACTCCTCCGGCAACGGAACCATGGAGGGGTTGAACAAACTCAGCGCCACGCGCTCCTGCCAGAAATGTGTCACAAACCATGGCTGGGGATCAAAATATGCTGGATCAATGGCTGAGGCACCATCAAAATATGATGATTTTTCCTGAAATAGTGGAATATCTCATCAATCACCATGAATGATTTCATGGGAAAACCGATTGACTGAGCCAATTAAGCCACTATATCCCAATATTTATCCCCAATATTTATCCCCATGATATTGGTGAACTAACCCAATCAACCAATTAGGCACCATTTCAATACGATGTTTAAACCCTGAATGTTTCTGTTGCATTGTAATCCACTTAGGTTGGTTTTCCGATGTTTGTAAATTGTACCAACAATGGTTTGTCACGATTTTCCCCACAAAATTCAGGCAGCCCCAAGATTTTGAGGCAAAGTCTCTGCTCCGAGCTGGGGCACCAATGAAGAACATCTAATTTTCACCAGCGTTTAGTGGTCATAAATTGACCCATTGGAGACACCCATTTACAAACACTTTCCAGAATGCCCATCTTTACACATTCTTGATGGTGAAAACCACAGTTGCTACCCTCTGGTAAACGTTTACAAAAAGCTATGGAAAATCACCGTTTTAACAGGGGAAATGATCCATATGTCAATGGTCCATGGCTTCCATAGCTATGTTCATTTACTGGGAAATCTGGTTATCTTCATGGTATATCCACATTAAAGTTTTAGTTGGAGGGGAAATCACGATATATCATTGCTATATCATGTTATATTATGTCCCTATTAAAGTAAAGTTCATATCTGTTCATCAAGTCATCCAACGGCCACGTCGCTGCGTCCTGGCTCCAACGCCGCTCTTCCAACTGTCGCAGTCTCAACAAGAGCGAAGCGTTCAAGTCGTGCCTGCGTTCCATAAATGGGGGCTACCCCAATATAAATGGTGAGTTTGTTACCCCATTTATGGTGAGTTTTTGTTGATGGAAAATCCCAATGTAAAATGGATGATTTGTTGGAAGATAGCCCCATTTCAGGGACAGCTCCATCTGATTTCAGGGTGACTTCATTGGAAAGCGGGATTTGTTATGGGAATATCTCATCAATCACCATGAATGATTTCATGGGAAAACCATGGGAAAACCGATTGACTAAGCCAATTACGCCATTATATCCCAATATTTATCCCCAAGATTTATCCCCAATATTTATTGGTGAACTAACCCAACCAATTTCTTGTCACAAATCCAGTCACAAATCCAGTCACATCAATCGTCACATCAATCATATTAGTTCACTAATTAGCCATAACTATATAAGTCACCAATAGTTAATTAGATACCAATATTAGTCACTATATATATAACTATTATTAGTTAATTAGATACCAATTAAGTCATAACTCATAACACGTCACCAGTCACCAGGTATCTCGGACGCCTCGCCAAGTGTTCCTCGGCCACTCGCAGCTGTTCTTCAGCCGTCTCCTGCAGTTGCTGACGCCGCGTCAGCTGCAGCGGCAACCTTGGCGACGTGGCAAACCTGTCTGATTTCATCTGAAAACTGGGTTTGTTCATTGGATCTTCAATGGGATTTCAATGGATTTCAGCTGAAAACTAGCAATTCTCATGGGATTTCAGCTGATGTTCAATGGGAATTCGAGGGATTCTCGATATTTTCAATGGGATTTGATCATATTTCATTCATGCCATGGCCCAAATATGCCCAAATGCCCAGCAGCATACTGTCATTTCGAAGGGCGCTCAAGTCGTCGCATCTGTGGATCTGATACTCTCCAGGCCCTGGGGCCTGGTACCTCAGCGCAAACGCTGATGGCTAGAAATGCTGCAGATGTTCACCGTCATTTGGGGATGGGTCAAAACCCTGGTACCCCTGGTGAACATCAAAATAGCTGGTAAATGGATGGTCATTCCCCTAAAAATGGTATTAATAGGTATTGATCCATACCCATTTCAACTCCAAATGGAGAAAAACATGGGAAAAAAACATGGAAAAATTGACTAGCCACATTCTCCACATCCCATTTCTTTTTGCTGGAGATGTCACTACGTCCACATTTTGGTGGCCATGGCTACTATAGTTTGTAGGTCTCGTTTCTGTTGGCTATTTCATAGGCTTTAACCATTGACCCATGTTCGTGCTTGAAATCACTGATATTCCATGATGATCGGCTCTGAAAATCTGGGATACCATATGGGATATCCCTATCCAATTCCTATTTTTCATGAGGAAAATCTGGGATATCCCAACAACCCATTCCTATTTTTCATGAGGAAAATCATCATAAAATCACGATAAAACCATGAAAAAACTAGAGGATTTTGGTGTACCCTACCCGTCGAGGCACATCTCAGCTGTGAACTCTTGCACCAAGGGCGCCTGCCGCGGATTGAACCAAGAAAACTTGGCTCTGTTTGTCCAGCGAAACCAGAGGAAAAAAACGGTGGCAATTTTTTGGGGCACCCAAAATGGAAGTGTGATTTTTGATGAAGATTTTCCAAAAAATGGAATTTTGGTGTGATTTTGCAAAAATCCTTTTTGGGAGAGAATGATTTTCCGGAAGTACCAAAGTGTGATTTTCTAAATTCATGGAGAGAATGATTTTCCCAACCATCCCGTCTTGGCATCAATGTTGGCGAAACGCCGATGTGGGTCAAATGGGTCGATTGTCGGTAAAATCTCCGTTGATTGGTAAAATCTCTGTTGATATTGCGTATTGAATACCCGTCCATGTGGGGGAACATTTACGTGTTGGACAGGTGCAATCTCTTTTAAAAAAAAAACGAAGTTGATCTTTTTCTCAAGTTGAGACCAGCCATATATATGTCGGTCAAATCTCTGTTTTGCCATAAAATCCCGGGTTGACAGCAGAATCCATCATTTGTTGGTAGAATCTACTTTCTAAGTGAACAATCCATTTTTTTCCTGGATCTCCAAGTTTTTTCTAGTTGAAACACCAAGTTTATCCAATTTTTATGATTGAACAACCAGTTTGTTTATGGCAAATCATCGTTTTTTTCGGCAAGGCCGTTAAGTTCCCTGACATCGACACCTCCGCCAGCGCGACACGTCGCTGCAGCAGCGCGCTGCCAGTCGCGGCGGAAGTGTCGGTGCAGTGATCTGCGAGGGCCGGAACCTGGGAGGAATTCGTCCAAGTTTTCACAGTGGAGGAATCATCAAGTGACATATCATTGGATTGGTTTAAGGGAACATCTTAACCGGAAACCATGGTTTTTACCATCAAATTGTTGGGGGGTTCCTGCAAAATTTCCCATCATCCAATTCTATGAATATAATTTTATCATGATGGTGATGATGAATAATGGTGATATAATATCTACAAATCAAAAAATGGGGATGTAGAATGATGGTGATAAAATATTATCATATATTATCGTATATAGCATATTATCTACAGTATCGTGTAATCATCCATAAATTATGGAGATGTCGTTTATGAAACAATCCACAAATTATTGGAGTTATATACTCATCCATAAAAATTGAGATGTAAAATGATGGTGAGAAAATATTGTCCATAATAATTGAGAATTCCATTATATTCTTGGATAGATATCTTAGTATATTGGAAACTGGGATCCATATTCTTAATGTTCTCCCATTTTTGGAGGAATCATCTGCGAAAATTGAGATGACCATTAATAACCATGATGATACAATGATGAAATGGATATAGAAATTATAGAGATATAATGAGGATAGATTCTCGGATAGATGAGGATTTTCCATAGATTCGAATAGATGTTCATCAGAGACTGAGCCCAATCCCTGGTGAGTGCATGATGTGCATTGGTTCACTCCTCCAACCTCCAACCCTGCCGGGAAAATCCAAACCAAGGGCCAGTTATGGGTCAAAATTGGGGATCCTGCAACTGAACCGGCCATGTCAGGTCACATCTCAGCGGCGAATGCTGCTGCAACTGGCTCGGTAGGGGCCCCTTTTTAGTTCCTTGGTTGAAGCCAATTCATGGCGACAGGTCGCTGAGACCT
>Ga0126342_10022997_pt1 | contig 10241 bp, 10 predicted proteins | sample Cyp1metagenome_FD_92528 | JGI IMG/M metagenome (GOLD analysis project Ga0126342, IMG submission 92528) | Coral microbial communities from Lord Howe Island, Old Settlement Bay, Australia - Cyphastrea 1 metagenome | ecosystem: Host-associated > Invertebrates > Cnidaria > Coral ... | reverse complement strand
ACATCGTTTTCGTGAAGTACTACAAGGGGATCTCCTGTAAGTCTAATGGTCTAGGCTGGTTTGCACGTTACAGGACTCAGTTCCTGCCAGATCACTACAATGATCCAGTTCTTGTCTAGTGTGTGTCTGTGTCTGTCTTGCTGGATTCAAGCATAGACGCTGTAGTACAAACACAAGTAAATCCTGAAGCAGAACTAAAGTCTAAAATCAATTTATATATTCGGACTTTTTGTAAGGTGACAAGATGGGAACTGATACAATTGTGAAACCACCAGCCATCAGCCAACATTTGTCAAGATATAAGGTTGGTTTGGTTGCTTGGTGCTAATTTCCCCCAGAAGGGGATAGCCAATGAAGCGGGTTTTGTTATGTGAGCAATAAAATTGGATCATCAATCTGCAACTTGGAAAAGGCAGCCGTAATTATGCAGCAGATGTCCCAAATGAACAAGTTCAAGTCTTGGTCCTCCCGTGAGCAGCTCGTCCATCTTTCACTCGAGGTCGCTTGGATCACTTGGGTCTGATGTGCAGACTCCATGCTTTGCTCGGCCGAAAACGTCCCGAAGAAATGCATGGTGGCAGGTGTTTCGAAACCATGAAGTGTTTCTCCCCTGTCTAAGCTAGGTAGGCGCAAGAAGTCCTGCCTTTGGTTTGGTGACATGAATGGTCCATTCAACAGGAAGAGACGAGGTCTTGAACACTTTTGAACAATCATTTTTCTATATTTTTCTATGACATCTTAGGCGTTCTACCAATAATGGGGTTAGAAAGAACAAGAATCGGCGTTGTCTGTTTCGTGTCACTTTTCACCACCCACGCCGACCAACCTGCTCATGAAACTAAAGTCATACATTTATTTGTCAACAGTGATTGGCAGCATCACTCGCCAGAACTCTTGATGGACACTTTGCAGCTGCAACATGCAAAGCTCTAAAGACTGCGTGACGGGTCAACTCCTTGCAAGCTCTGGTTAAAACGACCACCAAATGACAAGATCTCAAGGCTGCTTGGAAGCTTCACTCCTTCCAAGCTCTGGTTACAATAGCATCCCAATGTCAAGCTCCTAAGGCTGCTTGGTAGGGTCACTCCTTCCAAGCTCTGGTAGAAATGGCTACCTATGACAAGATCTCAAGACTGCTTGGAAGCTTCACTCCGTCCAAGCTCTGGTTGAAACTAGGTCCAAATGTCAAGCTCTGAAGACTGCTTAGCAGGGTTAACTCCTTGCAAGCTCTGGTTGAACTTGTCTCCAAATGTCAAGCTCTGAAGACTGCGTGGCAGGGTGACTCCTTGCAAGCTCTGATTGAAACCATTGGCGAATGTCAGGCTCTGCAGACTGCTTGGCAGGGTCACTCTTTTAAACGGCTACTCGATGACACGATCTCAAGACTGCGTGGAAGCTTCACTCCTTCCAAGCTCTGGCCGAAACAGCTTCCCAATGTCAAGTTCTGCAGACTGCTTGGAAGCTTCACTCCTTCCAAGCTCTGGTTGAAACTAAGCTCAGGTTGAACCTGTCTCCATATGTCAAGCTTTGAAGACTGCGTGGCAGGGTGACTCCTTGCAAGCTCTGATTGAAACCATTGGCGAATGTCAGGCTCTGCGGACTGCTTGGTGTGGTCACTCTTTTAAAACGATTACTTGATGACGAGATCTCAAGACTGCGTGGAAGCTTCACTCCCTGTAAGCTCTGGTCGACACAGCTTCCTAATTCCTAATGTCAAGTTCTGCAAGTTTTGCAGACTGCTTGGAAGCTTCACTCCTTCCAAGCACTGATTGAAACAATAGCCAAATGTCAAACTCTGAAGACTGCTTGGCAGGGTAACTCCTTGTAAGCTCTGGCTGAAATTGTTGGCGAATGTCAAGCTTTCAAGGCTTGGCGGAGGACTGTTCAGTGTTTGCAACAAGGCTGAAGTTACGCCTTCTATCTTGGTGACTCCTTCCAGGGCACCATGCTTCATATACATTTGTTGGAATATACGTGCAGGACAGCGTTGCAGCTTTCCCCACAATACTTTGATTCGGCAGCGCTTTTTGCAGTATCGGAAGCGAATTTTTGTGATTCACAACGAGTTTTCCACTTTCTTTGACTGGGAGGTGCCTGGAAACCATCCGAAGCACGTCCCGCCCCAGAGTGGAATGACTAAGTTTCAACGTGCATCCTTCACCATTCAGGCATCATGCGTATAGTTTAATCAGGTCAGAGGCGCCCTTTGCATCTCCATAGCCACTTGCAGCACTGCTGGACATAGGACATACCCATTTTTTTCCAGACCGGGCTTTGCCAGCCGAGATCAAGCACTTGTTAAGCGGATATCACAGAACCTAATGGTAACGGACTAACGGAGCACATTTTTGGTCCGCGAGAACAACACGTATAACATCATTGATTTTAGCAGAACAAAAGGAACTAAATTTGCGCGTTCTAATCTTTTGGAACCACCCAAAACTAATTTAACCGGCGCCCCTTGAACATCCTTGAACTTCCTGACAAGCAATCTTCTTGTGCTTCTTGGACCACCAAGAGGATAGACAAACAAGGTTCAGGCTAACAGCCCACTTGGGTTTTGAAATGGAGTATTGCCAAAATGAAGGATCTTTGCAAGTGGCTGAATTGCCACATATCTTTTGGAGGCCCCTTTCTGCGTAGTAAATGGGGTCTGTCGGTCAAATTGCTGCCAAACCCAGCTTAGTATATATCAAAATTTATCCTGTTCAATATTCAGAATAACTATGTTTAACGATTATCGGCACTATCAAACTGTCTCCTGTTATTATTATATAATCATATATAATCAGTCAATACAGTCATGAAAAATATTAATCAGATTTGTGAACTTATTATGGTGTTGTTGCCATTGTCATTCGTATCTTCACCAGTGGCCTTTGTGTCGACAAATCCACCTGGTTAGGTCAAACCGTTTGACCCGCGTACCAACTACATATGTCATTTCCCTGATAAGGGGCAATTGAATCTAATCGTATAATATAATTTAATATAATAATAATATAATAAAACATGATATGATATGATATAGGATAATAAGAAATGATATGTAATAATATAGTATAATAATATATATATATATACATAAATATACTATACACATACATGTATATATCTATTCAACACACACTAAAAAAACAAAACACCAGAATTTGATGTATTCTGTCCAATGAAATACATGTTTCTCCAAATGAGAACTGCCCATGATCTTCCACATAAAACCCAACAGTTTGGTTTAAAGAAGGGCCATAGGGATGTCCGTCTTATTCAAGGGCCCTTGATGCACAAACTTTTCTACGGGTGCAATTCCAGTTGTATTTTCATGCAACCATAGTTCTAGGGGCCGATATCCCAACTCATGTGAGTAATCACAATGGAAATATCATGAAATATCTATTCATAATCGCAGGTGCCACCTTGTTTCGCTGGCTAGTAGGTCCCCTAAGTGGGCTATTCCATATATTTTCATATATAATCGGGTTTATTCCCATGTATAGCTGGGTTATAACCCCACTTAGTAACCAGCTCCCAGAGTGATCCTCATCCCACTGAGTCTCCAGGCTGACCGCTCGCTGCGGCAACCATCAGCCTAGGCTGGTTGAGTCACTGAATCATCATCCCAGGCCGTCTGAGGTTGGATCTTTGGACATGATACCTGCACAAAATGTCTATTTGAAACCACCAGGAACTGAAATGCATTGAAACATTGAAATTACATGAAATAATCATGCGGGTCTTGAACAACAAAAACTGGGCATTGCAGCAATTGCATGTTTTGACCCAAGATATGATATATGGATATTGCACTGCCAAAATCAAAGGTATAGAGGACCAGAGACTTTGGTGATATCTGCTACGATATCATTCAGTTTAGGGATGCCCTACTTTGACCTTTTTAGCCATACTAATGGAATACCTGCCTGAACTGAGAGAAACGATTGAGTACCTGTGCAGTTCGCACCTCTGAAGTGGGAGAGCGCATGGGTTACAGCAGATCAGCGGTAGGATAAGACATCTCAAAACGCCTAAAATTGCAAATGCATATAGAATTTTAACAGCCGCATAACTACATAACTACATAACATTACATACCTATATATTCCTTTGTTTTTTTTCCAGCATGTTCCAAACATTTCCAAACCATCTGGATTTGGTAACTCGTTTCCCCTGAGAATCTGATCACCTTCAGATGGCAAGGCATGTGTTTTGCACCGGCACCGCACAGACGGAACAAACTAATTTTGCCAACAATTGCTGCGATGCTGGCCCATGGGCACGATTTCCAACAGGACGGGTGTCACTTTCTGGTGTGTCCTTTTTTTTGGGGGGGCAACTCTCTTGACCCTGGCTTGACATTATACCTTTTTGGGATTCCCTTCTGATGATCGAAGATCGCTGGGTTGCAATTGGCCCAGAATATCATCCTTGAAACGTGGATTATTTGCGAAGTTAAAGTGGCGACTTCTGATGTCCCAATGATATTTTAAATTGTACAAATGTAGATTTTTGTTTTTTCAACATCTCACATTTGGTTATGTACATACAGGAGTAAAAAAATAGTACTGGTCAAACGGATCAACCCTGAATTGACATGTTCGTTCTAGACCAGTGTTACATGTATATATATATATATTCATGTGTGTGATGTTCGCTTTGATTTGATAACATTCAACATGCACACTCTTTCTAGCAGCGCCCAATGGACAAGTCGCCAACAAACGCAGGGATTTCGACCTTACGCCTGATTTCATCATGCGCCACATCTGTCATTGAAACATGGTAGGCGTGTCAACAACCAAATGTGCTAGGGCTGCTAAGGTCAAAACATGGTACGTGGTTTCTATATTGTCATCCATCACACATTGGGAATCCTTACCATGGATATGTAAATCCCTATTCATGGGTTGATGGCCGTTCCGCAAAAATGCTATACAATTCAAGTTTTGACGGAGTCCTGCGCGAGGGAAGTCGCAGCACCAACGCCCCTTCCCGGTTAAGGGGGGGTGCGAGGTGTAAGGATGGGGGTGAACCGAAAATGGCAAGCACTCAGCTAACTACAATGTACTGGCTGTATGCCAAGGAAATGTCACACTAAGGACAGCAGTTGACAAACAACATCGCGCGGTTGCTCCTTGCCAAGTAAAAAAACATGGCATACAGAAATAGCCATGTCGTCAGAGCTGCTTCGAAAATTTCATATCTTGGGAAGACTCTACAACGAGCACCATTGTCAACTGAATAACTTGGATAACTAATATCCAGCAAGCAACAACTGCAAGCAAATCAAGACAAGGAAAAACCAGTAGAACGTGCAGGCACCCAACTCTTGGTACCACTGAGGGCGTCCCGTTTCTCTAACAAGCTTATGCGCAGTGCGGTCACGACTTCTGACTCAGTGACAAGCTCGTGTGAAGGTGCACTGGTAGGCAAGAACACACTCATGACTCAAGCCCGAGGCAAAATCTGAAGTCACTGGCAACTCAGGGCACTGCAGAAAAGCAAGTGACATGAGCCCATCCAGAGCATCCGCTGCAAAGCAGTCCAACGACACATACCATGCCAAATATAATGCCATATAGGGGTTTGGGTTCCAGCATTCAGGTGTTGGAAAAACACCTCCACCATCTGTCAAAACATAAAAACACTTGGCAAGGACAAATGCCTGCAAGCAAACAACGGATGTCAATCCACTTCATAGTTCAGGTGTCATCTTCAAGAGGTAATTATATGCAATGTCATGTGGGCAGCGACCTGCCGTCACTACGGAACTGAGATTTCAACAAGAGATGAGAAGCATCCACAGTGTCAGACAACAGAACCTCTGAAGATCCCAAGGCAACGACCCGAAGGCCAGTTAGATCAACTGCACTAGTCCACTGATCAAGGGAGATCTTCAACAAGTATCTATCGGCGATATCAAGTGGGCAGCGTCCATGTGTCAAGCTAAGCGACAGAACTCCATCTCTCACCAGGGAATGGCAAGAGTCAACACGGCAAGCCAAGACAACAAGTAAGACACTCATCGAGACCACGGTCAAATCCGTCAAGATACACGAAACCCGTTCGTGGCAAGGGCAAACGGTCGGAGATGGACAAATGTACTTCACGACCTGGGTCAAAGGTCCATGTGAGAACTCCATGGCTCAATTGGTAGGCACCACCCTCCTACCTCGCTACGTGGCAGCTTGAGCCTTGAGGCTATCCAAGTTTTGATCATGGCACAATTGAGAATATATGCAGATCCACACGCCATCACCAAGAAACGCAGTGCGACCGTTTTGGTCTGCAGCATCCACTGCAGCACCTGCACACAGCGCAGTGTCTGTAGACAATGTCCCAAGCACTGTTTTGATGAATGTTTGTAGTGTTGGTATAGCAACAATAAACCACCCATATTTTGATGGTTTAAACGATCAAAACCATTCATTTATGGTAAAACTGGGGATGGTTTACTATTGCTCTACTCACAATAGTGTGGTTTTACGATCCACAATTGGATTTGAACCAGTGAATATCATAATTTAATTAGAACAACATGGGAGAGACCATTCCCCAAATTGACAGAAACCCAGAGTTTTTTTCCCGGTTTCTTTTTTTTTTTCGAAAGGTACTGTACTCTTCCAACCCGCTTCTTGACGGGCCGGGGTTATATTAGTTGGGGGATGGCATAAGTACATGTATAGTATCCGAGATATATCCGGATATGTCATGTAATTATGTATACATGATGATGTATTACATATACACACTTGACTTGTTTAATCATATTGTGAAAGTACAAACACATTATTACATTAATCTGGGTAAATTATAATATTTCACTAACCTGAATTAAGGCCATTTGGGGATGATTCCCCTTACTAACTATGATTATAGTGAGGTCGCAGTGAGGTCGTTATAATTTACCCAGATTAATGGATACCGATTAATGAATGCATGTCTATTGCCATTATGTGAACCTGTAAGACAAACTGGACTACGTGCACACACACACAAACCAGCACACAGGTGTATAAATTCTCATAATACACACACACAGAGCTGGTCATTCAATCTAGACATGTTCTTTGTATGATGAGTTGCGGACCCAGAGGCACCCCAGGTCCCGAACCTGCTCGGAGTAAGACCTGACAGTTCGATGGCGGACCTAACCAGGCTGACCGTAACCTGATATGCTTAACCATCAATTGGACAAAACACCTATGGTTAAGCATATCCATAATCCCAACTATGGTCAAATCATTGCACAATTTCACTATGATTCAATTTCACTATGGTTCCACATGGTAAAATTGTCAATTTGTCAATTGATGGTGAAATCATGTTCAAAATCCCATAATTGAGGAGATGGTCCACTCATCAAAATGCCATAGACCATACGAAATTCACCAACTTTGACCATTGGGGATGGTTTATTGTTGGGTGAACCCCACATTACCCTCTGGTAAACGTTTACATAACTATGGAAAATCACCATGTTTAATGGGAAAGCTCACTATTTCTATGGTAATTTTCAGTAGCTATGTTAAATTACCAGAGGGTATCCCCTAAGGTTCTTCAAATTCAATGTTAATCCAGTCAACAAAGATAATTACACATGAACTGCTTGGTGGTTGACCTACCCCTCTGAAAAATATGAAAGTCATTTGGGATTATTATCCCCAACATAAGGAAAAATAACAAATGTTCCAAACCACCAACCAGTAAAGCATAATAAAGCAAGGATGACAACCACACATGAATGATCAATGTTTCATTCCATGCTAGTATACAAGAATAAACCGCTCAGTAATGTTGATGCTTCATACATCTTCATAGCCGCAAAAATAATGGTAATTTTCAGGATGGGGGATCCCACTGTTTTACTAAGATTCTCCTACTGCAGGACGGTTGTTTGACTCCAGCAAGTCCCGGGATGAAGTATTTGGTCAGTGACTGTGTCTGATTCATGCCCTGCATCTATTAAAGCTGGGTAAAACGTATTGAATCCATTCAATGCAGAAAATGTATATAGATGTATATAGAACATATAAATAAATATAGTAGCATATATATATAGATATAATAATAACAATAACAATAATAATTAATAATAATAATAACAATAACAATAATAATAATAGTAATAATAATAATACTAATACTACTACTACTACTACTAATAATAATAATAATAATAATAATAATAATAATAATATATATATACGTATATATGTGGCAACATGCGGATGATTCATATTGACCTATGAACCTACGAAACACCAAGGGCTACTCAGACAGATGCCAACCTCACTTTGGATGCCAACAATCCGCCTTGAGGATCTATTGATTCTGGCTTCCCAGTATTTGCAGTGCGATATTTGGGGATTGAACCGCCTAAATCCCCAAATGTGTGCGGCTTGAATCTCCAACTTGAGGGTGCTTCAATACCACTTTGACTTGGCGAAATTCCCATGGTTTGTGTGTGCACTAAACACCCAGCAGTTTGCTGCTCGCATTCACATGTTATCGTCAAATCACATCAATCACGGCGACTCCCAATTTTTGGTCGAATGATCACATCATGCTGCTTCAATGCCCCTTTCTCCATGTGATTCATCGTTGATTGAATTGATATTTCTGCTGGCTAAAGAACTGAGAAACCCGCATTATTGTTGGTTATAGGATCCACCATCGCTGTCGGCGAAACCCTACGGATTTTCGTAGTTTGTGTTGATTAAATTGTTACCCTCCAGTAAGCTAACATAACTATGGAAAATGGATGAACATGGTTTATTTAAAGATAACTTGCCTCTTAAACATAATAAATGTCCATGGCTATTATTAAATAGCCAGAGAGTAAATCCTAGAAAAGCCGATCAAATCCTTATTAAATCCCCCTTTAATGGTGAAATAACGAAAGGGTAAACTGTCTTGCCGCTTCTCAGCCGGAGAACTCCGGGTGCGGCCTCCATGACCCGACGTCGGCCCCGCTTGGCCGCCAAATGCAATGGATAGGCGCCCACCTGACGGCGACCCGGTGCAGAAATCGGTGAATGTTTTGGCTGGTGCTGGTGCTGACTGGCTGGAAATTGATGAGATAATTACATATGGTGAATTGGTAATTCTATAATGATGAGTTGTTATATATATATATGTGTGTTATTATATGTTATTATAATATATATATATATATATATGTACAAAGTATTATAAAGTAATAGCCACAATAATCTGTCCAATCACTGTTGAATTCTAATCTGCAGGCTACATGCAGTACTCCAGTTGAACGGGTCAAAGCTGAGTTGTTGGATTTATGGTGAAGATTCATCTCTCAAGCCCAACTGATTTGACCCTTTGAGAAGGGATGGATCACGACTTCGGCCATCGGTGAGCCCTACACGGTGGGTCCCCTAAAAAATAGGCCTTTGGCTCACGTCTCCAGCCCCAAAAACATCCGGCTTGAAACATATTATGACTCTGAAATGATGATTTAGTAGACCAATCTCCTTTGACAACATGACCCCACAAATGATCCAATAATATCCAATACACCTACGACACAAGTTGCAGTTTGTATACGAGTTTCAACCCATGAGTTTGCACCTTCAGCCCACATTCGCCATCTTTTTGGGGCTTGCTGGCTTGCTGTCATGGCCGATCTTACATACCATGTTGTTTTGTTTACCCTCTAGTAATTTAACATAGCTATGGAAAATCACCATTTTTCATGGGAAAACTCACTATAAATGGCCATTTTCAATAGCTATTTTGACATAACCAGAGGGTAAGTGCAGACAGCCTATCAAATTCGCCAGCCATGAAAAGTTCTACAGAACGGCCCACCAATTCCGTTAAAACCCCAGCAGACCCATCTGTCCGATCATTCATATTCACAAGTAATACATCCATTTAAAACCACACGAAGTCCCAATGATTTTCAGTATTTGTTTACATGTATTAATCTAGTTCTTGCAATTTTACGTACTTTTCTAGTTGAATCTAAATTTTAGATGATCGCTCTCTACAGAAAAAACACATTGCCTATCCAAGTCGGTTTCCCAGTATGCAGTATACTATTCATGGGCCAAATGATATCCCCATCACATCCATATTTGTTGCTTAAAGCACCATGTTTGGGGTGACGGCGCCTCTCAGGCGACCGCACTGTTGTAAATTTTACCATGTGATCTTGAGTTGGTCTTAATGTTTTCATGTTGATTTGACGTGAATGTCTGGTTCTTGGGGATGTTCGTCCTGTT
>Ga0126342_10022996_pt1 | contig 10242 bp, 9 predicted proteins | sample Cyp1metagenome_FD_92528 | JGI IMG/M metagenome (GOLD analysis project Ga0126342, IMG submission 92528) | Coral microbial communities from Lord Howe Island, Old Settlement Bay, Australia - Cyphastrea 1 metagenome | ecosystem: Host-associated > Invertebrates > Cnidaria > Coral ... | reverse complement strand
CAAGGTGGTGCCCCCCAGTTATAAGTTGGTTTATAAACCCCAGTAAGTATAGTTATAAGTACCATAAACCATAGTTATTAGAGTTATAAACCAACTTAGCTATCTTGGGGGCACCACCTTGTAAAATATCTGGAACATCACTGGTTTCCACCCTGTGAAAGTCATCGAAAGTCAGGGCGTCTTCGATCCTCACTACTTGGTCTTTGAGTTTGTCACTGGCTTTTTGCTGCGGCCGCGTCAGGCGCTTCAACCAGTTTTCAACCGGGGCCACTGCGGCTAGATCACTTGATCTACCCACTTCCCCCGTCCTTTTCTATGTTGGGAGCCATCCTGATATTGAATCATGATATATGGGTATGGATCAATACCTATTATTACCATTTTTAGTGGGTTATTCACATCCATAAATCCCAGCTATTTTGATGTGAACCAGGGGTACAAGGTTTTGACACACTGCCATATCATGATTTATATTTTAAGATCATCATTTTTGGGAGGATTTTTCCGGTCTTCCCGAGAGAATTCATCCAACAATGGCATGTGGGCCTCTTCCGGTAGGACATGTCTTGGGGAACCAAGTACCAGTTTATTCTCTGATAAATCGACATTTTGTGGGAAAAACTCATGATTTCATGGATTGAAACATAGGATTTCCAACGATTTCCATGATTGCTAGGTTCAGTTAGCACCTTTCATCTGACCAGATGATCATTCCAATCCACGGGGCTGATTCCGACTTTGTTCCCCACGTCTGGGAATTGAACATAGCAAAGCGATGCCATGGTCCATTAGGAATGGTGATTTTCCATAGCTATAGTTATAAAATGTTACCATCTGGTTATGACTTACAGTTCGCCATGGAAAATCACCATTTTATAGCTAGGTAAAGCCAGGTAAACCATCTATTTCTATGGGCCATCTATACCATGGCTATGTTAGTCATAACCAGAGGGTATAAATATCAATGACCAGAGGCGAAATTGCTATTTTCAATGGGAATTTCAGGATCCTAAATTGGAGGTACCTACCATATATAAGGCCTATTTTTCAGGGCTATGTAAGGGGTTATACCCCCAAAATATGGCCAAACATATGGTACTAACGTACCTCCATTTTAGGATCCTGAATTTCCCATTGCTATTTGGGGAAGTGTGCCAGTCTTCGACAGAGACAACTTCAGTCGCAGGTCGAGATGGTCAACGAGTTCTCTGATGCTTTGAGATCAGGCGAAATGGGCTTAGAAAAAATGGGGGTTGGTTTCCTCAAATGGGGGTACCAAAAAATCGGATTTTCCATCATAAACCATCCATTTTTGGGGACCCCCATTGAAGGACACCCCCATTGTAGGTTTAATCAAGTTTAATCCTATTTATCATTGGTGGTTCATCTCAGTAAGTAGGTTATAACTCCAGTTATAAGTGTATGAACCCTATTTATTCCCACTTCGAACCCTGGGATATAGCCTACTTAGTAAGTGGGATGAGCCACCAAGTAGCACCCCCCGTCAGTAGATAGAAACGTTGGAAACCAGGGAATTTATGTGATGAAAATCATCGAAGAATCGCATCCTGGTGGCACCCTTTTCGGCATCTTTTTGGGGCCCGATGAAAAATGACCAGTCAATTTGCGACAGACGTGCCGATTTTTTTTTGGACATTCAAACTCGAGTTTGAGTAGAAAACCCTGTTTCATGTGGGTAAACCAATGCCATTTGCACCATCCCCCAGTCATCAGCATTTTGATAGGCGGTATGTTTACCATTCCCAGTCATGGGTGGTAAACATGGCCTGGTTTGTGGCATTGTTTTCCACCACCCCACTGTATTGATGGCCTTTAGAGCTTCCATAAGCTGAGGCAAATCGAGTGTAAAGCAGATGATCATGGGAGCTGGAAAAACATCGGTGGTATCTCCACTGTTCCTTCGCTGGAGCAGTTGGATGTCTTTGACGAGGAATTTGGCTCTGGTACACTGGTAAACATAGAAAAAGCTATAGAACATGGCCATCGAAATAGTTGATTTACCGTTCTTAAAGATGGTGATGTTCCATAGTTATGGGACAGTTTATCCAGAGGGTATCCATCTTTAACCACATGTGATAAACCAGGTGATTTTGGGCCTAGCCTATTGTATTTTCGGACCCAGTTAAGCCATATTTTTCGAAGGGTCATCCGAGTCATCCGCCACAGTGATCTGAAGTACCAACATTTTTAGGGGGTAAAGTTGGTGGTATCCTAGGGGTGTGTGTCAAATAATCCATAATTGAATGGGTGTGTCTGAAAATAGTGTACCCCTAAACCCAATGGTTAATGATCATTATCCCTATTAAATGGCTATAATTGGGAATATACCCTATTTTCAGACAAACCCGAATGGTTTATGTAATGTCCTTCTTTAAAATAAAACTTTACGGCAATCCCCAAAGCATAGACAAGTCAATTCCTACTAAAATGCTGGCAAATCACTTTTCTATTCGAACGTTTTGGGGGTTACCCTCTGCTAATCTGATATGCCTATGGAAAATTACAATTTTTGATAGGTAAGTCCTCTATGAATGGGCAATTTTCATCTTTTTGCATAGCTATTATGTAAAATTATCTGAGTGTACTATGCCACAAAAATGAGCAACATCCGCCGCAAGCCAGTGGCCGGACTTGAATGTGACTTGATTTTGGACCCCCCTCCAACTGCCGGATTAGAATTATTTAATTTGATGAATTCCCAGCTGTCTTGCGCCCCCCAAGCAAATCACCCAAAATGATCCAAAATGGGTACAGTATTGGATCAAAACCATGCAATAGCATATTTTGTGATCACATTGTGATGGATGAACATCCATAGATCCCAACTATTTTGGTATAAAAACCAGGGGGTGCATGGGTTTGACATCTTTTGAGCCAAGAAACCCAAGGCTGGCGCTGATGCACGCGAACGGAAGCCGCATCGTTTGCTTGGTGGTTCCACCGGCCCTCATCAGCCTGTCACGCTCTGTGCTGCAGATGCTTGGCTTTCATCATTGGTTGTGGGTCAAAAGCCACCCGAGGTACCCTAAGTCATAGCTGGTGGATGGCTATTCCCCTGTGGTAAACTCATAGGTACCCATCCCCGTGTAGGGTGCAACGCGCGCCACAGGAACTGCTTCTCCACGGTGGTGCAGAAGCGTGTGTCGACCTTCAAATGCGATCGGTCCTTGGACCTAGAGGCGAGATGGCGGAGACGAAAAGAATGGGTCGTAGATGGTAGTAGCCTCTGGTAAACTAACATAGCTATTGAAAATGGCCATAGAAATAGTGGATTTACCCATTAATAGCATGGTGATTTTCCATAGCTATGTAAACGTTTACCAGAGGGTAGCCCCTTTTTTAAAAGTCCATGTAATTTTGTTTCACCTTTCAACGGACGGCGATTCGATTTGTTTTTTGCAATTTATTCAGATCCAAATTATAAATTCGTCCAAAGATAAGTATAGGATACACATTTGACTAATATGGGAACAGAGCTGTAACCGGAGCCTTGGTTTCGTGAGGATAGGTAGACTCTGATAGCTGATCCTAACAGATAAGGTGGTGAAATGGGGAGCATTGGGGAGCTACGGGAAGTTTCCCAACCACATGATATCCATAAATGGTGGTACCCCAATAGCTGGATGATTTATATCGGAAAATCCTACTAAAAGGGATGATCCGGGGGTACCCCCATTTCAGGAAACCACCATTTTTTTGATCATCCTTTTTTGATAATCCAAGAGATCTCGTTTTTCCTACGAAAAAGACCTGAGGGCATCACCAGATCAGATGGTTTGAGGATGTTTGAGGTTAAGGCTTCCTGGTCCTGCCACCAGGTAGCCTTATCTGAACGCCTGGGGCGCATTGTGAGCCACGGTGGCTTGGAATGACCAAGAATCGCTGCTACCTTCAGGCCTTATTCTTGGGGGCCTTCTTCTTGAGGTCTCCAAGTTGTGGGGATTGCTTTGGGATCCGAACAAATCGACCGTGCCGGGGTGGTGCCATTTCTGTGCCATTTCTGGTGCCATTTCCAAGGTGATGTGCTGCTCACAACGCCTGGAGACGTGAAGTCACTGGAGCTGCGGTTCTTGGAGCAATTGGACTTGGCCAATGATCGGCAAGCACGGCGCAATACCACTCAGATGAGGTGGGGAAAAAAATCACATTTTGCCACGCTTGGCCCATGCCGGCCCCCAAAAGATTAGATGGTATTAATGTATACAATATTTAAGCATGCATTAAAGGATATTTTTGGTTGTCCATGTTTCGTTGCAGTTAAATACCTTCAAGAAGAGGCAACACAATGAATAATTATATCCACTGCAGTCACGAGGGTCGGGTGGGGTGTTGCGTATTAGGGGAAAGGGAGTGTGGAAATCTGAAGCCAAAAAAATGCTGAAGGAATAACAAAATCTCAGGTGGAGGAAATATTCACAAAAGATTTGACCCTCAAATATTTGGTCAAAGTACCTTTCTACACCCAGCAACTCCGATTACAAATACGCTCACATACACTATATCAAACTATAGATATATATATATATATATTATACACACAGATACTCCAGAGGTGGAAGTGGCATCGGTCTCATATCTTCATCGCCATGAGGCGTGAATGCGTGCAGATGGGTCGAGCACTGGAGTTGATGAAGAAGGGAGTCTGTACGCCTTCGGGATAGAGCGGATAGGGCTCAGCGCGGATTTCGGCCAACAACATGTGGAAATCTGGGGATTTCAGGTGACTTTTATTGGTTTTGCCATGTTCTAGATATGTGGTGTATATATATATATATATATATATCCACCAGTCTATTGCAATTTCAACGGAACATTGGGGCAAACCATTGGATTTTGGCCGGGTGCTCTGCGAAAATGCACAACACTTCTTTAGAGCCAAACAAAATGCCGACTCTCATAGACTTTTGTATACATGATTGCTGATGCTCCTGGTTTTCTGAATTGTCATTTTCACTCTTGTTCTTTCTCTTCATCTCGCGGAAAAAATCGTAGAGTGAACCACTTTATATAACATATGCTCTCTGGTAATTTAACATAGCTGTGGAAAAGAAGCCATTTATAGACTATAGATGATTTACCTATTAACAATGGTGATTTTCCATAGCTATATGTTAAATTCCCAAAGGGTAGCTATGGAAAATCACATGTTTCAAAGGTTTAGGCGAAAATCCCCCTATCAGCTCGGATCGTGCTCCAGGTATGATCGATGAAGTGGACTTGGTCCTCCACCCCTTGCGGTCAGAGTTGAACTTTCCCATTGGACCCAAGAATTTGATCGAACATGCGCCAGCCACTGGGATCTCACCGTAAATCTGACAGAGCAAAGCCACCCATTTCTTGAGGATTTGACCATGGATGTGCCTTCACCAATCATGTGTGGCCCATCCATTCTCAATGCCAACTGAGAGTTCGCGTGACCCGTAAAGACACCCGTATCGCCTGGAAAAATCGGCTTGACCCAATCTGCCACTGTTTGGGTTTGTCCAAAATCCCATTGGTTTCTCACGATTTTGCCATCAAAAAGGCAGCCAAATCTGAAGAACCCGATCTTCAAAGCCGTAGGTCCCTTTGTGCTCCCCGTTTCAGGACCGCTGGCGCGTGGTCTTGCATCTTCTTGATGGGTTCTTCAGTGTGGAGAAGGGCCGCGTGCCGCCCCATTTGAAGGATTCGCTGCGTGCCAAGGAGAAACATGGCCCAATGGTCAACTACTGGTTGGTGGTTTGGAACATTTTTTATTTTCCCATATATTGGGAATAATATTCCCAACTGACTAATATTTTTCAGAGGGGTTAAAACCACCAACCAGAATATGACAGTGGTGTGATGAGTTGTTGGGGGAAGACTACTTTCATTGGATGATATTGGCAAGAGGGGGTCAGCCGGAAATGAAGAGTTTTTGCCAACCAAGGAGATATGGGATCATCGTAGGACATGATCCATGAAGCTTTGCAATTTTGGCTTGAAAAAAAAGGGTACCAGAGATTTTGATCCAGAGCTGCACAGTCAAAAAAGAGTAATTCTGAGATTCATGAGGAACCTAAACTATTCTACACATACCAGTTCCCGGATTTCTTAGACCTGGGGCGTCTTTGAGGAAGTAATGCGGGTTATTCACAGTTCTTTTTTGGTGAAACTGATTGGTTCGAGAGTTTTGGTTTGTCCACCTACAGCTATACAACTTGCAGTGCTCGCCCACAACAAGAAGATCTTAATTCTGGATAAATGATATCTTATACCGACAGGATTGGAGGATCCGAAAATAGCCAAAAACTCTTTAGGTTGGTGAATTATTACACCTTCTCCAACGGTTCCAAATGACCATCATCATTAGTTTCTTGAGGGCTTTTCACCTCACCTATGGGGGATGAAAGGTGGGAACATCGGTGACTATTCTGCACAGATCTTGCAGGGCAGGATTTAGCTGACACATATTGACAAATGATGACACATGAAGATTTGTTTAGCAGGAACGTTTTCCAGGAGTTGTACCAGAGACCACCAACCAGATATTGATTCAGGGGTTGGGTATACATAAACATATGTAAATATCCTAATTCCTCACATCACATCAACTTGTGAACCAAATCCCCAAAACGTGACATTTACCACACACTGTTGATGGGACAAAAACCCGAACCTGTCGATGGTAGCACCTGAGGATTCTTCATACTTTGGGCGAGATGATCCATAACGGAGCCGACAGTCGGTACTTGCAGCGGAACCCGCATCTGATCTTGCTAAACGAGGAGTTCTACCATCACGAGGCTGTTCGTACAAGGGCGAACATGGAGTCGTTGCATTAGGACCTAAACATGTTGATGTTTCAAAGGTTGGAGGCAGCATCTGTTGAAGTCCGTTGAATGATGTTGAAATAGGGGATGCTAAGGGCTTTGGGTTCTTTGATTGGGTCTTTGAGTCTCTGAGATCTGGAGAAAACCTAGCAGGTGCTTGGCCGTCTCGACATGAGGGTGGGACTATTTTTGTCTCAAAAGATGACTCTGTCATAGGAGAAATCCATAGAAATCTTAATGGGGTTTGGTACATCCCAAACAGCCCCTGGATGAGAGTCCCAAGCCCTTCGAATCTTCGAAGCGGCGGAGATCTGACACAACCTGGGTTTGAACATGTGGAAAACTCTGGGGCATACAGCATATATATATATATTTTTGGATTCATCAATATACCTTACCGGAGTGGTTGAATTGAATTCATTGGTTGTCCATTTCTCAGTTCTTGTTGATAGGCCATGGATAGGCTATTCTTTGCCGCAAAATCCTGCAGAATCGAGGGAAAACAGGATCGCCCCCCCCCCCGCTAGGTGAAACCCATCATGTGTGACTGGCTGATGCTCTGGCACCTCGGTCCAAAGTGGCGACTGGTGAACTGGGTGGGTTGGATGATCCCGATTTGGCACGATGATCCCGGCATCTAGAAAGTAATCTTGCTTTAAGGAGTTGTGAAGCCAACTAGTTGTAGGATGTTGTAGGATGTTGTAGGATGTTGTAGGATGTTGTCGCATGTCGGATGTTATAGGATGCTGTACGTAGCAAGTTTCTACAAGCTGTTTCAATGCGTTGAGATGCGAGACGCCTGGAACATTCACTGAGGTTGTCCTCTGAGCACGTGAGGAGCCCGAGTTGTGATGTGCGGTGGATCCTGGATCCGAAGGGTTGATATAGAGATCCTGGATCCGAGATCTGCCAGATTCGTCACTGTGCATCCGGTTGAAAAAACCAGAAACATCACCAGAGTCATCATTCTTGTGATTACTGTTGATTTATCATTCTATCATATTCTATCATGTTCTATCATATTCTATCATTCTATCATTCCAGATTCTTCTCTGCCAGATCACTCTATCACTCCGGTTGCCATTGATTTACTGTACTTGTTGGTGATTGAAAAACCGGGTGCGGATCGAATCCACCTTTTGATTCTAGTCAACCTGCCAACTTTGGTTGGCTTCAATCTGTTTCAGCACGTTTGCGAAATAATCACGTCGCAGGTTTTTCCAATATGTTCTACATTGTTCTACCATCAAAACGGAAACAGTTGCTTTTTTTTTTTAATTTTAATGGTTCATGTTGTGTATATAATTACATATATATATATATATTCAACTACTCAGTTTGGTAAGCCCATAAACTCCATCCTTAGTCTCACCAGACATGGATCAAGCGATAAATCCTCCAACATTGGACGTTTATGGCAGTGTGTTTACCACATGGGCTTTACCAACGGGCCACGGCCGTGACGGGTAAAACGACCCCACCTGAGGTGGGTCGCGCCTTTGAGCAAGCCGGCAATCGCGAGGCCATGGGGATGGTGATGGGTTAATAATTTTACCTAACCGTAACTATAACTGGCTGGTGGTTTGGAACATGGCTGTTGTGACTTTCCATTCAGTTGGGAATGTCATCATCCCAACTGACGAACTCATATTTTTCCGAGGGGTTGATTCTTTCAGCAACCAGATAAGCTGAATACTATTCCGAAATGATATTGTGGGTACAATTTTGGGTACACTTAATCACAAAAAAATCTACAAAATTGAGGTTGATCATGTCATTTCACATATAAACCCATATGGATTATCACATTTTACTGTCGTGGGTTAATATAAATGGGAAATTGCTATTATATATGATTATAAAAACTAGCTTATTGGGGATTATATCACCGTAAAATTCTCTCATCAACTAGTAGGATGGATAGGACGGGATGGGTATTTTTAAGCTTGGATGTTTAGTATCAAACCATTTGACCAAAAATTGGATGGTTCAACATTTTGTCGTCTCAGAAGGTGGTCCTGGGTCGGCAGATTTTTTCTGATCTTTCGATTTTTAGAGTAAGTCATGGTGCCGGGGGATGAAATCAGTGTGAACAGCAGGGTAGGAGGATGTTGATCGATACCCAAATGACAGACACATTGAATACAACCACCACCGCTGCCACATTGCACAGGGGTTGGCAAACATGTTCTAGTTTTTTGATTTTGCACATCACCAATGCTCAGATTGGTTCACACAATTTCCCAGGCAGGTTAGGAGTTTGTTCTCAGGGACATGGACCACCTCTACTCAGTGGCATATGGGATCCATATGGGAATGCAACAAACGGAAATGACAAGAACTCGCATGCATTGCTGAAGGCAGAAACCATATTTTCGCATCACACTCCAAAAAAAATATCAGCTGAATCTGGTCCTGAGCCGTACCTACCCCTAGAAGTTCAACAACGAATTCGCGGGTTCATTTCCAAAGTCATCCGCGGCGTCAGGCATATTAGCGATTTATATTTAATATTTAGATACGTGCCCATATTACCCCAAAATAGTTAATGTATATGTAGAAAGTCTACGAACCATTAATGGCATGAGTCATCTTCCAAAGACAAAACATTTGGCAAATCCACTACCTACTCTTCAAAACTTAAGCATGGCAATACAGATTTCCCATTTCCCATAAAACACTTCCATTTCCAGCCCTGTTTGACTACCAGAGGATACTTATAGGTTTCTCTCAAAATGGGAGATACACCTCAACCTAGCTACCAATAGCTATAATACATTCTAAAAGGAGGGTTTTGAACATCTTTTTCACATTCCCATGATGTTTTTCTTTCCATTTCACCATTGGAATCTCACTGGAATCCATGGTTTTCCTCTGGTTTTCCTCTGGTTTTCCTCGGTTTTCCCTGGCATTTCTGGGATCTTCCCTAGCCCCAGCGCCGCGCCCCGGCTCGGCAGGACCGAGGTTTGACGGAAGACGAGGTCCGCGCCTATCTGCTGCACCGGGTCACCCCGCAGCGCTTGGAGTTGGAAGCGTCCATGGAGGTGCGAAACATGGAGGTTTTTGGTGCTGTTGTTTGGTGACCATGAATTTGATTCATATAAATTAAATGATATATTATAATATATATATATATAATATAATATATATAATATGTATACATGTAACTATATATATATACATATGTATACCTATATTCCTAACTTTCGTAATTCCTTGCTGCTAAGGTATTAGGGTTGTATATAAGCCATGCGGGTATGGCAGAAGGGCTTGTGAGGAAAGATATGAACGCTACTCTGACTTGAACGAATTGAAATAAAACCGGGACCACGTGCATGAGCATGTGCTTCGAAAATCAGCATGGTGGCCCAAAGTGAAGATGCAAACATATAATCGGAGACAGCTTGAGAAAGGTTTGCAACACTGTGAT
>Ga0126342_10022995_pt1 | contig 10242 bp, 10 predicted proteins | sample Cyp1metagenome_FD_92528 | JGI IMG/M metagenome (GOLD analysis project Ga0126342, IMG submission 92528) | Coral microbial communities from Lord Howe Island, Old Settlement Bay, Australia - Cyphastrea 1 metagenome | ecosystem: Host-associated > Invertebrates > Cnidaria > Coral ... | reverse complement strand
GGCACCCCACCCCAACCCCACCCCAAGACATGATCAGTGTGCAGTGCCTATGTGTGTAAGGGAACGTGAACGTTATTGGCACTCCACCCTACCCCAACTTGCCAACCCCAACCCCACCCCAGACCTTTGTGTACAGAGTGAAATTTGTGTGCACAGATGAGTCCAACATGGAGTGAAAAGTATGCGCGCGGATGAGTCAAATCTGAGTGCAGATGAGTTCCCGACCTTTAAAGCAAATACTTGAGATGAGTGTGTGATATGTTTGTTTTTGATATAGGATGGTTCGGATGGGGGCAAGTAGACCCAGATAGATCCAAGTAGAGTTATTGCTACTTCCTGTCAGTGTTCAGACAAGGACTTCCTGGTTCGGAATTGGCATTCCGAAGGGTCTTCCAGAGGTGTATAAGTATGACAACAAGACCAGTCCGGATCACACGTCGTGGTGGCAGCAAGGAACAGTTGAGAAGGCTCTTGCAGGGCAAGACAAAAATGCCACCGTCTTTGCACAAGAAACGGTTCGGACGTGCTACGATGAAACAGACAAGGGCAACTGGAAGACAGTGAGTTATCGATTTCGAATCAGCCCGAGCCACTTGGAAATGTTAAGCCAATGATTTTGACATGCCTTTTCTTTCCCTGACCAGTGCATAGCAGTGCCCCTGTGAAGGCAGTTTCCACCTGATTCCACCAGAAAAGTTTCGTTTCTGCCCGCAGGTGATCCCCTCAACGAAATGATGTTTTGCATTACCGACGCCTTCAAGGAGAAGTGGAAGGATTTCAAGTGGAAGGCCCTGGTGGCTGCAGGCCTAGTGAGTCAACCAATGGATTACTCCTACCACTACATCGAGTTGGGCTGGACGGACAAGAACTTCTATGTCTACATCTGGGCTGACCCTTACGGCGGATGGTGGCGAACGCCCCCCCCAGATCAAAAGCATGCGTACTGGGGATAGCTTTACAAAAGTACCTGGCTGACGTCACAGGGCTTGATGCAAAAAGGGGAGGGCCTGAGGGGATGCAGTGGAAAGTCAAGACTTGATGTGACACTAAGGGCCAATATGGGCCAATGTAAATGCGTTGACATTGCAGCATCCTCGGACAAGAGTCTGAGTGAACTGACAACATGTAAGATTTCAGAGCCCAGCATCAGATTGCATTCCAAGCTTGGTTTCTTTTCATTATTGCAAGGTTATCGCAAGACGCAAGTCTACAAAAAAGATAAAAAATGATTTTGGCTTGTCTTACCCCATCACTTCCAGTACTTCACACTAGACTTGCTCGTGACCATTTTTGTCAGACTTGACTTCTCAGAAGGACATCATGTGGGTTCGGCGTGCCCCATAATCCGCTGGTTGATGATCAGTCTTCCAAAATATCCAAAATTATATGTGTAGCAATGTTTGGGCCCTATTTTGCACACACACCCAATGCAGGGTAAATCAACATTCATTGCCAATGAACTCCCAAATTCTTCCCCACTGTGATTGTTAAATCATCTTAGATCCAGTTCTTGGTCTCAAAACCACATTTTTTGCCAGCCAAATATGCAGATGTTGCCATTCCTACACAGACACCTCCGAGGTCGAGACATCTTCGGTGACCGACCAGTGCCACCTTTTTGGTCTTTGATAAGGGTGAAGATGCCATCCCCAAGCTACTGTGGATGGAAGAAATCCCCAGTTCAGAGATGGTTTGTCCAAGGTAGTGCAGGATTTCTTCCATCCCAAGCTATGGTGATTTATGGTGAACAAGTTTCAGAATACACGGTTGACCGTTTATTGCGATTTATGGTGACTTATTGTGGTGATTTCAACATTTGCACAGCCATTTTTAATCAGCCAACATCGTCCAAAAGAGTGTGTTAGGCGGGGCAGATGGAAATTCAATCAACACTTGTGTTTTTGTTCGTGAGATTTGAAGCAAAAAAAAAAATCTGGGTAAACTATGACGACGTAACGGCCCTATGCGGCAAACCTCACCCCTCAAGGTCACTAGAACGATGCCGGGTGGCGTGTTTTCATGAAATCAGCAGTGATCCATAGTGTATTTTTCAGTGAATTTGAGATATATCCAGATCAATATCTTGCCTTTCATATAGCCGGCCAGGATTGTCTGCTAGCCAGGTGTGGTACCCTTTCTTCAATTTTGTTGCAATTCTGGAAGTTGTCAGGTAAAGATGTTTCACAATGTTCTACATAGCTAAAGCACTCGGCAAAAACCTATTCTATTTGTTTGGGGGGTCCTATATTTGTTTTTCAATTTTATCATGGAAAGGGAGCTCCCAGCGGTACCTTCCCAACATCCGGTGGCTTTAAAGGCCCCTAATAAGGTTTGATGGGTGTTAATAACCCCTTAACAAGGTCTTGCTTGTTGGGAAGGTACCTTTTGGGGGCGATACCCATAGACGTTGTTTAATCATCTATTTCCAAAATTTGACTGATGGGAAATTTATATACAGGCTTTATCCCCATTTGATGGGGAACATGCTGCCAGTTTCTTTAGATTTTCCACGGAAAATAATCTAATGAAACCACCACTTGTGGATTGTTAAATTCCACTTCCGGATGATTAAACCCCTGTGTTGGCTGGCTCAATTTCAGTTGTTGTTTGTTGAATTCACGTAAATTCCCATTTTGGCGAGTGAAATCAAGATTTTGATACTTCATTTCCATTCATTTCCCAGTTTGGCTGGTGAAACCGTGATTTTTTGCTGGTGAATGGGTGGTCTTGCGCCATCTTCCACGCAACTTCCTGTCTGAGACCAGCAGCGCGACCAGCCGCCGGCTTCAATCCGTGGTGTTGGAAGACTGGCCGTTGGGAGCCACGGAGTGGGAGCGGTGCGGGGATCAGAAGTACAGATTTTCAGGGAAACAAAACCAACAGAAATGTGGATTTATTGAGGGATATTGGAGGTTTCTAGATTTCAAGAACCATGAAATACTGTGAAAAAATGATGGGTTGATGAGGATTTCAATCAACAAAAGGCTTGCTCCAAGCCATTATAGATATATAAATGATAGCAATGGGGTTAAACTATATAGTTATTCTTTCTTTTTAGTAGATATGTCACCCCCTTGTACCGTTTGGGTGTTTAAACTGTTTGGAGCAAGCCTTTTCGAAATGTGGAATGACATGGATTGAACCATGAAGATGTTATCTGAGCTATGGCACTAATGGCAGCTATGGTTGGGGAGTCCATATGGGGAGCCAAGGGGCTTAGAGTCTCCCAACGAGATGATCGTTTGAGGCTTCTGGTTTTTCTTTTTATGGGGAGAGGAAAAAAGGATCAAACAGTTTTTTTTTGGTGCAAAGCACCCAATCATGTGTATGAGAATTTAACCAACAAGTATGGGGATATGATGGGGTATATTATATATATAAACAACAATATGATACATGGAGTTTGCCTGAAAATATGATATCCCAAAGTCCCATGGTTTATTAATATCACTTAACTAGGCACCAATTTGGGGTTCTCTACATGTTTGGATTAACCCATATTGGGCTGTCGGATCAAAAATGAAAGTTGGGCTTCCCAAGGTCCGCGCAAATCTTCCTAAAAGTATCATGTTTTGGTCGCATCCGTAAACCCTTCAAATTGTGATGGGAATAGAACCTTGTGGATCCTTGTGGTAGAAGGCCCTTGGAGAGTAACTGATGTATATATATATAGAGATGGAAACAACAATACTGGAGAACAGCTGGGTTGTAATGTGGAAAACCCAATGAATCAAGGAACCTAAAGCCGGGGATGGTATACTCCCAGTGCAGAAAGAGTTGATTGATGGCATCGGGTTTACCACATTGCCAGGCGATATCCTACTTACCGTTGATCAAGTTGATGATATTCACATCTATACTGGTTGGTGGTTTGGAACATTTTTTTATTTTCCCCAATAGTTGGGATGATGATCCAATCTGATTCTAATCTGACTAATATTTTTCAGAGGGGTTGAAAGCACCAACTAGAATATAAAATCAATTCGAATCGTATCATGTTACCCTCTGGTAAACTGGCATAACTATGGAAAATCACCATTTTCAATGGGTAAATCCACTATAGATGGGCCATTTTCAATAGCTATGTTAAATGTTAAATTACCAGAGGGTACCCGGTAGTCAAACAGGTCGTTTCGCTGGTTCCGATGATGGAACTCGCTGGGTCAACACCGTCCAAGGACGGGTGCCACTCATGTGGACCCCATGACCGAAATGCCGCAGATCAGCCTGGGATTCCCCACGCCCAGGCGCCGTTCGTCGTTGTGTGATTGGTTACTGAGAAAGGTATTAGCTGTTAGCTGTGAGTTATATATATAATAGCTAATGATAGTATGATATATATATATACAGTATATTGATTGATATATGTTTCTTCTGACAACCAAAGAAAAACACATTGGAGGGGTATTGAGGAACGTATGTCGGCTATGCACCCGACTAAAAGCCATCAAGCTGATCCCTTTGGCTGATGGGTTGTATTCCACTCTACAGATAATTACAGATACCTCCACCTGGTCAGAAGTAGTAATTCCGTTCCCGTAATATTAAACCGATGAAACAGCCCTAAATGATCCCACATATGTGCAAATCCCTGGGGACTCTGTGATATTGGTGGGAATGGATTAGTATGATTAGTTGAGAAGTTTGCCCTTAAACAGTCAGACGTATCAGTCAGACGGTAGAGGATAGAATCGCCAACAGACATCATCAAACCAGTCGAAGCGAAGACTTGTTTTTACCCCAGGTTTCTTATGTTTTTTTTGGATGAAAAATCCACCTCTCCGAAATAAAGATGTTGGACGTAAGATGCAACAGTTTGCTAAAATAAAAGCCGGTTGTATGATTGTCGCTTCCTCTTGGTTTATTATATATCCAATTCTTTTGTTGGTTCGATTCGGTGAGATCCCACTGATATTTGATACTCTAGTTTTTATTGGTGTTGTATCTCCATGGTGAGTTTCTGAGCTTCTTCCATCCTGGGCTCAAGCCGCAGAGGTTATCCACCAGCAGCTGTCATGAGACGCATCTTTGCTACTGCAGTCCCAAGACTTGTACCAATCCAACAGGCTGTGGGTGACTTGTGGGAGCCCTTTTGGCGAATCTCAGGGCGTTTTTTGGGGATGGTTTCAGGGGTGGGCTATGCCTGAACTTGCTGGATGGTGTGAGAGGCCCGGGTAAATTACATAGAATACCTCACCAGAATTGATGGTAGCGGAACCCTCATGGGGTTGCCTTAAAATTGGAAACCTGTTCCAACCCATGGCTCATTACACTATTTATATATTATATATTATTATTATTATTATTTCCTTTCTCCAAGTAAATTGCCATAAGTTGAGGTGAATACATACATACATACGCACACACACATACATACATACATACATACGTACGTACGTACGTACGTACATACGTACATACATACATACATACATACATACAACCATACAACCATACAACCATACAACCATACACATACACATACACATATACATATACATATACATATACATATACATATACATATACATACACATACACATACACATACACATACACATACACATACATACATACATACATACATACATACATACATACATACATACATATATATATACAGTATATATGTATGTAAATACCCCATATTAAGATGAACCTATATAAATAGAGCAAATTCCATGATTTGCCTACTTTAAATCGGCATTTATTGTTAGCTAAGCCCCAATTAATTGATCTTTACGCACGTCGACCCAGTATACGTAGTGGAAACAGCTGGTGACATGCGACCCCGACAGGCTACCGAAGGACCACGTCGGACTTGAGCTTGCCAGCATTGCAGGGAGACGCAGTTTCCAGCATCACTTGAGATGATGGGTTAAATCGTGCTTAAACCAGCCAGAACGTGATGAAAATGGATGGGACCAGCATGAAACATATAAAAGACCCTAATGGCCCAATGGAAAATCACCATTTGGTAGCTGATGTACCTATCAAACATGGGAAAGTTCTCTTTGCTTCGTGATTTTTTGGAGCGTGCGTACAGCTCAAGCCTGACATTTTCGTGGACCACGTATTTTGACCCATCGGCCTCAATGGCTTCCATGACATCCGGCCATGGTCAGCGGTATGGAACTTAGATACGCAGCGTAACGCACATATATTCCGGTCACAGAGGTAATATGCTCTGGTAACATAGCTATGGAAAGATCCACCATTTTAGATAGGTAAATTCACCTTAAATGCCCATTTCCAATAGCTACGTGAAATTACCAGAGGGTAATCAAGGCAGACAGCAAAGTTCACCACGTATACCGGGGATATCGTATGAAAATAGTAAAAATGGGCGAAGTGCCAGCGCCGCAAGGGACAATGATCAAAAGATATCAACAATTACCCTCTGGTAAAATGGGGAAAAACATTGGATTTAAAGTGGTTTAATGGGATTTTATAGTGATTCAATGGGATAGTAATGGGATATACCCTCTGGTAAACTAACAGTTTGCTATTGAAAATGGCCATAGAAATAGTGGATTTTCCCATGAAAAATGGTGGATCTTTCCCATCAGTTTTTTGTATGTTTACCAGAGGGTATCAACATTATTCCTCAGACACGGCAATGGGGAGGGAAGTCCCAGTAAAACTAAGGACCCAGGTGTTCACTGGTAGCTGGCTGGGGTGACCGGAAAAATCAACGACATCGACCTGGAACCCAACGCACGGATTTGGACGATGGCTTTTCCTGCTGGAAATTGCATGAAGTTTGGATTCCATTTCAACTTTATCGGTTGCACCTGGCTAGTTATCTAGCTCCATTTGATCCATTTGTTGGTTGTTTAACCGTTTAACCCCTCACTTCCCTCACTTTGGTCGGTGAAAAGACCCTTAAAAAGTCCATCCTGTTTGGAGCCTCATGAAATCCTGTCGGGTCTCCCACTAGGTCCACCACGACAGAAGATGCCACGAGCACTAGCAGTCTCACGAGTCTGAGAGCCTGGTCCAAGGAGATTTCTGCAGTGGCAGTGGAGGTAACACGCATTTCATTGGCCAATAAGAATGGATTTCTATTCGTGTAATAGCTCAGGCTTCAACATGGGGATTTCCATGGCTTTTGGATGCTTTTGGCATATTTGACGTTCCATGATCTATTTTAAACAATTAATCCAATTGAATCCAATTGGTTTATCCTTGATTGAGCTCGCATTTTGGGCATTGTTCAGTTTGAAGATTATTTCATCCAAAGGCCCCCTTGCTTCGTTCAGAAAGGGGGGCTTGGGCCCATTGGTTCAGGCCATTCTGTGCATTTCTGGCAACCTTTTCAGTTCTATCCCGCTGTTCATGTCCCGGCATATTTTCCCCCCGCGCTGGGTGGTGGGGGTTATAATTAGGGAATCACTTGAACAGAACCGATACACCATGGAAATTCAGTAGTGGTAGCGATTACATGTGAGTAACTCCTTGTGTTAGGTGATACTTTTTGATAATGTCGTAACTTGGATGTGTTCAACCCCTTCTTGTAGGTGTCGTTTTTTTGTTTTTACATGTGGTCGACAGCCCGTCCTGTCTCCCTTAGGTAGTGAGGTCGTGGTGCTTTTCGGTATCTCCAAACCCTTTGCCACGGCCCCAGGATGCGGATGGAGAGAGATGGAGAGATTCCCAAGAGCAATGGGAGATATCGCAAAGTGTAACTTCCAAGGGTGGGATATCCATTACCATACCCTCTGGTAATTTAACATAACTATGGAAAATCAATGAAAATCACCATTTTTAATGGGAAAACTCACCATTTCTATGGCCATTTTCAATAGCTATGTTAAATTACCAGAGGGTACCTGCTTGAATACCACAAACAAAGACCCTTGGAACAGTATGGAACCATTTGTTGACCCACCAAAAAACAGTGTCGTCAGTTGGGGGATGTTCAGCAGGATGTCACGAAAAAATGCGAAAAACAAAAGATTCCCTGTAACTGTACCCAAGCCTCTTGGTCAACTCCACCATACTCCACCTGAAATCCGACAGATTTTTCGATCGCAATACCTTCTGCCTTTAAGATCTTTCAGACATGGCACTTTTTTTTTAAACCCTCTGATAAACATACAAAAAACTATGGAAAATCACCATTATTTTCAATGGGTAAATCCACTATTTCTATGGCCATTTTCAATAGCTATTTTGACATAACCAGAGGGTAACAATTTCCCGTTTCTTTGGATCACCGGTGACCTGACATCAGGGCCTGGCAGACCTTTTGGCCAAGACCATCACGGCGCAGTTCGACTCAACCTTTGACCCCGCGACTTGGTCATCAAAACAGACGCATGGAACATCCACGGAAAAAACATCGACAGAATCAATTTACCCTCTGGTAATTTAACGTATAGCTATTGAAAATGGCCATTTATAGTGGATTTACCCATTAAAAATGGTGATTTTCAATAGCTATGTTAAATTACCAGAGGGTAAGTTAAAAAAAACATGGAAAGCATTGGATAAAATCTTGCTAAAAGCTGTAGATGTTCCTTTTTTTTCTCCGAAAAAAAACACGATGTATTTCACGATGGAAACACCAGATTTCCTCAGAATCCATTTTCTGAGGCGAGCCCTTGGGCCCAACGAGCCATGCTCAGGGTCTGCGAGGAGCTGCCGGGAATCCCCAGGGGCACCCAGAAGCCTCACGTCTTTTTTGGAAATGGAGGATATACCCTCTGGTTATGTCAAAATAGCTATTGAAAATGGCAATTTATAGTGAGTTTTCCCATTAAACATGATGATTTTCCATAGTTATGTTAGTTTACCAGAGGGTAACCAACATTGATCAAACATGTTTTTGGCCAAGAATGGGAATCACAAAAAGGGGAAATATCATGAAATAACCAACAATATGTGGGAATTAATGTGGGAATTAATGTGGGAATTAATGGGAAATGGAAGATATAACTAACCAGCAATATATGGGAATAAATGAGAAACAACAAGTATATATAGCCAATAATGGGACTGGGATAATAGATGATAATAAATGATAATATATGATAATAGATGATCATCTGGGTAAAGAAAATAACCATCTCACTCTGTCACAAAGGAATGATGCTGAATGTAGGGCCTATGTAGGGAATCATCCCCCAAAGGCTTCAAGTTTCAGGCTAGTGAAGATAATTTACCCAGAACTATGGTTTTAAGATGATTCCATGTCGCACTTTAAGCATCTTTAAGCGACATTTTCTTGGTTTCTGACTTAAATGGGCATTCAACATAAGATTGGGTTAGACATCACGCATTGAAAATGCTGATGTTTTCCGCATCATCGAATGGGACTTCAACCATCGAACTCAAAAAACGCGGGGATTCCAGATGATATTCTGGGTACATACGAGGCAACCACAAAACAACCTTGCCAAAACTGAGGGATTCGCAGGGAAATCACAGCACTGTGAATATGTTTTTTTTTTTTTTGTGTGTGTGTATGGAATTGTAATATCTAGTGGATTTGGTCATTTATGATGTCAGTGCACAATGGTTGGCATACGATTCAATCCCATTTTCGCGGATGGCATATTCCTACTCAAGGACCAAGGATAGGTTCATTTTCATTCTACGGCTGCTGAATTCCCATCAAACAGAAACATGTTGAATGAACTAACATAATCTAAAATCCAAATTTACTGCTTAAAAACCCTGATTCTCGTTGATTAAACTGATTATATTAAAACGCATTCAAAGCTTCATATTTTTGGTGAAGAAACCAATAAACACCATTTAAAAATTGGAAAGGTTCAATCCAATTATAAAACCACCAACATAAACATTTAAAAATCCTTCTTTATTGGCTTCACCACCCATCTGATGCCATATTTCTGGAGCTACGACTGTCCCGCCTTATTCCGCCGTTCAAATCGCCGTTTTCTAAGGCCCACGACTCTGCAGGTTCTCACTTCGCGATGTTGGATCCTGGACTTCCGTGCGCCCATACCTGGTGACTTTTTAGTTGGTTTTCTATAGTATACTATAGGGTTTTTAAATGTTTTTAATGGCCCATTTAGGTGACTATAGTTGGTTTATGTTGCTTTTCTATAGTATACTCAGGTTTTCTATAGTATACTATAGGGTTTTTAAATGTTTTTAATGGCCCATTTAGGTGACTATAGTTGGTTTATGTTGCTTTTCTATAGTATACTCAGGTTTTCTATAGTATACTATAGGATTTTTACATGTTTTTAATGGCCCATTTAGGTGACT
>Ga0126342_10022994_pt1 | contig 10242 bp, 9 predicted proteins | sample Cyp1metagenome_FD_92528 | JGI IMG/M metagenome (GOLD analysis project Ga0126342, IMG submission 92528) | Coral microbial communities from Lord Howe Island, Old Settlement Bay, Australia - Cyphastrea 1 metagenome | ecosystem: Host-associated > Invertebrates > Cnidaria > Coral ... | reverse complement strand
TAGCGAGCCTACTTTTCGACCCTCCGGAGCCCCAAATCATTGGAAAAACACAGTGTTTCGCGACTTTCCTACCTTTTCTCGCATCTGCATCTTCTTTCTTCTTACTCTTTCTCTTCTCTCTGCCTCTTCCCTGCTCTGCTTTTCATCTCTCCATATTGTCGGAAGTTTGACTTCTAAAGTTCCTTCGATGATTATATCATCATCATTGACAATAATGATAACTATAATAAGAACTATAATGGCAACTATAATGATAACTATAAGACTGACAATAATGAAAACTATAGTGACAACTTACAATATCAGTATCAATGTTGATATATGTTGACATGTAGCAACAATATATATATAATACACATATCCCCTTCCCTTGTCCCCTCCCTTCGTCCTGCATCACAAGTACAGCCCGTTGGCACATCGGTGCCACTGGAATCAGTGGGACACTGCACTGCAGTGCAGCCGTTCTGGTAGTAGGGGCTTTGAGCAATGGCCGTCACTGACCTAGGCGAGCACAGTTGCAGTTGTGAGGTGGTGCCATGTGGCTTAACCAACAAGACTTGGGACTTATAAACTTTTAAGTTTGTAGATCTTATAGTTGATATAGTTGATATAGTTGATGTAGTCTATGTACAATGGGGGCTTATAACATATGATTAACTTGTACTTAACATAGTTGATAACTTGATATAGTCATGATAATATAATCACTTTCCCAAACAGCGTTTTGTAACAACAGCGGTCTTTGTAATATATAGAATCCTCAATCTTCAAATCAACTCCCGCGTGCTGAGCCAACATGCACAAAAGAATGGGGATTGTGTCCCTTATTTATACCCCCAAATCATCCCATTTTAGTAGGGATTTCCATTGTAAACCATCCATTTTGGGTACCCCCATTCATGGAAACTCCCATTTGTAGCTATATAATGGATGTACTGTGTGTAAAACAGTCATAAACCATCCCCCAGTCTTCACCATTTTTATAGGTGGCATGGCTACCCTTCCCAGTCATGGCTGGTAAAAATGGCATTGTTTTAGCCACATGAATCAGGTATTAATCACTATTGATCACTAGTGACCACTATTAGCCACCATTGCCATTAATTAATCACCATTAGTCACCAGTATTGTCTAATCACCATTTAATCACCATTATTAACCCGTTATTAACCATGAATGATTACTATTAATCTTTGAGAGTGGTTTCTTCACACTGTAGATCGTCGATGTTCAACCCGTTCAACACCATCACCACTGGAAGTGGATCCCACTTGTAAGCGGACACCCATTTGTAAGCGGGATAGAACGCCACTTACAGCTGGTTGGTGGTATACCTACCCCTCTGAAAAAATATGAGTTCGTCAGTTGGGATGATGAAATTCCCAACTGAATGGAAAATCATAAAATTCATGTTCCAAACCACCAACCAGGTATAATAAGTTTCTAAGCTATACTAAGCTTGCAAAGTTGATTTGGGGGCTGTGTCCCCTTGAACCATCTTAAATCTCTATGTTTCGTCAGACCCCAGCTTTGATCAAAGCTGCAGTTGCCAGTCATTAGCCACCTGGGTCCAAAAGTAGATATCCAACAAATGTATTAATGATGTTTAATGGTGTTTTTTTCCACCTGGGTCAATACTATGGACCCAATGTGTATCCCAAATCCACATGTGGAGACGAGATCATCCTTTTTCTGTATAGAATTGGGTCAAATCCATTCAAATCCTCCATTATTGGTCAGCACCAAACTGCATTGTTCATTGGTGAAATGAGAATTTCTCAATTTTTCCATAGTAGAATCCTGTTTCCGAAACATTTGATGTTTAAATTTGGTAGGTAAATATGGGAATTGCAACCGTAGATCATGAATATCCCAATATTAGTAGAAGAAATGATTCACCGATAAGAGAACAAAACACATTGTTGCGTACATATCATCCCGTTATATCCCCATAGAAATTATCCCGATTGAATATTCCTATAAAAGGGTAATCACTCTCCCAAAAAAAAGTGGATTCATGGCCCCACAAATGAAGAGGGCCAGTTCAGAACTGGGGGTTCTGGGAAGACTTTGTAGTAAAAAGGGATTTTACAATAATCATCAACCGACAAAAAGATATCATATTGAGACATCATTAATCTGGGTAAATTATATATAATATTTCACTAACCTGAACTAAGGCCATTTGGGGATGATTCCCCTTATTAACCATGATTTCCAGTGAGGTCGCAGTGAAGTCGTTATAATTTACCCAGATTAATGTCCTTTTTTTATTCCCACAAATCCACAAACGCGAGCAATAGGCATCAAGTAAACAGTGACGTCACATGGAGGACACCAAGAAATTCTTCCAGAGATATCCCCATAAAAAATCCCATGATATACCAGTTTTCTTGGTTAAATCACATTTTTTTCCTAGGGTTTCCTATGATATTCCAACTCAGCTACAAAAAATCAGCTACAAATCCTCTTGAATGCTCATGTTTGTTGGTAAAGCCACCATTTTTCCTAGGGTTTCTAATGGGTTTCCTTCCTATGCTTTCCCATGCCACGTCACCCAGCGAAGCCGGCATCGCAGGTGCAGCCCTTGGCCACGTCGTCGCCCTTCGAGTTGGTTGGGCAGGCTACGGCTTCGCAGCACAAGGCCTGGCGCACGGGCGCGAGACGAGGCCAGCTGTGCCATCAAAATGATGAGATGCGGATTCCCTTTGGATCCAAGTACCATGTCAGGAAGTACTTTGCAATGATTTGAGCGGTGAAATATCGTTGGAGGGATTACTTGGATCCGTAGGGAATGGTTTTAAAGCTGATTAATTGTCATTCATGATTTAAATATATTTGAATGCTTTAGGAATGGCTATTAATGGTTGATTATATAACGGTTATTAACGATTGTCATGAATTGTGTTGAATGGCTATTAATGGATTGAACTTTAGTCAAAAAACATGGGGGTCTTATGGGATTAGGATTCGCGTCGGTTTGTCCAAACAAAAGGTATACTCTATATCCATTTGTTTTGTAATCATCATTGTCTCTATCAAAACGTCGTGAAAACCAAGGCAAATCAGCGCTACACACATTGGCTAAATCACCATCTTTCCAAATAAGGGTTTCCATACATGGGGGTGTAAAAGGGAAAATCCATCTAGAAATGGATGAGATAGGGGTACCACGGTACCACCATTTATCGAAACTTCTGAGTCATGTGAATCCCAAGTTGTCAGCATGGACTGTGAACTCCTTAACAAAGCCATTGAATCACACCACTTGAATTTCTTAAACCATGAACAATACCCATCTCCCATCCATTCTTGTCAGATCATGGTATCCCGTGTGCTTCAGAATCCCAACTGCTGGTTCGTACAACATACTACGGCTGGTTGGTGGTTGACCTACCCCTCTGAAAAACATGAAAGTCAGTTGGGATTGTTTTTTTATATGGAAAATAAAAGTCATGTTCCAAACCACCAACCAGACGACCATGTACATGAAAACCAATCAATCACTTATCAACGGCCTATATCCCCCTTGTGTTTGACGGCTAAAACACCATGGTTGTGATGGTTAAGTTATAAATCCCAATTCAATAGCAACAGTTCGCCAACCAACACCCCCTTATTAGATCTTACTAGTGGGTTAAAGCACACATGTATGCAGTCGTTGGAGAGGCGTAATAATGGTTTTGTATCTGATACAAATAGTAAATAATTTCATAAGGATTAGACCGTGCTTGTCAATAGAAATAGCTCACAATGATGGTAACCAATCGCTGGTTATCTTAAATGGTGCGTTTTGAGTGGTTTGACACAGCCAAACTATAGTATTTTCGTGATATCCCATTATATCCCACTCTATCCAATGCTATCCCCATAGAATATCCCTAACATGTATTATAACAACCAACATTCATCAATTATATCCGTATGTTTCCACATATTTTATGGGTAAAACCGTGGAACAAACCATCCTCAAACCCAATAACATGTTGGTCCAATCCCCCTATGAAGGTTTCCAATGGGGAGTACCCCCAGTCATCATCCAAGTCATTAGACCAAGTTTGTAGTAAAACCGAGGAAAAACCTATGGTTTTGGGGATCCCTCATTTTAAGAAACCAATCCAGTTGGTTGGTTACTGATTCATCAATTTTAAAGATTTTATGGTTGAACCATCCTCAAGCCCTATACGATGTTGCTTCAATCCCCATTTATTTCATGGTTGAACATGGTAAAACCATCAACAGTACAAAGTGAGGACCCCCAGTTATGTTTGTTGCTCTATAAACCCCAGTGACTAGTTCGTTATTTGCGTACCATAAACTATAGATTGTGGAGTTATGTTCACCACACTGCCCCATCACTCATGACCTCTGGTCCCGGAACTGGCATGAAGAGTGCGCTCTCTGGGGTGGTTGTTGGCCACCACCAGCCCCTTCGCATATGCAATCGTTGTGGCCACAGGTGCTGCTGCCCCAGGGAGGGGTGCGTTGAGGATATCAGCGAGTCCATCAGGCAAGAAGAACCTATTTGCTCGAATGGCCACGTTTGGTGCTGTGGGTCCGAAAGCTGGTGACGCAACGCGCAGCCCGAAGGCATATCGACGCTGGCCACGATAAGTGGATGCCCAACACGCCTTCTTGATGTTCCTTGACTCCCGCCACAATCGAGCACGACTTGAGTCCTGTGCTACAGCCTTGTGTGCGGATACTGGTGAGTTTTTTGTCAAACCTGAGCCACTGGCCCACCGTCCCTGGTGTGATGAGACCGTACTTCCTTGCCTTGGCGATGGCTTCGATGGTGAACCTGTCCATGTAAGTCAACATCTGCGTGACTGTGGGTTTGCTGTCGCCATGCAATTCACTTTCGTGGAAGCGATCTTCGATGAATGCTGTGTAAACCCGCTCAGGCAAGAGCTCTGTGAGATTTTTTTTTGACATTCTCGTCCAAGACGACAACACCTTTCCCTGTGAAGGATTCCACAAGGCTGCTCAGAGACTCAGAGATGGCACCTCCTGGCTCATCGACAATTTCCCAGTCTCGCCCAGCTAACCAACTGGGGCCCCATACTAATTATTATGATTGTTTTACCCACATTAGTATCTTATGCGTTGCCCTCTGGTAAACTAAGATGACCATGGAAAATCACCATTTTGAATCGATATACCCACTATAAATTGCAATTTTCAATGGCTATGTTGGAAGCTTCTAACCCGCACCTGGCTGTTACCCAAGGTATCGCTGGGCTTGGGCTTGAAGCCCACTGGGCAGGTGAACAAACTGCAGGTCGCTTGACACGCGCCGCTGAAGAAGGGTGAGCCTCAGGGAGATCTCAGATCCAGGGTGCTTGATGATGTTTTATGATGTTTTTGGGATGTTTGGGGGATTCTATGATGTTTTATGCGATTTGTTTTTTTGTACGCTCTTACAAGAATTACAACTTCAAACTGTTCAGGTGCCGCTGCCCATCGATTTTGATGGCCGCAGTAGGGACACAGTTGGCTTTAATAGACAAATGTGATCCAATTAGTTCACGCTCGGGAATAGCGGAAATTGGTTCTCGCCACTTGTAACCAGCATAATGTAAGGGGACATAATGGGGGATAGAGCTTTATAGGGCCAGAAAAACGGAATTTCTGGTCCTTGCTTCGGAACCAAATACTTGGCGGAATGATTTTCAATGTATAGATGTAACCAGCTTGGAACCCAATGTGTAATATTCTCTCTGGGGATTGAAACAGCAACGTGGGAAGCAAATCAGCAATCGATTATTTAAAAACAAAACAACCAGTTATCAACAGGAAATGGATAAATTACATAAACTGGAATGTTTAAGCCAGAGTAATGGAAATTAAAATGGTTTCATTCAAAAACAATACAGTACATTTTTTGTTCCAGTTGCGTGTCTGTTTAAAATCAGACATTTGCTGCGAAGTTGTGCGGATGGTGAAGCACCTTTGCCCCTATCGTATACGTTCTGCTACGAGGTTGGTTCTGGCCCGCCGTTTCCCGACCTCTGCAGCCTGGACATTGGTTATAATGATAAATGTAACGACGGCGAAAATGGCATTGAGCATTGTGAGAATTCAGCGAGCTCTGCGCCGACGCTCAGTTGACGTGCCTTGGTTGAGACATAATGCGAAATTCAATCGCTTGACCAATCAAGGACAAGGCGAAAAATTATCTGCTGCTGGGATGCTAAGGTGTCTATCTACGCGGGCATCGGATGTACATCAATGCTCTCGCTCAGGGGCCGCTAGGACTGCTGAGGTTGACGTCTTGAGGCGCTTCGATGCAGGTTCGCCGGCAGGGCCTATGTAAGTGAGACAGTCAATGTAACGACTGTTGTTCGGATCGTCGGTTGCGCTCGCTGCTGGTGTCACTCGAATAGTCGCGTCGTCAATTTGGCAGGATAAACTGTCTCGGGTTAGTTTACCAAAGGATAATCCCATCAGCCCATCAGCCTAATATAATCCCCAATATGGACCCCAAAATGAAACCGTAGATCCAATATCTAACCTCCGGAAGCCGCTGCGGTCGCTTGACGGATATTTGATATTTAGGGGGATGGGATCAATATCCTAATAAAGATTCATAAACAATCGACTGGTGTATACCCTCTGGTAAACGTTTACATAACTATGGAAAGTCACCATTTTTAATGGGTAAATCAACTATTTCTATAGCCATTTTTACTTGCTATTTTTGTTCACCAGCGGGTACCCTGTAGACCTAATTAATAAGATCCTAAGAATATACCCTAATTAGGTTTAAATTGGTACCAGCGGAGGTATAAACTGGTTTATGTACAATAGGATCATATCGCAATAACCAATAGACTGGTTTCAATATACCCAATGAATATTGTCCCTCTATAAAAAATAGGGGGTTGGTATAGTATTCATTTTCATCTACTTCTTGGGTGTTCAAAATGGGAGAACCTTTTATTTCATTGATCGCCCAAGCAGTGGGAAAAAGACGTCGACGATCTGCCCTGCTTGGAGGGTCATCCCACTTCACTAGGTCCCCTATGCAGGGTATCCCATTAATAGCTGGGCTATAACCCCAGCTTCAAACCAGTTATGATGCGGATCCACCAATCGGAAAAATGGGTGTGTTTGAAAATGGAGTCTACCCCAGAAACTGCTATCTTAATATAGAAAAGAGGGGTTTCCTGAAATGGGGGTACCCCCAAATCACCCACTTTAAAAGGATGTTCAATTACAAACCATCCATTTTGGGATACCTTCATTTGTGGAAACCTCCATATCTAGAGTTCATTGTTGATATGCCTACTTTCATTATTATTATTGAAAGATGTTTGTAGATTGTATCCATTATAAATGATCTACATCTACATCCAAATATATGTATATATAGTCTCCATATGTTAACAAGTATTACCAACAACTATTAACCATGATTGGTAATATCACTCCCATTATTAAACCATTGTTAACCATGTTTAACAATTATTAACCATTCATCCACCGTTACAAACCATTAATAACTGTTACTAACCATCATTAACCACTTTGATTCAACCATCAATCAGTGTGAATGGGTATAAACCAAAAGATGATCAACCACTTCTCGGACCTTTCGCCCCGTCGCCACGGCCACAGAGGCTGCACCCAAGCGTCTGGTGGTGGCCGTGATAGCCCCTGTGTAGCCCTTGTCACAGCTACAGCCGCTTGGCACCTGACACTCGGCACCCCTTGGCCACACCAATATATATGTATATATATATATATTTATATGATAAGATAACCATAGAATAATGGTTGTATCTGTTGGATATATGTATATGGTTCTGTTGAGTCATATATAACTCATATAAATATATAAACTAAAAATATGCACTTGTACATATATATATATATATACATATATTAAAACTTCAAACTACCACTAATTCCAATGACACAACAATGTATGTTATCATTTGGTTCTAAATGGTTGAATCATGAATATGTCTAACTATCGCTGCTCCATAAGGAAACCATACGTGTTTAGATATAGAACGTAACAGTAATATATGTATAAATAAAAATATGTGTGAATATTATCTAAATCAAAGTCTATAAATATAGATGATATCAATATATATGTATATATATAATAATAAAAGAAAATAAAATATAACAAAATATAATATAACAAAATAAAATAAAACAAAATATATTTTAATATAATATAATATATTATGTAATAATTAAAATCAAAATGGTATAATTATATATATATTCATTTCTACATATTTTCGATTATCCCCCGACCCACATTGCCGGTCAGCACCAGGATATCCTCAAATCTCTACGAACAGGGACCTCTTAGAAAAAACTCAAAACGAGATGTCAAAATCATCATCTGTAGAAATTGATGATGTGCGCAAAGTGGGGCCCCCTAGATAGCTAAGTTGGTGAACATAACTCCAATAACTATGGTTTTTGATATTCATAACTATAGTTACTGGGGTGTATAAAACAATGGATGATGTGGAGGTTACGATTAACAATAAGAGGTCCATAAATCGTGGGGGTTAATAAGAGGTCCATAAATATTCATAAATCATCTGTTATGATGATGTGTGCCAATAAACGTGCCTCTACATAACATACTCATAACATATGGGCCTCTACGAGTATGATGCTTTCTAAAAATAATGATGATGTTCCACAAATGGATGGTTTCATACAGGATATCGTGCCCCCTCAGCTGGTTTATAACCCCATCTAAATACCTAAATCTAATCATAAGATATGGGGCACTAAATAATTATTTGTTGGTTTAAATGGTTAAATACATTTCATATATGAAAGATATGCAATTATAAGATATTATTTGCATACCGTACGCTGTTGTTATAACATAGTTATGTTCACCAACTTAGCTAACGAACAGGGGGGGGGCCATCCTGTACCAGACCCCATCCCAGTGATCTGTACCCTGACCCAGATCTTCAGCAGGGAACATCAGTGCCATGGGAATTGGTAGGGCAAGCGACCTCAGTGACCGGTGAGACAACTGAAAACAATGCCAAAAACCCGGGCAAAATCACCAAAAGCCAATTTTTTCCTGACAATTTCCCAGTTGAATATAGTTGTTAAATAATGGGTGAATTTCTAAGGCTATGTTATATACTATGTTTGTGGTCGGGGAAGAAACAACGGATCTATTTTCCAAGAGTGCTGCGAAAACAAATTCAGTCGACTGAATCTCAATCACTGACTGCACAAGCCGGCTCCGTCAGTCGGACACCAAAGAACAAGGGGTTGTCATTTTCTCCCCACCAAGCGATGCCTTTGTATCCGTCATCTCGAAGTATCATCGCAGTGTCGCAGTGGAAGAGGTCCTTGTGAACTCAACGTCGATGATCTTGCCGAGGCACGGATGGTCTATTTTCCAAAAGTGCTGCGAAAACAAATTCAGTCGACTGAATCTCAATCACTGCACAAGCCGGCTCCGTCAGTCGGACACCAAAGAACAAGGGGTTGTCATTTTCTCCCCACCAAGCGATGCCTTTGTATCCGTCATCTCGAAGTATCATCGCAGTGAAAGAGGTCCTTGTGAACTCAACATCGATGATCTTGCCGAGGCACGGATGCACCTGCAGATTCTTCTCAGCAGTGTCTCCAGCCAAGTGGCTGCCCCAGCAGTTTACTCAGCCATCAGCATGGATCGCAGCATTGAAACTACATAATGGGAGGAAACCAGGCAGCCGTTTCAAACGGGAACAACTAACAATAGTAATATAGTATAGTGATATAATCATATAGTAATATAGTAATGTAATATAGTAATATAGTAATATAGTAATATAGTAATATCGTAATATAGTAATATCGTAATATCGTAATATAGTAATATAGTAATATAGTAATATAGTAATATAGTAATATAGTAATATAAATATTGAACCACTAACAATAGTAATATAATACCCACAATGGCAGACATGGTCCCGCAGTTGGGACTTCCTAGATGGTGGCTATGTTGTACTTTGGGTACATGTAAATGTGTGTAAACAACATATATATATATACATATACATATATGGTCCATGGGTTGGGTCCCCAGGTAGCACCCCCCTTTCCCTTCTATTTGCAAGCTATTGGCAGCAGTTCTGAGGTCCAGCCTCGTATTTGCTAGGTCTTTGCAGCATTTCTGACTACCAGCCTCGCATTTACTAGGTACATGCTACCTTTTAGGCGACCTACGTAGCACACATACTCCCTCAAAGTACC
>Ga0126342_10022993_pt1 | contig 10243 bp, 7 predicted proteins | sample Cyp1metagenome_FD_92528 | JGI IMG/M metagenome (GOLD analysis project Ga0126342, IMG submission 92528) | Coral microbial communities from Lord Howe Island, Old Settlement Bay, Australia - Cyphastrea 1 metagenome | ecosystem: Host-associated > Invertebrates > Cnidaria > Coral ... | reverse complement strand
TGCGAGAGCCAATCCCGGCGCGGCCGCCCTACAATCCCTTTTCCTGAGATACAAATGGGGGCTTGAGTCGGAATGTCCAATCGACCATGTCTATGTGATGATTGTGACCCAGTGGAATCTGCAAGTATTATATATCTGAATAATATCTATATATGTATAATGGGAGATTAAAATAAGTTGTATAATGTTGTACATATATGTATATATAATTATATATAGTGCACTCTAATTCCGTCCCACTCTAATTACAATTATATATATATGTATATCTATTATAGTTGCTGGACAATCATATCATGATTATATATGTATAACTTGTCACGACTTGGACAGATCTGCCATGATCTGGCTCTGGTTTGTCCAGGAGGGGCTGGGATTTCAGAAGGCCACTTTGCCCATGAGCTAATGGACTCCTGGATGCCCATGGATGCCATGGTCAATCCCTGAGGATCCAGAAAAAAGATTCAGGTTTTGGTTATCTTCCATTATTGCCCTCTGGTAAACAAACAGTTTACCAGTTTACTATGGAAAATCACCACCATGTTTTTTTTATGGGGATTCATCCACTATTTCGACTGGGCCATATGTTCAAGTCCGCAAACTGTAAACGTTGACCAGGCCAGGTTTTTAGCCAAAAACTCAGGATTTAACCCATCTACTTCATCCAAGGTTGGGGATGAACATGGATCAACCCGTCGCAACATACGAACCCAAAGTAGGATGAGCTGAACCTGGAACTGACATGTTCCAAAACATGTTCTGACAATGTCGATCTTCCGAAAACCTAAGAATTTTAGCTGGTTTTCTGCGGAGTTGCGTAGCGGTTTTCTAGCCATCTGGACCATCCCAATGTTCGATGTTTTCTAGCCATCTGGATCTCATGTTATCGACAAAAGGGTCCCTTCCATGGTTTTTGGCGGGTTGGTTCAACCTTGTTGAGTTCATCCTGCAGAGCTTTCTCTTTCTCGCTGGTCTTGGCCTGGCTTCTGGAAGATCACAGAAATGAATGATGCAACTTGAGTTTCAAACGTGGGCATTCGACATACATCGGCCTCTATTAACTACTATGAAACAACATTAACCAACATTAACCAACATGAACCATTCCCAAATGGGTAGTTTATGACATTGTTTTACCCACATTGCTAGAATCTAACTCTATCCATCCAGATCCATTGCCTTCGGGTTGGTCAGCTCCCGCGTGGGTTTCCTCTCCTCAGGGCAGTGGCGGTGAAGTTCCGTTGAAGGCTTACCCTCTGGTAATTTGTTACATAGCTATTGAAAATGGCCCCGTCGGAATAGTTGATTTACCCACTAATAGCATGGTGATTTTCCCATAGTAAACTGTTAGTTTACCTGAGGGTAAACGATCTTTAAAGGCTTAGGGGGTCAGAGGTCAGAGTCAGAGATTCTACATGATCCAAGTTGGTTTTGAAGCAGATCCAGTGGATGTTTTTTGGCCCTTGCCGACTCTTTCTGAGTGGGGCGGGAACCGAATTGATCTACCACAAGAAACTGCAAAAATATCTTGGAAGTGAGCAGCAAAGCTTTGATTGTCACCAACACGTGGGGATTCAAACCGTGAATGTGTTCATAGAAGCGTCAGTTATCGGGCAGATGGGTGCCATTGCCCCAATATCACCAACGGTACTCAGCAAGTGAAGAACAACAATGGCAGATGGTAATTTGTATCATGTAGAAAGGTGCTTCCGAAAACTTTTTTTTGGACAATCCAATTTTAAAAAAAAAACGTGTGAAATCAAACCATCATCTCCCCATATTCCTATGGAATTCCTATGGATTCAAAGCCGCCTCTGTCAGCCTGTCTTAGTGTCCCGGCAGGCGGCTTTGGCGGCGCCCCAACTTTCTGTTCCAGTTTCACCTCGGAAAAAGTCATGGGAGGTGCAGAGGTTATAAGATAACTCTAATGTGAGTAAAACAATAGTAAACCATCCCCCAATTTTACCACATTTTTGGTATAAACATGTACAAATGGTATAAACCATCAACATATGGGTGGTTTATGTTTCTTTACTAACATACATAGTTTAATGGTTGTGAACCCCCATAAGTTGGGATATTATTTGCACCCCCGACTGGGAGACGGGCAACACACCGGAGCCAAGGATCCATGATCCATGACTCTGAATCGTGAGTGTTGAACATATTGAACCATGATGAGCCGTGCACTATCCACTGGGGATTAAAAGAACCATTGTGATGATGATCATTCTCACTATCATATTGACTCAGCACAAATAAAGCTCCAACGGTGAATCTGCACCGATGCCCACCCGCTTCGGGCCCCCTTTTTCGACCGGAACGCCACCAGAGCCTCGAAAAAAGGGTGCCGATAATTTCACAATCTTCACAGGTTTATCTGCGTCCTTCTTGGATAAGCTGAAACCAAAGCAACTACACCAAAAATGGTTCTAGGTCCATGGCCAAAAAAGTGAACCCCTAATTTCCTAATCATCTCCACATGTGTTTCTTCTCCAGTTTTTCTCCAGATCTTGCTCAGGCCAAGTTTCCGCAGGGCTTCTCCTGTCCTCTTCGACCCTTCAACCTTCGCCGTCGTCATGTCGTCATGCCGTCATGCCCAGCACGGTCAAGCACTCGCCAGCACGGTCAACGTCGGCGCGGGTCAGACGTGCTGCAAGTGGAAGATGGTGGCCAGCGAAGGATCCCTGGAAAGAATAGACTGGCAAATTAAAAAGAAAACAGAGATTGGCCTTACTCATGTCCAGCCTGAGCTCATCTAGTTTTTGTTTGTTCGCAATTGCTGAGGGAATCCCAGAACCCGAGAATTGGCAAGCAGATTGGGATATTTGAAGATATTTGGAGGGTGATAAGGGATAAAGGTCCTGGTTCCTACATAAACAAAAACCTGCCAAAGGAAAACTCTCCGTCGGTCAAAGGCATGAAAGAAGCTTCAGCTACAACTTGGCTGCTAAGACTTTTGATTCTATGGGAGTATTGGAGGGGTGTTGCAAACATCTCAATCGTTCTTTTCGCTAGTGATGAGATGAGGGGTGAGGCTGCACCATTCTAGCCCCGGGGGCCGATTCGACCCTGAAATCTGAATGCCGTGGGGTAACTGGTGAGTATGAATAGATATGTCTGTTCCATTCTTTTTCCATGCCGATCAACTCTGACAAAAGCCAGGGCAGCCGGTGAAGTTATGTGTAATTAAAAAATGTTTAACTATATAAAATAAGTTAATAGCATGTAATGGGCCCTTCAGTTCGAAGTTGGTGATCCCAACAGCTCTGGTGAACCGCAAGATCCCCGGCTCGGCACATGTGGACCATGGCATAGACCGAGTTCTCATCACCTAAATGAGAGGGTCAGAGCCCCATCAAGATCTGCTGGCAAGCGAAGTCGGATGATGAAACATGAAACTACAGTACTACTGATCGTACTGTTGATTGGCACGAGGAGAAAAAAACGCACTTGGGGTGATACAAAATCTGCAGGCAAGAATCTCAGGAGCAGGAACATTGGACTTTACCAACTTTCCATGCTGGAACAAATGAAATGCCGTCCTTTTTTCTTCCCAAGATCCATGGACAGATGAGGTCTAAACATGTCTAAACCCCATGCTTGGGGGTGCATCTCATCTAGGGTCCGGGGGGGCTATAAGCCATTGACCTAATTGGGGGATACCCTATACAGAATAATGTCAACCCCGGACTAATAAACCATGCTCTATTAAATATGGGGTACCCTCCAAATAGTGATAATGTGATGCTTAATTGGTACCACCCCCCCAATTAAACAGCCGAGGCTAAGGGTTTATTCATCCAGGGTTGACATTGTACAGAAGTTGATTGTGCTATATGCATTGTTTAGATGCCACTTACATCCACTTACTACTAGTAACTGGTATCAACATCCCAGAAACTCCCCAACCACTTTGCACCCCATGGATCCCCCAAAAGCCATGCGTCGTTCCGCCCCCTGTAGGGAGAGCAGTGCGCCGCACATTTCGCCCGCGATGACGCGAAGCATCACGCCCCTGCCGCGCTCGGGCAACCCGAAAGGGGGCAAAAATGGGAATAGAATTTTGGCCGCGTCTAGATTCTTTATACATCTTTATACTAAGTTACTAATTAGATATGTTTTGCGAAAAAAGTTACATCCGATCATGTTGAGCCATAATAAAATGTTGCACGGTGACATGGTGAGTTTCAGCTGTAGCTTACCGCATTTTGATCCGCCTTCTCCAGGATACAACTGATCGGCTGACACCAAACTTCCACACGGATCACACACCAAAAAACTGGATAGAGTGTATAATTCACCACTGACATAAGATGCATAAAAGTGACATCATTTTGGGACAGTCCTTACACTTGACTTCCCATCACCAAAAAAAGTGACATCGCAATGCCTAGTCACTGCAATTGGGCCAGGCCCAATATTCCATTCCATATCCCCAATCTACACCCATGCATTCCCCATGATATCATGATATCCCATGATCTTCCATATATATTCCACATCCCCAGTCATATCCCCATTCCCCAATCTTCCATTTCCCCATGATCTCCCCAGTCTTTTGTGGACACCAGGCGACTCACGGCCGGGCGCGGCTTCCCATCTCCACAAGTTCATGGCGGCCTGTCACAACGACAGGAACGCGCGTCGTAACTGACGTCGGTTCACTACGTCGCGAGGACTTAACGACCGGTTCTGAAAAGGGACCGGGGACCGTAGCATATGATCGAGTTAAGGCTACTGTACCCTTTTTAGAAATAAAGTACGTTACAAAGTACACGAAGTACTGCCCTGTTCGAAATTTCGAAGATGAAAAAGGGAAGAATTATTGATGGCCAGTTCAGGTAACGATCCACTGGAGGTAAAAATTGGGGGTATATCCCCTTACATAGACCTTATCTATGGTAAGTACCTCCAATCTATCAGTTCCTGAAGGTTGGGCTCAAAACATGAAAACATATGAGTTGGGTATGACTTGGGTTGTCTTCCGAACCCTCCTCCAGTCACTGGGGTTCAATCACCAGAAGGTCAAAATGGGATGCCTCACAACCACTGCAAAGAAATGAGGTTTCATTATTCCAATGCAGCTTGATTCTCCTTTTTTTGATCAAGTAAGCCATGGCGGACCAGATGTGCCACGGTCAAAACATGGTACATGGCTTATGGTCATCCATTCTTTATCAATGGTAATGGGCATGTGAATCCCTCTTAATGGAATGATGAGCATCCCATGACAATCCATCTTTTACACATAGAAAGCATTCTGAACCCGCAAAAAAAATGGAATCGGATTCACCGTGATTCACCATCATCATCCTCCTCCTGATAATTCAACACAGCTCTGGAAACTAAGAATACTATATTAAAATATATTAAATATTACCATCATCATTACATATGGACTCATGTTGATAGTATCATTTGATTTTTGGAGCCATCACCCATAACGAAAGCTATCAACCAACAAGAATATGGATCAAAAAAGAAAAGTTATGACTGTTGCGGTCCATCCCAACACGCGAAACGTGTAGCCCAGCAGGCCCAGCACCGCTGGCTGCACCGCACCTCCCTGACCGAAACGTCGCTCGACGTACCACGTCGCTCAACGCGGCCTTGATGGGGCATCAAGGGGGTCTGGTGGGATCCCCGGCCTGGTATACAAAAAACCATTGAAAATGGCCATTGAAATAGTGGATTTACCCATTAAAAATTGTGATTTTCCATAGTTATGTGATATTTTATAGTTGATTTACCCATCAATAGCATGATGATTTTAAGCGTAGTTACGCTAGTATTGTTAATTTACCGGAGGTATATACCCAACAAAATGGGGCTATTTGTTTTTGAGATATATTTGGATTCCTGTTTCATTCACCCAATTCCATAAACCTACTAAAAATCAACATGAATATATGTGTAACATTGTGCAACCCATTTCTGGTCATATGCGGGAGATTTAACATTGTTCACTTTACCACATGATTTGGCCAAGAAATCCCATGGCTTTTCTTTGCCAAAAAAAAACGAAATCAACAAATCCTCCAGCCACTTCCCGTGACTCAAATCTTGGCTCAACTCCTCGCAGATTGTACCATTTACAAGGCACCCTCCCAGTTGTTGGTTTATACACCCCATTACTGTATATAACTATAAGTTAACTATAAATACATAATAATACATATAAATACTATAGATATACCATGAATCATAGTTGACTAATGTTAACTATCCATTGAGGCCCGCCTCGTAGTAATATGAACGGATGGGATCTGTTTGGTGTTGTCCCGCGGCTTCCCCTCGAAATTCCGAGCTTTCCAGCGCCTGACACCGTCAGGAAGCCGCCCAGAGCAGTGGAACGGCCGTCTGCATGGCCTCATTCAGAGCTGGTTTTGCTTCGGACATGTGGGGTGTTCACCATCAACTCATGGGGCAGCCATCAAGAATATGGTGATGTCATTTTTCTACATGATAATCAGGTGAAATTATAATAGCCTGGTATTTCATGTTTATTTTTTTCCTATCTGGTCTCTTGCCAAGCATCATCGTTTAAAATTCGAAGAACCTTGTGTTCCCCAATCTGAAGTTGCCATTTTGGGGTATCCAGGTGGTGGGGAAACAACAGGAGGACACCATTCTCCTGTTCCTCACCTCTCTGATTGGTAGTCCAGAATTGAATGCGTAACCAAACAAGGTGGCTTCTGGGCCGTTTTTCTTACCAATCATGATGTAAAGTGACAATGGCCGTCCGATTTTGCCCCGAATATGTTGAAAAAATTAACCCCGACGAGAACCAAAAAACGAAAGTCTACTTCTTCAAATTCATCAAAAATTGCAAAAAAATGATGGGTTATTATGGAGGTTTCACCAATATAGCACGCAGTTGCGGTTATAAGTGGATTTTTTTATCATACTTGTAGGACTTTTTTCGGGCCTGAATCCCAACTTCTGGGGGTAAATAGGGGGCAATGTCGAGTCAAAAACCTCACCTAATTTTGGTGAACCACGAAGTATACTATTAAAACTATAACCGCAACTATACCCTATTTAAAATCTACCCCCTGGTAATTTGACATAGCTATTGACAATTGCCATTTATAGTTGATTTTCCCATTCAAAATGGTGATTTTCCAGTTCGCCATGTTAGTTTACCAGAGGGTAAGCCTAACTGGACTATCCCCTATTTATAATCCAACTCATGTAGCAAACCCGATAAGAAACCATCCCCACTAGGGGTTTATTGTTGGGTATGCCCCTATGACTTGGATGATGTTTATCATGACCGGCAGTCATTGTTGGTTTTTTTGGGATGTTTTTAATGGCAATGGGTTTACACAACTATCCAAACTATCCTAACTATATATCCTAACTGTAACTATCCAACTATTGGGTAATACTTATAATCCTAACATATCCTAACTATCCTAAGTGCCCCTAGGCTTCCCCCGCCCCTCACCTGCCCCACCTGCCAGTCTCAGAAAGCCACGTCGCAGCCCCCAGCGGCTGCGCCGCTGAGCCAAGCGATGCCCGTGCACGCGCACCCCAGCTTCGCCCGGAGGCCTGAAGATGTCATCGTTCTCTCTCCATCGCCCAAAGGATGGCTAGTAAGATATCATGGTATGTCATTTTTCTTTTATCTGTTTTTAGGGATTGCTAAGACTCATGTGTTGCCCCCAGTGTTGCTATACTTCATGTGATTTCTATGCGGTGAAGAAATCGAAACCTATCGTTGAAAACCTGCGATGATCCGATCAAACTAGGCGACAATGTACCGAAAAACTTCTGCGCTGCACACCAGGTTAGCTCGCCTTGTTATCACTGGACTAAGCCTACCATTACACATCCTACTTGGGATATCTTGGGATATCTTGCAAAATTATAAGCCACTGGGATGAACCGCCGTATGAAGAAAAATTGCCATTTCTGATCCACGGTTGGAAAGTGAGACCTCCCAAGAGTTGATGGACCATTTGTCGCCTTTTCCCACCGCCCATCCCGCTGCCTGTCGGCCACATTCCAAGTGTGCACTGCAAGGTGGCAACCAGGACAACCTGACGCCAAGGCGCAAGGGCCGATGGCCACTTAGGGCAATTCTCCGGCCAAGTCGAGCGTTTTGATGGTTTTGGGATGCTTTGGGTCTGGGTCAATACAAGTCAATACCACCATCGACGAAAATCTGTGCAGCAGACCTGTGATCCTGTCCTCTGGGCCTCAAAGTTTGGCCCAGTTTTTGAAGTTTAAACCCCATTATTTGGGCCCGGTTTGCGCCAGGGTTTTTTTCCCTTCCCGGGGATTTTTTTTCCCCCCCCAATGCCGCATCAATTCCCTCGCTATTTGCAGCATGTTATGAATAAACCTCGAAGCTGCCATTTCGACAGTATTTGCAACCTTTTGGAACCACTTCTACGGTAATTGCAGCATTTTAGAGCTAGAAACTGATGGTAAGTCAAGCATTTTGGAACTAGAAACTCTTATTTCTGCCGGGATCGGAAATTTTTGGAGCTAGCAGCAATCTGGGGTTGGTTCAGCTAGAAGTGTTGTTGGGGCTGCTGTGGTGTGTGCTTGGGGTTGGTTAAAGGTATCGGTATCGTGGGTTGGGTCGGCTTAAAGTTGGTTTATAAATGGTGTTTGTGTAGCGGTTGTTTGGCGTGAATTTTGTGTTGGTGCAATATTTTGTTTAGGGTTTGTTTGCGGTTTAGCTAGGAGCCCGCTTAATTTTAGGGTTGGTTCAAATAGCATGGTGTTAGGGTTGCTGTAGGATTTGTTTCGGTTTGGGTGAAGGTATTTGGAATGTTTTGCATTTCTAAGATATGTTCAGGGTTGGTTTAAGTTTGGTGTAAGGTTTTGTTTAGATTTGGTTTAGGGTTGTGTTCCAAGGCCGCTTTGAAATTGTAGTTAAAATTTACTTAGGGTGTAGTTTAAGTGGGTTTAGTGTCAGCTTAAGGTTTACTCTGGATTTATTTAACGCTGGCGTAATGTTTATTTAACATTTTTTCGGGTGTTGGTTTTGGCGTGCTTAGTGTTTGGTCTAAGATTCAAGATGTGTTTAATTTCTCCTCCGGTTTGGTTTAGGGTTGATTCAGGGTTGGGTCAGTGGTTTATTGCTGGTTGGTTTAAGGTTGGTGCAAAGTTTTATCTAAAACCGGTTCCGGGTTTGATTCGGAATTTGTCGAAAATTCATGTGTCTTTTAGGTTTGGATTTGGGTTTGTTTTGGGTTGGGTTAACCCTTTATTTGGCATTCGTTTCAGGGTTTATTTGAGGTTGGTTGAAAATTTAAAGTTGGTTTGGGGGTTGACTTTAAGGTGTGCGTGCAGTTTCCTTCGTGAGGGTTTTAGGATTTATTTTTGTCATTTATTTAATATGTATATATATATACATACATACATACATATAGATAGTTTGCTTTAAGGCTTTCTTTGGGGTTGGATTCACGGGTTCTTTCTAATCGGTTTAAGGTTGGTTCAGGGTTGATTTGGGGTTGGCTTAAGGTTTGATTAGAGCTGGTTTGGTGGCTATGGAATGCTGGTTTCAATTTTTGTTGAATGTTGTTCGGAAATTTGTTTGAGGTTGCTGAGGGTTTTGTTAACGTTGGTCTCATGGCTGATTCAAGTTGGTTTAGGGTCGATGTAGTGCCGGTGCACTTTATGTTTTAAATTGGTTTACGGTTCGGTTTAGAATTGGTTTGGGGCTGGTTAGAGATCTATTTAGGGTTGATGTGCGGTCTATTGAAGGTTGGTTGAAAGTTTAATGAAAGTTTATTTGAGGGTGGTTTCAGGGGGTATTTCAATATTGTTGGTGTTTTACTAAGGGTCAATTTATATTTCTATTTCAGGTTGGTCAATGTTTTTCTTTAGAGCTGGTTCAACATTTATTTATGGTTGATTTTAAAACAGATCTAAATCTAAGCTTTGGTGTTGTTGTTATTTTGAGTTTCTTTAGGGTTGGTCAAAGATCGCATTAAAGCTTTCTTTACTATTTAGTGCCAGTTAGTTTACAGTTTAAAGTTCGCTTAGGGTTTGGATAAGTAAGGTTTAGGGTTGGTTGAGGGTTGCTTTGTTATATTGGAAGTTGGTTTATAGTTTTTCCGAATACGGTTGGCCCAACACTTTGCTTATGGTGGCTTGCTTGCTTGCTTGCTGGCTGGCTGGCTGGCTGGCTTGCTTGCCCCCTTGCCCCTTGCTTGCTTGCTGGCTTGCTGGCTTGCTGGCTTGCTGGCTTGCTGGCTTGCTGGCTGGCTGGCTGGCT
>Ga0126342_10022992_pt1 | contig 10243 bp, 12 predicted proteins | sample Cyp1metagenome_FD_92528 | JGI IMG/M metagenome (GOLD analysis project Ga0126342, IMG submission 92528) | Coral microbial communities from Lord Howe Island, Old Settlement Bay, Australia - Cyphastrea 1 metagenome | ecosystem: Host-associated > Invertebrates > Cnidaria > Coral ... | reverse complement strand
TTTTAGAATACTTTATTTAGGGGGGGCCTCTAAATAAAGTATTTGGCTCATGAGGTTAAAGATGGATTCAAGTAGGAAAGGAATTGAGAAAGAACAATTCAACGACCAAAATTTTAGACCCCTGAAATCCAGATACTTTATTTAGGGGTGTGCAAACATTCATTATTATTTTGATGTCAGGGGACTTCAGGGCTACCCCCTTTGCGCGATTGATTTCCAGCATTTTTTTTCAGGGGTTTAGGAAGGAAATTGACCATTAAAGCCATCCTGGATTTTCTGAACTTCAGAACATTTCAGGCACGATTTGAAGTTAATAGCTCCCAGCTCCCAGCCTCAAGTTTCGATGATCAGCACTACTGCAAAGTTGAGGCTCACAAGCTTCAGAAGGTCACCAAGATTTCAGGACTATGATTGTGTTTCCGGTTTTGCTGTTTTTTGTCTTCCCTCTCTTGTCCTCCTTGCCTTCCTGTTCCACCTCTTCTGTCCAAACAAAGGCTCACCTGCATATTTCTGGAATCAGCCGAAAGGAAACAGTGCTGGGTCAACTCAAGGAGAAACAAAGGATATCAGTGTGGAGTCAGAAGCTGAGGAGAAAGAATCAGGAACAATGTTAAAAATTGCCTCAAAAAAGACTATGATGGGGGGTTTGTATTGATTAAACTATACATGTTGGGGATTGTTAACGGAATTATCACAATCGACTACGGGAACCCCTATCAATCAAACAGTTTTTGAACGCTGCCCAGGTGAAATGCGGACTTTACTCCAACGCATCTGTAACGTCAATGAGATGACGAAGAGGGCCAGGCAGAAGAAAAATGCTCATGATGCCTCCATTGACGTAATGTCTGAGGCAGAACAGGCACTCTTTCAGGAGATCGCCGCAGATGATGCTTTCGGGGAGGATGTCACTCGAGCAGTGCGCAACGACCAATTGCGACATCAGGAAGCTTTCTATCCAGCATATGCACATGGTGCAAGCCCGGCTTGGATGCAACAGATGTTGGGTTGGCAGCTTGCAGCTGATCTGCCACATGGTCAGCTTCCTCAAGCCATGCCACCGGCACCACCAGCACAGGGCCCTCCGATGCTGGAACTCAGTGGTGTGGGCTCGGGGGTTGCCTGGACCGAGCCGTGGGCGCCGTGGCAGTGGAACAATTTCTCCACTGCCAGCAGTTCAGGTGCACCAGCAGACCTGCCAATGTCCGAGCTGCAGTGAACAGAGCTGAAAAAGGCTGATGCGCAAGGCACATCAATGCTTGGAATATGTCCGAATGAAACATCATCCGGCTTTCATGTTTGTTGTGTGCTGGAAGGGTGTAGGTAGTTCCCCATAATGCAACTATCGTGACGATTTTGCAGACATGTGATCAACACTAAGCAGACCCGGCAGTCAGTCTGTTCTCCAATTTTGTTTAAATTTGTTTCTTTGCTTGGCTGCAGGTTGGCGAGATCTTCTGGAGGAATTCAAAGGTGGGGCAATGTACCAGCTGCGCAGGGAGACATGATTCACATACCTTAACCAGGGTTGAATAATATCAAGTTGGTTACATAGGCACGTATCATATATCCATGTTCTTCAATATATATATACGTATGTATGTAATGTAATGTAATGTAATGTAATGTAATGTAATGTAATGTAATGTATGTATGTGTCTGTATGTATGTATGTATGCATGCATGTATGCATGTATGTATGTATGTATGTAATTATTTATGCATATCATATAATCATATATATATATATATATGTGTGTGTGTGTCCCAAATTATATCCCAGATTTGCCTTCACAGTGCTCTTAGCTTCCAGTGAGCGTCACAGAATTCTGGGAGGCCCCTCCCAAGCAGCTCTGGCCTTCCTGTTGACGCAGGGGGAAGTGGAGATCATGAGCCTTGGCCGGCTGGGAAATCCCCGAACTAAATGGACATCTATATGTGGCAGTTATACATGGCAATTGAAAGAAAACCCTATATAAACACAGAGGTTTTAACTTGTTTTAAGTTTTCAGGGTTTCAATCGGACATTACCGAAGCTTGTTGTTGAGGCTTTGCAGCAAACCAGTCTTCAGTATATACCGCAGTGTGTGCCATGCTAATCACGGACATCAACATCCATTTCATCATCCATTTCCAAGCTCAGTGAGTCATGGTTTCCATTGTTTTCATTTCCCCATCCATGTCCAAAGATTCTTTTTGATTCCATGTCACTTTTCATGGGGTGTTCATCCCATCAGGAAGAATGCCACGGCCTGCTGCAGCTCACGGAGAACCATCGAGCTGCTCGGATCTACAAGTACACTCAGTGGGAAGGGCGGACCATGGGGAAAGCAGGGGATCTAGGATGATCTAAGCCACCATATGATGGGTAGTTGATGTGGATGGACTGGGAACATCATGGACATCATGGGATGTAGAACCAAGAATATCATGGTGTGTGTGTGTGAAACCGATTATGCCACCAAAATATGACCGTTTAAGATGGTTTATAAGGAGAATTATGATGAAGCAATGGAATTAGGGGCACGCTATTTTCAGACAAATCCATGAAGCTAATCCAAACTGCCCACTAACATTACATCCAAGACTGACCTTTCTGTGAGGGAGTAGTTTGCAAGCGGGGGAGAATTACCGGAAACCTATGATGGTGTTCTGAGGTTGGAGTCCTTGCGAAAAGGTGGCGAACCGTTCCAGGTGGCCATGCTGGGTTCCGTCCTCAGAAGCGGCTAAGTGGCTATGGTGCATTTGGAGGGTGATCATGCCCGATGGGAATGACATGGTGCTTGTCCATATATCCCGTATATCTCCTTTTGTATGCAGAGAGAGAGAGAGAGATAGATAGATAGATAGATAGAGATAGATAGATAGATACATCCCACATATCCCGTGTACCCCAGGATATCCCGTACATTCCATATATCATCCAACATTGAATTACCCGATTGGTCATGTGAGTCCATCGGTGCCTAAGGCTTACCCAGCCAATACTTGATGCTTGTCAGCACCAGCGCTGACCACCAGAACCAGGATCATAGGGTCTAACACATACACCGATATTGTTAATTGGCAAAACACACATAGGTTTAAAACAACATACCTGTATCTATAGATATGCGTGTGCATAGGACCATTTAGGTATGTAGCATCTATGCATGCTTGTGCACATCTGTATTGCCTGACGCATGTTGATGCAATGATGCAATGTGACTACACACGCATGCGCGCATCGCATTGCATTACATACATTTACACAGTCATTAAATGACATATGATAATATGTGTTTACATATATATATATATGTATACATTATACTCTATATGTGCATGCATGCATTGTATTCCCCTCCAACCCACCAGGACGCCTCTCTCACCCAGGAATGATGCGGAGTCAACGGAGGATGGGCTCTTGCCCAGCACGGCGCACATTGTTCACTTGAAAGGCGGCGATGGGTTGCGTCAGAACACATCATGGGCACGTCGATGGGATGGGCACTGTCCTTACCTTTCCTTCCCAGACATGTAACGATGATGGATGATGACCCCGACGTGACTGTGATTTTTCACGTTGTGGGAAGAAGGGGTCAGATGGGTAATTCTCTGCAAACTGCGTTCACAAATGTCACAAAGTGTGCTTTGTTAAAGGAAGTTGGGAAGCAATCTTCCAACTTACGGACAAATCAAATTGTGATACCTTAATCACAAAACAATACATGCATGAAGGGTGGCATGATACATTACATCACAAAACAATACATTCATGAAGGGTGGTGTGATACCTTACATCACAAAACAATACATTCATGAAGGGTAGTGTCGTTACTTAGATTTGAAATACTTCACATCACAACACAATACATCCATGCAGGGTGGTGTGGGGACTTATGGAAGTGTGGACCTAGGGAAGTGGTGATGAAGGGGTATTCTGCAACGTGTGGTTGTTCATGTGTGCGTAGTTCTTTGCGTCGCAGGTTGCACAAATCGCATTGCAATGGCTGCACTGCATGAATCTTGAGTGGGACTACTGTTGGGGCGGAAGCTGGAGCACGAAACCTTTTGTTTTTCCGTGTAAAGTGGCTGCAGGCGGCGGCGGGTGCGGCTGCGGTCGTTTCATCCTCGAATCGGCTCTCCCTTGGTGCAACGTGTGGTTGTTCATGTGCACTGTGACTGCAGATCGCAGTGTCAGGTACCTCGTGTGTGCGGCGGGTGCGGCTGCAGTCATTTCATCGTCGAATCGGCCTTGGTGTTCTGCAACGTGTGGTTGTTCATGTGTGCGTAGTTCTCTGCGCTTCTTGAATCTCTGGTTGCAGATTGCAGTGTAATGGCTGCATGATTGCTGTGACGTTGTGTTGCCATATGTGTGTCGAGACATGCGGGTTGGAGACGCAATATGACGTGATGCTGCAAAACGCATTGTATAATGGCCGCGTCACTGTTGCATGGGGCTTGTTTTGGGGAGGAAGCCGGAGCACGAAACCTTGCGTTTTTCCGTGTAATTGTTCCGTGTAAAGTGGCTACAGCCGGCGAGTACCTCGTATGTGCGGCTTGTGCGGCTGCGGTCGTTCCGGACGCGACTTGGTTCCTATTGGTTCCTCCTTTGTGTTCTGCAATAGAGTAGTTGTTCATGTGTGCGTAGTTCTCTGCGCTTCTTGAATCTCTGGTTGCAGATCGCAGTGTAATGGCTGCGTGATTCTTGTCATGTTCTGTTGCCATCTGCATAGGTAGATACATGCGTGTAAGCCACGTGATGCTGCAAAACGCATTGTAGTGGCTGCATGCCCGTTGCATGGGGCTTGTGTTGGGGAGGAAGCCGGAGCGCGAAACCTTATGTTTTTCCGTGTAAAGTGGCTGCAGGCGGCGATGGGACCTGTGGTTGCAGTTTGTAGTGTAATGGCTGCGTGAAAGTTGCATGAACACCTGCAGATCGCAGTGTGGTGGCTGCGTCAAGGTTTCTTGGCGCCGCGGCTGCCTGTGTAATACTAGTGTCTTTACAGCTGAGAGTCGTAAATCGGTATATATATTGGAGTGGCTGCATCAAGGTTGCGATAGTGATTTGTTAACAGATTTTTGTCAATTTTGGCGCTGGTGATTTTGTTTTGAAAATTTCATTGAAAAAGAGCTTCAAAATCGTGTTTTTTCATGCTTTGGCGCCGAGATCCAGTTTTGGAGCTGCAATTACGGGACGTGCTGTGTGCAGGCTTTGTAGTACGAAGTAGTACTGGGACGTACTTTGTGCAAGCTTTGTGGTACGAAGTGGTACTGGGAAGTACTCTGGCCAAGCTTTGTAAAGCAATGTAGTACTGGGACGTGCTGTGTGCAGGCTTTGTAGTACGAAGTAGTACTGGGACGTGCTGTGTGCAGGCTTTGTAGTGCGAAATAGTACTGGGAAGTACTTTGCGCAAGCTTTGTAAAGCAATGTAGTGCTGGGACGTGCTGTGTGCAGGCTTTGTAGTACGAAGTAGTACTGGGACGTACTTTGTGCAAGCTTTGTAGTAGAAAGTAATACTGGGACGTGTTTTGCGCAAGGTTTTTAGTACAAAGTAGTACTGGGACGTGCTTTGTGCAAGCTTTGTGCAAGCTTTGTAGTACAAAGTAGTGCTGGGACGTACTTTGTGCAAGCTTTGTCGTGCAAAGTAGTACTGGGAAGTACTTTGTGCAAGCTTTGTAGTGCAAAGTACTTTGTGCAAGCTTTGTAGCACAAAGTATTTCGGAAAGGCTTTTCTGTCTAAATGCTTCTGTGTCTCAAGTGTCTGTGTACAAAAGCTTTCCGCGCCCAATTGTTTTTTGGCAACAGACTTCTCTCTGAGAGTAAGAGCTTTCTGGCGTGCAGAACAGCTAAGATGAGTTGAGTTGAGACGAACTTCGAGGAGATGAGAAAGGTTGCTCAGTGCTCGGATGAGATGAGAAAAAAGTTGAGAAGAACTTACTTGGATGACATGTGAGAAGAAATGGGATGAGATGAGAAGAGCTGAGATGAGGTGACAAGAGTTCTCATGAATTGAGATGAGATGAAGTGTGGAGTGTGAAGTGCGAAGTGTGAAGTGTGAAGTGCGAGGTGTGAAGAGCGCAGTGTGAAGTCAGAAGAAAAGGTTCGCTTGGCGTTGCGCTGCAACGTGATCGCGCAGGTCATGTTCTTGGACAACAACACGGCAACAGCTTCGCACAAAGCACGCATGCACGGGCCTGGCTGGCGCACAGCGCATGCAAGTTCTATAGATGAGAAGGGTCTTATAGTAAGGCAACTTCCGCCCCGCTTCGTGCGGGTACTACTGGTATTGGGAAGTATAATTTTGTGGGTGATTTGGACTAAAACAAGTGGATCATCACCACTTTGCATTGCTTTGCAGCAAACTTTCTGCCTTTATTCAAAACATATGAACAGGCTCATGGCTGTGCAAAGCAATCCTAGGGCATCCTAGAATTTTAGTGGTGTTTTAACCCGGTGATTGTTTTCTTAACCCGATGATATTTTCCATTACCCCCGTTTGTTTCCCGTGATCTCATGTTCTTTTCCAGTATTTCATATAATAAACCTAGTATTTCCATGTATTTCCTGACCATGGATGAATAATTTGATGAATCTTTACTAATAAAAGCCATGATTTTCCAACCGGATGGGGCCCTTCGTTCCAGGCACCTGGTGGAGAAATGTCCTACCGGAAGGCATACGGATGGATCATACGGGAGATTCAGAAGGGGAGTTTTCCAGGCAGAACATGTTGGTTCAATGATGTAGTTTAACATGATATGAATGAGGCCCCTTAATGTAAGCAAACCGTTTGCTATGGAACTATTGTTTCTTAATAGATAAAATCATCGAATTGCAGGGGGGTTGAGCATTATTTACTGGAAATAAGGCCAGTCTATCTATCTACTGGATCACTGGGTTCATTTTCCACCAGGTCATTATTGATGGGATGCATGTTTTTTGGACCTGGGCACCCTTGTTTTGAACCTGTACATGTTTTTTGGACCTGGCAAGATTTTTTTGGGACCTGGGGGCCCCAAAAATGTGGGGGACTTGCCTGTGTGTTTTCTGGACCCTGTCGGGATATACTTTTTTTGGACCTTCATGTGCTGCATGTACTTGTGCTGGACCCAGGGAATTTTTTTAGACAGCCAAATTATTGTTTCTGACATCGGTTTCTTTTTTTTGGTCCCGTGCACCTGCTTCGTGGACCTTGCCTCCGTAGGGTCGGGGGGGAAACTCCATTGCTATAGGCGCTCACATTGGGCTGGATGTTTTGGACCTTGGCGCCTTCTTTTTTTGAACCTGTACATGTTTTTTTGGATGAAAGAAGTTGCTGATGTAGGGGGAGTTCGGAGATTGAAACAACAAAAACGTAAGAAGTGGTGGAGAGGCCAGTGGGGGAAGTCTACGTATGAAGCGAAATGGATGCAGGAAATTGAGAGGCACATAGGGGCAAGGGAAAGTTCGATATTGAAATAGGATGAGCGCAAAAAGCTGTTGAGAGATGAGGGGTGAAGCCTAGACATTGAAACTAAATGAAGATACATGAAGATACATGCAAAAAATTGCTGAGAGACGCAGGGGGAAGTTTTGGGACCAAACGATGAATGCCGGAAGCTGCTGAGAGGCACAGGGTGGCGGGAATTTTGGGGAATTTAGGTATTGAGACAAGATGCATGCAAGAAGGTGTTGGCAGAAACGGGGGAACATGTATATATTGAAGCCAGATGACCGCAGAAAATTGGTGAGAGAGAGGGGGGTGCAGGAGAAATTCGGATACTGAAACAACATAAACGCAAGAAGTTGTGGAGAGGCCAACGGGGGGAAACCTACAAACGAAACTAAATGGATGCAGGAAGTTGAGAGGCACATTGGGGGAAGAGAAAGCTAGATATTAAAACAAGATGACGCAATAAGTTGTTGAGAGATGAGGGGTGAAGCCTAGGACATTGAACCCAAATGACGATCATGCAAGAAGTTGTGGAGAGACGAGGGGGGAAACCTAGTTATTGAAACCAGGTGCAGTCAAGAAAATGTGAAGAGGCAAAGGGGGATGAAATCAAATGAATTCAGGAAGTTGCTGAGGGGCGGGAGGAAGTTTAGATATTGAATCAAGATGACTGCAGGAAGTTGTTGAGGGGCACCGGGGAGGAATCTTAGATATTGAAACAAGATGAACGCAAGAAGTTTGTGGAGAGGCTAGGGCCGGGGGGAAGTATAGCTATTCAAACCCTATGAGAGCAAAGATATTGAACCCAAATGACGATGCATGCAAGAAGTTGTGGAGAGACGAGGGGGAGAAGCCTAGATACTGAAACCGCATGACTGAATGCAGGAAGTTGCTGAGAGGCACAGGTGTGTGAGAGCTTTAGAATATTGAAACAAGATGCTTGCAAGAAGTTGCGGGGAGGCCACGGGGGTGCCACATATGAAACCAAATGAATGCAGGAAGTTGTTGAGGGGCACTGGGGGGGGAAGTTTATATATTGAAACAAGATGAATGCAAGGAGTTGCAGAGTGGCTAGGGGGAGGTAATTATAGATATTGAAACCCAATGAATGCAGGAAATGTCGGAAGTTTGATGAGAGGCGCAAGGGGGGAAGTTTAGACATTGAAACCAGATGAATGTCCCCAAGTGAGGCACTTTCACCCAGGTTCACACCAAGTTGAGCCCCTGCGTAACTGAGAAAGGCCGGAAGAGGTGTGAAAAGTAGGAATTGAGAAGAGGGCAGAAAGGGAAGGAGGCACTGAACCACACAATGTACTGAAATGCTTCCTGCCATGTTGCATGGTAGCGCAGCTCTAGCTCCCTACTGTCTGACGAATTGCGATCAAGACGGCGCTTGGAGAATCTATCCAAAGGGGGTGTGGTTTGGCGAAGGGCCAGGTTCAGCAGGAGGGCGCGCAGGTCCAAAAGAACGGTCACCATCTCCAAAAGAATTGTAGTAAGGTCCATGAAAAGTGTCCATGTCCAAAAGAAATGGATCGAGGTCCCAAAAAAGTGTTTTCCATTATTGATTGATTTTGATCATGGTTGATGCAGAAATACTGGATTCACCAGCTATTATTATCACATTATCATTATTATTCCTTAGCATTCAGTGAAAAACAGCAAGTGAAAGCTGAGAGTTGGTCATTGATGGAAGAAGAGGATGAATCACACAAGTTGACAACCCAGCCGGAACATCAGCTTATATGCGTCGGAAATGATTTACTTGCGATAGAATTGGCTGCTTGAAACCTAATCAAACGAACGAACATGACACCATCATATATACACAATCTGTAATTCAAAACTAACAAGCATACACAAACACAACCTTATTTGGAAGTCAAAATTAGGGGGTCTTCTGTCTCAACGCTTGCCACTCATGACGCCTTGCCTTCGACAGGCCATCTGGAGATTCAAACTCCAACCAGGTCGTACAATTGGAACCGGGAAACTTATGAATTGACACTTGGCATGAATTTTCCGACCCAGATGGTTTGTTGCATGTTGTTGCTATGGTTTTGTATGTATTTGTCCTGCGGCTCTAGATTTCGAAGACTTGAACGAAAACAAAATTCTGGGTTAGAGTCAGGTTGTTTGGTTTTTTCCCTTAGAAACCCTGAGTTCCCATCATTTTCCACATGTAGAAAACCTGTTGATGAGCATGCCATGAAGCACAAGGGTCACCTGCCTGGATTTGAGGTGGCAGCGTCACCATGCAACTTGGCACTTTCATTGTCTTTCATAGCCCCCTGACTGGCCAGGTTGTATGTACATTAATAAGGTGAACGGCCATTAATTTTTTAACTTGGAAATCAGACATGACACCCAGTATGGGCCTTGGATATCTTGGATTTCAGGAGGGCAACTATACCCAGGACACCACCTTTAAACATGGCTGGATGCAGGTGGCATTCCTTATGATGTTGCAGAAGAGTCTGGGGCTGAGCCTGCGTCCGGTTTTTGGTGTGCTCTGCTGGTTGAGAAGTCTTCGAATTTCCTTAATGGATCAAAATTGTAAATTATATCCCCCATGTATAGCTCACTATAAAGTGGACATCCTTTGCGCTTATAAAGCGGGTTTCCGGTCGCCACTTTATATACCGACAATGGGGGATAAAGCCGTGTTTTGCGCGAGAAACATGCCCTTGGACCTGGAAGATGAAGGCGTTCATGAAATGACAGCCATGTCTTGGAAGCTCGGCGAAGGCTCCACGGAGCGTAGTTTCACCAAAGTGTATATCGTGGAAGTTCCCTTGAGTTTATTTCCTGAGTGTAAACCGACT